>Ga0247609_10005237_pt1 | contig 12780 bp, 9 predicted proteins | sample 172DNAGHGlowgp2_FD_193487 | JGI IMG/M metagenome (GOLD analysis project Ga0247609, IMG submission 193487) | Sheep rumen microbial communities from Palmerston North, Manawatu-Wanganui, New Zealand - 1728 DNA GHGlow gp2 | ecosystem: Host-associated > Mammals > Digestive system > Stomach > Rumen ...
CTGCGCGGCCAGTGATGGCTGCGGCGACGGCTGTGGCACATGCGCCCGTGCCACAAGCCATGGTGATGCCACTGCCACGCTCCCACACGCGCATGCGTATGCCATTGTCCATCACATGGGCAAACTCGATATTGCATCGTTCAGGGAAACGAGAGTGGTACTCCAGCCGTGAGCCCTCGGCCTCAAGGTCAACAGCATCGATATCGTCCACAAAGATGACATAATGCGGATTACCCATCGACACAAAAGTGCCCTCGGGAAGAGGTTCTCCATCGGGTAAAAACTGCATGGGATTATCCAGTACAGGGGCGAGCATATCAACCGTCACGGCCGTGACGGTACCGTCGATGGCCACATCAAGGTCAAGTGTCTTGATGCCCGAAGCGGTATTCAACCTGAGATGGCGCTGGCGGGTCAAGCCACGTTCATAGACATACTTGCCGATGCAACGGCTGGCATTGCCACACATGAGCCCCTCGGAGCCATCAGCATTGAAGATGCGCATGGTGAAATCGGCATCAGGGTCATCAGAACGCCCGATGAGCACTAGCCCATCGCTGCCAATGCCAAAGTGGTAACGGCTCCAAGCGATAGCCGTGGCTTGGGGGTCGGTAATGGGGTAAATCGAGGTGTCAACAAAGATGTAGTCATTGCCCACACCGTGCATTTTAATAAAATGTATAGTCTGGCTCATTATGATGTATTATATATAAGGTCTGCAAATATAGTTATAATTCATGAAAATGTAGTATCTTTGCCACGATTTAATGAACAATATTCACCTTAAGTCTTCTACGATAATGGCTAAATATGATTTTGACCGATGCATTGACCGCCATGGAACGCAATGCAAGAAAATTGAAGTTCTCAAACAAGATTACGGACGTGACGACCTGCTGCCGCTGTGGATCGCCGACATGGACTTTGCCGTGTGTCCCGAGATCACCCAAGCGCTGGTTCATCGCCTGGGCGACCACCCGATATATGGCTACACGTGCCTGTATGACGAGTACTGGCAGTCGATCATCGACTGGCAGCGCGAGCGCAATGGCTTTGAATTCACACGTGAGGAAATCACCTTTGTCGCTGGCATCGTCACTGGTTTTGGCCTAGCAGTGAATTTCTTCACCAGGCCAGGCGACAAGATCATCATCCAGCAACCCGTTTATTATCCTTTCAAGGACGTGATTGAGGGTAATGGGCGCATTGCCATCAACAATGCTCTGATTCCCACCGAGGACAACTATGCCCGCATGAACCTTGAAGAGCTGGAACACATCATGGAGCAGGAGAAACCGCGCATGATGGTCGTGTGCAACCCCCACAACCCCATTGGCATCTCATGGGAACCCGATGTGCTGCGCCATGTGGCACATCTTGCCAAGAAGCACAATGTCATCGTGTTCTCGGACGAGATTTTTGGCGACCTGATGCTGTACGGACACAAGCATACCCCGATGGCATCGGTCAGCGACGAGGCCGCTGCCGTAACCGTGACCTGCGGCGCGCCAAGCAAGACGTTTAACATTGCCGGGCTCAAGAGTTCGTGGTGTGTGGTGAAGAATCCCGCATTGCGCGAGCCGTTTTTCAAGTGGATTGAGCTCAATGAGTTGTGCAATGCCAACCTCACGTCGATTATCGCCGCCGAGGCAGCTTACCGCAACGGCAAGCAGTGGCTCGAGGAGTGCCTGAGCTACATCGAGGGCAACATCGACTATGTGGAGCAGTATTGCCGGGAGCACATCCCCGGTATCATTGCCATCAAGCCCCAGGCGGGTTTTCTGGTGTGGCTCGACTGCCGCGGCCTAGGGCTCAGCCATGACGAGGTAGTGGACCTGTTCCGTAACAAGGCAGGTCTGGCGATGAATGAGGGCACGATGTTTGGCGCCGCTGGCGATTGCCACATGCGATTCAACATGGGCAGCCCGCGCAGCATCATCGAGCAGGCCATGCGCCAGCTCGAAGCATCCGTAAAGGGGATTAAAAACGAGTAGGTTAGATTACCGTCGATTTTTTCTTTCCCAACATCCAGGGGAGGTGGCGTTCTATCATCACAGCAAGTGGATAGATAGCCACCATGACAACTATGGCTATTGCCAACTTCAGCAGGATATTCCCGTCAAAGATGTCAGGTCCAGCCAACTTGGCTACAATCATCTTGATAATGCCGATCAGATAGTTCTGCAATGCAAGATAGGTGATACCGGTGATGGCGACCGTCTGCGCAATGCGGTTGGTACCCAAGCGGCCCTCCAGCCACTTGCTGCAAGCACAATAGCACGGCAAGAGCAAGATGAACACTGCCGGCGAGAGGATATAGGAAATGTCTTTCCTGATGGTCACGGGCGCCATGACAAGGAAAGTCAAGCCACAAGCGGCAAGAACCAGCCACAAGACAGATCGGGCTGGCGTAGTAAAGGTGAAAACATCGGCTATTGTCGGCTGTCGGAGCGCTAGCCGCCTGCCATCATGCACTGTGGCACGGCAGCAGTTGCCAACGGCATAGATGGGCAAGTACAGGAACGCCTTGTCCAGATTCCAGCAGCGGAACCACGGCAGGTAGGGCAAGATGAGCAATGACAAGTTGAGCATCAACGCGATGACAAAGGGCCACCACCCCTTCAAGTACTTCCTGAGAGGGTAATAGATGATCTGCATGGTAAAGAGGGCAACGATAAACCAGAAGGTGCCAAGAATCACATCGGGCATTCCCGCGACAAATTGCCGCAATGGGGTCAGGATGTCAATAGCCATTTCTTCGGGTCCGGCCATGCGGCGTCCCACAATGAGCCACAGGGCATAGAAAAGGATGAAAAAGGTGGTGTAAGGCACCAGAATCTGCCGTGCCCGATGTTTCAGAAAAGAGAAAAATCCCTTGTACTTGTCGATGTTGAAGACATAGCCCGCCGCAAAGAAGAACACCGGAGCCCCTATATAGAATAAGGCCACCTCGCGGGCAGGATCAAAGCGAGGAGGCGTGTGATAGACTATCACGATAAACATCGAGATAAACTTGATATAGTCGAGCCAGGCCTGTCGTTTCATCGTTTTAAGGTTTTAGGTGATAGGTAGTTGATAGGTGTTAGGCTAATGCGGTTGTTACACGCATGTGGCCTAACACCTATCACCCATAGCCTATTTATAATCAGTCAATGATATCAAAACCAGTGTAACGCTGCAGGGCGGCAGGGATGCGGATGCCCTGGGGTGTCTGGTTATTCTCGAGCAATGCAGCGACAATGCGAGGCAACGCCAGAGCCGAGCCATTGAGGGTGTGGCACAGGTGGGTCTTCTTATCGTCGCCACGATAGCGGCACTTGAGACGGTTGGCCTGATAGGTCTCAAAGTTGGAGACACTGCTCACCTCGAGCCAGCGCTGCTGTGCAGCCGACCAAACCTCAAAGTCGAAAGTGATCGCACTGGTGAAACTCATGTCACCACCACACAGGCGCAGGATGTGCCATGGCAGTTCGAGTTTCTCGAGCAGTCCCTGCACATGATCCTTCATCTCTTCAAGGGCCTTGTAGGAATCCTCGGGTTTCTCGATGCGCACAATCTCAACCTTGTCAAACTGGTGCAGGCGGTTCAGTCCACGCACGTCCTTGCCATAGGAGCCAGCTTCACGGCGGAAACAAGCCGAGAAAGCACAGTTCTTCTTGGGCAGTTCCTCTTGAGGAATGATGACGTCACGGTACATGTTGGTCACGGGCACCTCGGCAGTGGGGATAAGGTAGAAATTATCCACCTGGCAGTGGTACATCTGTCCCTCCTTGTCGGGCAACTGTCCCGTTCCCAGACCTGATGCCTCGTTGACTACAAATGGCGGTTCAATCTCGACATAACCTGCCTTTCCGGCCTCGTCGAGGAAGAACTGGGTTAACGCGCGTTGCAGGCGCGCACCCTTGCCCACATAGACGGGGAAACCCGCACCCGTGATTTTCACACCCAGGTCGAAGTCGATAAGTCCATATTTTTTAGCCAGTTCCCAGTGAGGGAGGGCATCCTGGGGCAGTTCGGGCATTTTGCCACCCGTTTTTTCCACCACATTATCCGCGGCAGTCTTGCCCTCGGGAACTCCACTATAAGGAACGTTGGGCACGCTGAGCAGGATGCTGGTAATCTCGTCCTGAGCGGCAGTGAGGTTGTCGTCAATTTCCTTGTTGGCGGTTTTGAGACCAGCCACTTGAGCCTTGACGTTCTCGGCTTCCTCGCGGTTGCCCTGCTTCATGAGGGCACCAATCTGAGCAGCCATCTTATTGAGAACAGCGGCGTTATCGTCGCGTTGTTTCTGCAGTGCACGGCGCTGCTTATCCAGTTCCACGATGCGCATGATGGGCTCGCGTCCGTCAAAATGCTTGACGGCAAGACGTCGTATCACGTCCTCGGGATCCTGGTTAATCAATTGTAATGTCAGCATTTTTTATATCACTATAATTAATCTTCACCGAAGTTAATAGTCTGTGAGTCACCGCTATTAGAGCGTTTGGTCATCTTGGGAACCTCAACGGGCCTCTCCTGGCTAACGTCCTGCTGGCGCTCCTTGATCTGGTTGCGGAAGTCGGGCTTGCGCTTGTAGGTCGGCGTTTTCTCAATCATGTCGATGACATCGTCGTCGTCCATCTGTTCGGGCGAGAGCACGATATAGCGGGCACGGTTTTGTGCAAGAGCCTGCTTGGTGATGGCTTCCTCACCATACTCCTTCCTGAGACGGTCGGTATCAGAGATTGTCCTGCTAGCGGGAACGGGGTCACGACGGGTGGGCACGGTAGCCACCGGAGCTTCCTTATCGAGTGACACATTGAATCCAGCGGCAAGGACGGTGATCTTGATCTGTCCTTCCTCAAGGGTGCGGTCGTGGGCGGTACCCCAGATGACATCCACCTCCTGGTCGAAATTGGCCATGAAGTCTTGAATCTCGGTTGTCTCACCCATGCGCAGCGGAGTGCTGCTGTCGGGGTTGAAATAAACGTTCATCAAGATCTTGCGTGAGCCATACACATCGCGATTCTTGAGCAACGGCGATTCAAGGGCATCCTCAATAGCCTTGGAGACACGGTGCTCACCTGTACCGTAGCCCGAACTGATGATGGCTGCGCCACCATTGCGCAGGGTGGTGTTCACATCGTTGAAGTCGAGGTTGATCACACCCTTAACAGTGATCAGATCACTGATGCTGCGTGCCGCAGTGGTCAACGTATCATCGGCCTTACCAAAGGCGTTGGTGAAATCGAGGTCGCTATAAATCTCGGTCAAGCGCTGGTTGTTGATGATGAGCAGGGCATCTACATACTTGCCCATCTCGTCGGCACCATCAAGAGCCTTGACAATCTTCTTGGGTCCCTCAAACAGGAAGGGGATGGTCACGATACCAATGGTGAGGACACCCTTCTCGTGGGCGATGCGAGCCACAACGGGCGCCGCACCAGTACCCGTGCCACCGCCCATACCTGCGGTGATGAACACCATCTTGGTATCATCGTCAAAGAGTTGGGCAATCTCGGCCTCACTCTCTTCGGCAGCACGCTTGGCGGTCTCAGGGATATTGCCCGCACCCAGTCCGTGAGTCGTATTGGGTCCCAGGAGCACGCGGTTGGGCACCGGTGACTCGTTGAGCTGCTGGCGGTCGGTATTGAGCACGACAAAGGAAACGCCCTCGATATTCTGCATATACATGTGGTTGATGGCATTGTTACCACCGCCACCAACGCCCATCACCTTGATGATGGTGCGCATTTTTTCATTATCCTGGAATCCTGAACCCTGATCCAGCGTCTTATAGATGTCACTGTCATGAGCGCTAGCACCCCCATGCTTCCCATCAAATTTTATTCTTCTCTCGTCCATATTGTGATTGTTTTTGTTTTACTACTAATTGGGTGAATGAGTTTATTAACGCTTGATGTGTTACTGTTCATCATCGGTATCATCATCTTCCGACATCAGGCTCTTGAGCTTCTCGGCCCATTTGCCCCAAGTCTTCTGCTTCTTGGGTTTCTCCTTCTCCTTGGGTTTCTCGACCTTAGGCTGGGCAGGCTCGGGCTGACGAGGCAAGGTTCCTTCAAATGTGGGACCGTTCTCATACTTGTTGAGCTCGACACAGGTTTCGCCATAGGGGATAAGATCGGCAGCCTTGGCCAGCAGTGAGAACACCTCGATATACTCCATGCGGTTGATCTCGTTATTGAGAATGTTGAGCGAGGGAGGATTCTGTCCCAGGCGCACCTTGATCTTGATGGTTTCCTCGAGTTTTTGCTGCAATCCGCCCAAGTGTGCACCGCCACCAATGAGGACGATGCTCTGGATGCCCTCGGCCGACACATCGGCATCGGCCAGCTGCTGGTTGATGTTGGCGATGATCTCGCCCGTGCGGGCAGCGATGTAGTTGGAAGCCTCGCGTGCGCTCACACCCTCGATAACCACGTTGCTCACGTTGCTGGGGTCGAGCGGGTTGTTGATGTTCTTCTTGACATTCTCGGCAGTCTCCTCGAGAACGCTCAAGCCCGTCATCACGTCACGGGTAAGGTTGCGTCCACCCAGGGGCAGGGTGTTGAGGAAAATGAGCGCGCCATTCTTGTAGATAGACACGGTGGTTGTCTCGGCACCCATGTCCACGAGCATGCAACCCAGTTCACGATCGCTGTCGCTCAGGATCTGCTCGGCAACTGCCAGCGGGGTAACGATATAATCCTTGGCCGGTACACCAAAGGTCATCAATCGGTTCAGGTTAAGTTTCAAAGCCGGCTTAGCGACAATGAGGTTAACCGTGATTTTTATGGAGGAACCAAATTGTCCTACGGGGTTGGTCGTTTCCACCTTGTCAACAAAGTAGGCACGGGGAACGATGTCAACAGTGTCGTGGTTGCGCAGCGGGGTACTGGTGGCCTCGTGAATGATACGGTCGATGAGCTCACGGGTAATGGGCTCAGTGGAGCCTACACTGCGGTTCACCTCGCTCAAGCTGCTGTGTAGTGAACGTCCGCTCACACCCATATATACTTGAGTAACGCGTCCGTCAACCATGCCTTCCAGGTTCTTGAGGATGCGATTGATGCTGCTCTTGATATTCTCGACATTCTGCACGATGCCATACCTTACGCTATTGAGATGCTTCTCTTCTTGCAAGTGCTTAACATTCAAGAATCCAGCCGAAGTCTTCTCGGCTATGGCTCCAACAATCTTGGAGCTTCCGATTTCAAGTGCTACTATGTATTGGTTCTTTTCCATATAAAAATGATTGATATATTTTAGTGATTGTTATGTTTAAAACAAATTATGGTTAGTTACTCTTCTTGTTGTCAGGCGCGGCTTCCTTTTTACCGTCGGACTTGGCTTCTTTCTTCTCTTCGGGCTTGACCTCTTCCTTGGGCTTGGACGGCTGCTCTTTGATGACATTGGCTTCGGCAGCGGTGCCCGTGGTCATCGTTTCGATGTCAGGGGCTTGCTCGTCATCCTCGGGGTCATACTCGACGGTCTGTTGCACAGCCTTGACACGCCTGGTCGCGACAATCTGGTGGTTCCACTTCACCGAGATGGTGTCATAGGTATTCCACCCCCGCTTGGGCAAGACCTCGCTGTAGAACAACTTGAGCTTGGCAAACTTATTATCCAGCCCACTGGTATTACCAATGTTGACCACATGTCCGCTGATGTTGGGGACGATGATGATATTGTTGGTGTCGCGCACGCAGTACATCGTCACGAGCGAATGAAGGAGTGAGTCACCCTCCACATAGTCGATGAGCGGCAACAGGCGAGTGGGTGGATAGGCGCGGGTGAAATGTCCCTGCACCACAGGCACGTCGCTATGGTAATAAACGTTGGCGGCCATGCGCTTGCCCGCACGGTTCACATAGTAAGAGTCTTCCCCATCAAACACGCGGAACACAGGCACCAGCTGGCTCACCCTGATGAGCAGGCGACCATCCTGACACTTGACGCAGTCGGCATTTTCTAGGTAGGGAGACAACTTGAGGGCCTCCTCGATGTCCGAGGCATTGATGTCGCCCATATACTTGCCCACGACCTTGACGCCCTGGCTCTTGAGGTCATTCAAGATGCCCTGCGGGGTGACAAACGAGGTGCTGTCGGCATTGACGACCTCTACCTCGATGCGCTCGCACAATTCACCACGTGACTTGTGGCGCGCCCACAGGATACCCGTGGCGAGCGCCATAGTCATGATGACCAGTATGCTATTTTGTATCAGTCGTTTCAATGCTCCTGCTTGTTGAATTCATCGCGTATGAGTGGCAGCAGATCGGCGATATCACCAGCACCTGCTGTCAATAAAACGTCAAAATTACTCAAATGTATTGACTTAATCAAATTTTCTTTCGAGTAAATGATTTTTTTTGCACTTGTTACCTTTTGGAGGATGATTTCACTGGTCACTCCAGGGATAGGCTCCTCGCGGGCTGGATAGATGGGCAACAGGATCACCTCGTCGGCCAGCGATAGCGCTGAGGCAAACTCTGGAGCAAAGTCCCTGGTGCGCGAGTACAAGTGTGGCTGAAATATCACCGTCAACCGTCGGCCAGGATACAAGTCGCGCACCGATGAGATGCTGGCCCGCAACTCACCAGGATGATGGGCATAGTCATCAACCATCACCTTGCCATGCTCGCCAGGCTCCTTGAGCCAGAACTCAAAGCGGCGTTTGGGTCCCTGGAAGGTAGCGACGGCGTTGCGCATGGCCTCGAGAGGCACGTCAACCAGTCGACATGCCGCCATTGCGGCAATGGCATTCTCGATATTAATATCCACGGGCACACCCAGGCTGATATCGCTCAAGGTCTCCCACGGCGTTACCAGGTCAAAGGAGATCTGGCCATCGCCCTTGCGCACGTTTGCGGCATGGAAATCGCCATCGTCACGACTGTAGGTGTAGGTTTTGACACCCTCTCCCACCCTGGGTTGGAGAGCCAGCCCCGTGTGGACGATGAGCGCTCCGCCAGGCTGGATCAGTTCGGTGAAATGGGCAAAGCTCTCCAGATAGGCCTCGGCAGTTCCATAGATGTCGAGATGATCGGGATCGGTTGAAGTCACCACTGCCACATGGGGGTGCAAGTGATGGAAGGAGCGGTCAAACTCGTCGGCCTCGATCACCGAATAGGGGCTGGAGGTGGATAGCAGGAAGTTGCTGTCATAGTTGCGCAACACGCCTCCCAGAAAAGCATTGCAGCCAATGCCCGAACTGTGCAGGATGTGGGCTGCCATGCTCGATGTGGTCGTCTTGCCATGGGTACCGGCAAAGCACAAGCCCCTAGAGTGCTGCGTCACCACGCCCAGCAGGGCGGCACGCTTGAGTACCTCAAAGCCATTGCTGCGGAAGTATTGCAGTCCTTGATGGCTGTCGGGGACAGCAGGCGTATAGACAACCAGCGTGCGCTGTGGATCACGGCAAGCATCCGGTATGAGGGCTGGATCCTCGTCAAAGTCGATGTGAACACCCTCACGTTGCAACGCCCTGGTCAAGTCGCTGGGCGTTCGGTCATACCCAGCCACAAGTTTTCCCTTGGCCAGGAAGTAGCGTTCGAGGGCAGCCATACCAATGCCGCCAGCTCCCACAAAGTATAATGAATCAAACTCTCTCATATTATTCCTCTCGATTTCAAGCCATTAGGCCTTGTTACGTTGAATGATTTTCTCGACTTCATCGACAATATGCTCGGCAGCGTCGCGCAGGGCCATCTGCGACACGTTGCTACCCAGATTGGCAATCCTGTCATTATCGGTCACCGTTGCGAGCATCGTGTCAACCAGGCAGGCCGATGCATCGGCATCGGTCACCATGATGGCGGCGTCATGCTTCACCAGCGCAAGGGCGTTCTTAGTCTGGTGATCCTCGGCAACATTGGGCGATGGCACTAGTATTGAGGCCTTGCCCAGCAGCTGCAGTTCAGAAATGGAGCTGGCACCCGCACGCGAGACGACAAGGTCGGCTGCACGGTAGGCCATATCCATATTGCTGATAAAGGGCATTTGCACCACATTCTTCACCCCCGAGGCATTCAATGCCTCGCGGCATTGCTGGTCATAGGTCTTGCCCGTCTGCCAGATGACCTGCACATTATAGGTCTCGCCGATGCGGTTCAGGCCATCGATGATGGCATTGTTAATCGTGCGGGCTCCCAGACTGCCGCCAATGATGAGGATTGTCTTCTTGTTGGGATCCACACCCATGGCCTGTCGAGCCTGCTCGGGAGTGGCGCCACAGTCCAGCAGATTGCGCCTGACAGGATTCCCCGTGAGCACAATCTTGTCCTTGGGGAAGAAGCGCTCCATGCCCTCATAGGCCACACAGATGCAGTCGGCTTTAGCCGCCAGCAACTTGTTGGTCACACCAGCATAGGAGTTCTGCTCTTGCAGCAAGGTGGGGATACCGTTTTTCTGGGCTTCCTTGAGCATGGGTCCACTGGCATAGCCGCCCACGCCGATGGCGATATCGGGCTTGAAATCCTTGAGGATGCGGCGCGCCATGTTCATGCTCTTGAGCAACCGTGCCATGACCTTGAAATTACGCAACAGGTGCTTGCGGTCAAAGCCGCTCACAGGCAAGCCGATAATATTATACCCGGCAGCCGGCACTTTTTCCATCTCCATGCGTCCCTCGGCACCGACAAACTGTATGTTAGCATCGGGATAACGGCGACGCACCTCGTTGGCAATCGACAGGGCGGGGAAAATGTGGCCACCCGTGCCGCCGCCACTCACCAAGACATTGAATTGTTGATTATTTCCAGACATTTTTAGGAGGTATTTCAGTTGGGTTTTCGGCATCCAGACCCACGATAATGGGAGTGTCCTCAACCTTGTTTTTCTTGTTTCCGTAATTAGCAATGGTGCGGCTCACACTCAGCATCACACCAAAGGCCGCACTGATCATCAGGATGGACGTACCACCCTTGGAAATGAGCGGCAAGGGCTGTCCCGAGACGGGGAACACGCCCACATTAATGGCCATGTGGAACAGCGCCTGGAAGGTGATGAAAGACGCCATACCGATGACCAGCAACGATGGTAACACGCGCTTACTGCGCCGCACAATCATCGCGGCGCGCCCCAGCAACGAGAGGTAAAGCAGCAGCACGAACACACCACCCACCATGCCCAATTCCTCGACAATAATCGAATAGATATAGTCACTGAAGGCCAATGGCAGGCGGCTACATTCACGCGACTGGCCAATGCCCACCCCGACTAGTCGCCCATGGGCTTGAGCCATGCGCGAGAACATTTCCTGCTGGTTCTTGGCGGTGATGGGACGGTACACCAGTGAGTCGCTGTGCCACCACTCCTTGAGTCGGCTCCTCCAGGTGCCCGATCGTCCAACGCTGGCTTTCTCGCCAGATGACGCGGGCAATGGCATCTCGACCACAGCGCCGTCGGCAGTGGTCGTTACGGTGGTGGCTTGGAGTTCCCTTTGGGTATCGTTGAAGACCTCGTCCTTCTTGTCATTATGGCTCTTGATGATGAAGAAGAAGCCCATCAGCACGACAAAGAAGCCCATCAGGATACCAATCTTCTTGAAGCGTGCACCACCAATGAGCAGCATCGAACCACTGATGGCAACGAGCAACAAGGTATTGGTCAAGCCGCTCCTAATCATCAGTCCGCCGTAAATGGCTACAGCCACTGCCGATGCCACCAATCCTCCCGTGCTGATATCCTGGTTTTTCTGCGACTTGGCCAGGATATAGGACAGGATGGTGACAATCGAGAGTTTGGCCATCTCGGCCGGTTGTATCGTGAATCCCGGTATGACGGTCATCGCACGGCGTGCACCATTAATGTCCTCACCAAAGAACATCACATACAGCAGACAGATGACCGTTATCACGGCAAACCCCGGTATCGCAGAATAGAGGAAGACCGTGCTGTTATACTCGTAGCGCAGTATCAGGAAAATGCACCCAGCGCCAAGCGCCAGGAAAAAGCACTGCTTGATGATGGGCATATAGATTCCCTGAGCCACAATCTCGCGGCTCGATGCACTATAGCTCTCGATGATGGAAATCACCAGCAGCATGATGTAGATGCCCCAAATCCAGGGGTCGCCATACTTCTGGGAAATCTCGGTATATCTATTTGTCTTTTCGCTGGGAGACATAAGTCATAGATGGGGTATTACGCCGCCACTTGCGGCGTGTAGTGGGTTAGTGTTTCATCTTCTTGACACAGTCCTTGAACTGGTTGCCGCGGTCGGCCATGCCATTGAACAGGTCGAAGCTGGCACAGCAGGGCGACAACAACACGGTTTGGCCCTCGTGGGCTAATTCACGGCACTTGGACATGCACTCGGGCATGCTGGTGGCATCGGTCACCACAGGCACCATGCCGTCAAAGAACTGATGCAGCTTCTTGTTGTCCTTGCCCAGGCAGACGATGGCGGTCACTTTCTCCTTGACCAGTGGCTCTATCTGGCTGTAGTCGTTGCCCTTGTCAATGCCACCCAAGATGAGCACACAAGGCTCATTGACGCTCTCCAGGGCATACCAGCAGGCATCCACGTTGGTCGCCTTGCTGTCGTTGATATATCTCACGCCGTCAACGGTATCGACATACTCCAGTCGATGCGGCACCGCCTCAAAGTCGGCCAGTGCCTCGCGTATCACATCCTTGCGTATGTCAAACACCTGGGCCGACAATCCCGCGGCCATCGTGTTGTACACGTTGTGCAATCCCTTGAGCGAGAGGTCATCGCGAGCAATCTCCCATCGGTCCTGATCGACATTGAAGTTGAGCACGCCATCGTGAACCCAAGCTGCATTACGGTCATCG
>Ga0247609_10005238_pt1 | contig 12780 bp, 5 predicted proteins | sample 172DNAGHGlowgp2_FD_193487 | JGI IMG/M metagenome (GOLD analysis project Ga0247609, IMG submission 193487) | Sheep rumen microbial communities from Palmerston North, Manawatu-Wanganui, New Zealand - 1728 DNA GHGlow gp2 | ecosystem: Host-associated > Mammals > Digestive system > Stomach > Rumen ...
CTGTGTCGAGTAGCGTATCAGTTTGGTCGGGTCCCATGTCCCTTGCGGGTTGGACGCCGACCTGGCGTTGGATATCAGCTCCTTGGTCGTCGCGGTTCCGTCATGGTTCTTGATTCCGTCGGCTATGTCATCGGATTCCTGCCTGTTGCCGTACATGTCGTATGTCGTCCTGACGAATCGCCTGGAATCCTTCTCGTATTTCCCGTTCTTGTACACATAGTACCTCACCCCGTCCTTCATTCCAGACGCGATGGCACTGCGTCCAGGGCTGAAGTCGCTGCACGAATCCAGCCATCCGAGGTCCCTCATGATAGGGTGCTGCCTCCCTTTGCGGTCGACCCATCCCATCATGCCGTTGACCGCAGTGACGGTCTTCCATCCGTGGTTCATCGGGCCGTACTTGATGGGGGTGAAGTTGTTGCTGGCGACCGCCGTGGTGAAGTTCTTCCCGTTCTCCGCGCCAGCATGCTTGTACCTGAACTGCGACAGGTCGTCGACCTCTGGCATGTCGTACTCCCTGTCGAACACTTCGTCCAGTGACCTGTCAATCAATTCATCAAGTTGGACCCTGTATTTCCTTTCACTGATTGTCATTGCTTGGAATTTTTTTGTTGTTTGCCGATATATTTATAAATATCGAAATAAATACTATTTATTTAATAACTAAAAGAAAAGCATAAAAAAATCAAGCATCTACACAGGCAATGACACAGCCACTAAGGGACATACAGCTATTCAGGAACAGCGATGTGAGCACACTGGGGACGTATACCGACACTGTCAACAGGATGACCAGCCTGGTCACCAACGACGTGGACGACGCATTCAGGGACGGCCAGATTGTGCTCGGAAGGTTCAGGGACGGGGCCAGGATACGCACTGTGGCTGGAACTGTAAGTGTATCAGGAAGCAACAAATACATAGACTTTTTAACTGTAAGAGATGATGTTAACTCGGCGATAGACGCAGCACTGGCAAATCTAAATGGCGGCGCGACGATAGCCCAATTAAACAACGGTACTCTGACAATTAAGGAAGTCACCCAACAGAACGGAGAGATTGACGAAGGTAATACGTTGGTAACGCTCTACATAGACACGGACATGAGTTCGGCCAACCCCCTCGCGTCTGAATCCACCGTGGACACCAAAATTGCCGCCGAGAGGGCCAAGAACTACATCAACTCGCTCGAATACGCGAGCGGAAGCCCGCTGAACCTGACAAGTTCCGAGATAGCCGCGCTGAACCAGGTGTACCGTGTGGGCCACATCGTCCACGACGCGGCGACCAACAGGTTCTATGCCTGGTACGGGAACGGATGGGGCTATCCGACGGTCGAGGTGACGTCCAACACCGCGCTGGCCCAGTTCGTGTCGAACAGGGAGTTGCTCATAATCAACGACGAGCCGATACACTTCGAAGGCGGGGCCATAAAGGCCGTGACATACGTGCCAGTGTACGGGGAGCCGTCGGACTGGGTGGCTAACTGGGACAAATATTACCTGTGGGATTCCACCGACAACACATACCACCTCAACACGTCGAGCGCATACGACAGCACAAAGGTGTACCACATAAAAAACATAACCGATTTATAACATATTGAATAATGGGAAATTTTCTAACATTAGTACAGCCAACGTCATCAAGTACTGACCTATACAACTATAGGGGAACTGGTTTCGTGAAACTTAGGAATGTATCCTCTGTGGGCACGCAGGATGATGTATACACTTTGACACACACGGCTGGCACACAAGAATCGATTACATTCACGGTAACGTCAGCTAGCCTGACGAACGTGGCGGGCAAAACTGGTCTGGCATTCATTATCGACACCACACTTGCGATAAATTTCACGGCAGCCGACAGCCTTTATAATTCAGACACTGAAAAATACATTAAAATCGGCAATTACCCTGCTGTTAAACTCATCAGCACATTCAAGAATCCTGACTCGACGCCGACGCCCAGAAACCCGATTATGACCACGGGCGCCGAATACCTTGTCGTGTACGACGGCGCAAGCTTCGTCGTCATGAACGAGGCGATGATGATTGATGCCGACACCTACAACACATATTTCAGCGAAGGCATAAGGTATATGGCAGCTCCTACCATCGACTTCATGATGCGTTATGTCGGGGAACAGATTAATACCAGGTACACGTACCTCGTCTGCCCACCCGAAGCCAGTCTAATCCCGAACGGGGCCGAATACAAGGCGAATGCCAGCGCAACCGCAATCACTGGCACGATGAATGCTGGTGCTGACAATATGTATATCATCTACCTTGTGCTCCATAATGTGCATACTGGAGGGAGTGACGTTTACGACGAGTGGATTTGCATCAACACTGGGACCACAAGCGAACCATCGTACAACTGGGAGAAGATAGGCAACACGGACGTCAACATCAGCCACCACCATAATATACCCAGCAGCGGTACACACAGCCACACGATGGGCAAAGGGGGCGAACACACCCACGAAGTAGTTGTGCCAAGCCATAGTCACACCATAACAAGTAGCGGAGCTCACACACACACCATAAACAGCAGCGACCTTACCCTGACGCCGAAGTTCTCCACAAGTACAAACGGTACGAACTGGACCGTAACCGACATGGATAACGAAAACGAGGTTAAAATTGTGCTGAGTAGTGATTCTGGCAATACAGGGAGCGAACTCGACCACAGACATAAAATCATCGTGACTCCTACTCTTGCAGTTGCAGCATCAACAAATGCAGGCGACATATTTACGACACTGTCAGTGCCACAGGCGCCAGATTACTCAGGGGATGGCGGAAGACACAGCCACACTATCCCCAACGGAGGCGCGCACATCCACACAATGGACTCGCATCTTGGACACAGGCACTCATTTACATATGCCGCGAGAGTCAATGAAGAAACTCTTATTTTGGCAGTTTCAACTTACACTGAACTTGATGGCAGTCACAGCCACACATTAGGATTAGATGGCAGCCATACACATTCTGTGGACTATGCATCAAGCCATAGTCACAGTGTTGCAAATGGCGGAACGGCATGGACCAGATACCTTAAAATTACAACGTCCGCATCTAGTGAACCAGCTGGCGGCCACAGCCACACCATACCACCAATATCTTCGAGCGAATATCTCAAGCTGGAAGTCACTGGAAGTGGCTCGATTGCAAGCAGCGGTTCCCACAGCCATGAAACTCAATACGACACAAGTCACACACTTACAACTAATTTAGACGGAAGTCACAGCCACGCTATTGACAACGGAGGCGAGCATGGCCACACGACTGGACAACCTATATCGTAGTGTCACAACCCAATCAAAAAAAAAAAATCCTCGGCCATGGCCGAGGGTTTTTGGTTTTAAGGCAAAAAACATTATATTTATATTTAATAACGAATAAAACGCAACACACATGCCGACAACAACAAACAACTCCGCAGGTAGAGTTTCAATAATAAATTATTCGGGCAACAGCAAATCCTTGATTAGGAGTCTGCATAATTTGACTGGAATCTGCTACACATCACCCGATGGGGGCACTCTTAACGTAGAGCTGGCGGATGTTTCAAAATCTACCATAGACTATGCAATTGAAACCTATGCCGACGGATTCACTTTGTATGTCGTTGTGAATGGAGAGGATTTGGTGTTTACCGTTAACAACGAGTATTCACTTATATTTACTTTCGCAGACGGCACTACCCACAACTACGGAAGTGTGACGATACCCGACAGCAGTTTTTTTATGTGCGACAGTGTCACATTCGGCTCTGGTGAGGTCCTAATCCTCCATCAGGGTTCGGAAGGCAAATTTACTGTAGCCAACTCTAAAGCCAGCAGGCCTGCACTGTCGTCGGCCTCGCATTCGTCTGGCTACGCATACACCGTAAAAGGCAGCGGATACAGCGGTAGCGGAGCAGGAACCAAGTTTCTCAGGGAAGACGGTACATGGCAGTCGATATCTGGCGGAGGCGGCTCTTCGGACGCCGTCCTGTACACCCCGCAGAGCCTGAGCGCGGAGCAGCAGTCGCAGGCCAGGACCAACATCGGGGCCGTGGGCGCCACGACCAGCGGGACCACGCCAGACCTGACGTACATCAACTACGCCGTGCTGTACACCCCGCAGAGCCTGAGCGCGGAGCAGCAGACACAGGCCAGGACCAACATCGGGGCCGTGGGCGCCACGACCAGCGGGACCACGCCAGACCTGTCGTACTTCAACTACGCCGTCCTGTACTCCCCGCAGACGCTGACATCGGGGCAGCAGACACAGGCCAGGACCAACATCGGGGCCGTGGGCGCCACGACCAGCGGGACCACGCCAGACCTGACGTACATCAACTACGCCGTCCTGTACACCCCGCAGAGCCTGAGCGCGGAGCAGCAGACACAGGCCAGGACCAACATCGGGGCCCAGGATATCCTGGTGAGTGGCCAGAATATTAAAACTGTTAACAATGAAAGTTTATTGGGAAGTGGAAATATCACAATAGAAGGCGAGCCAGCTGTCAATCCTTTCAAAGGCTGGTTCGACAACCTGACTTCTTTGCAAACCATAACCCCTGTTGTTGGAGATTATGCTTATGTGAAAGGAGCCACCACGACAGACCCAGTGAAAATCTATGAATGCGCCACGAATGGCACTTGGAGTGACAGCGGAAGGACTGTCGACACCTCCAATGTCCAGAGTTTTGCCAGCGGGCAGGCGGTGAATGGCGTGGCTATTGACGACACCCAGTTGGCGAACCCTTTGCCAAATGCGTTGGTTAAGGCGGAGGATGTGATGCAGTTGAAAGCTAAGTTAGAAGGGGTGACAACAGAAGAAACAAAAGTGACATTGGATGAAAACACAAATTGGTTCGCAGGCTACAAAGTAAATGAATTAGGAAAAATTGTAGTAGCACAAGGCACATCTACTTCACCAGCAAATGCTATATTTATCACGCAAGTTAGTGGATATAGTAAAGTTAGAGCTCTTGGTATACAAACTACAAACGCTTCAACAACCGTTGGCTACGGTTTTACCGAATCTCCTATTGACCCATCTGCAATGACTAATCTGCAACTTGATGTTAGTAACTCTTTCATTACTAGTGCTAACATATCTGGTCAACACGAATATCTGATTGATGTGCCAGATGGTATGAATTACCTAGCGTTTACCATTTTAAGATATAACAATCAAGTACCTATTGAGCAATTCTACTGTTATTTGCAAAAAGGCAATAGTGTAATTGATATAATACCAGAAATAGCAGACGACCTAACAACTGATGATTCAACGAAAGCACTAAGTGCAAAACAAGGTATGTTGCTAAGAAATGAGTTATATCTAAAATTAGATATTGAGGATGAACAATTAATTTTAACAACTTCTAATTACCTTTCAGGTTTTTATCCCAATAAAAATAATTATGTATGGACGAAAAGTAGTTATACAACTCAAACAGGAGGATGGCTAGTTAAGATAGAAAACCAGAATACAGTAATGATAGAAGGACATAGTTCTGGTACTACATTTATAACATTCTTAAAAAGTATCCCTGATAAAAGCAGCTTAGCAAATGGTGACCCATTAGATGTGTGCGAAGGTCAACTGAATAGGCGTAATATTGTAGGTAAAGAGATAATACCGATACCTGAAGACTGTAGATGTATATTTGTTATAAACACTACAGTACTTAATGGAAACCAGGCTCCTACAAGTATGAGTATATACTCAGATAAGCCACTCAAAGATATTGTAAGTGAGCAGCAAGAAGAAATTAATGAAAATAAGAGTGGAATTGAAGCAATTTTTAATTCTTATACTGAAATCGATTTGCTTCAAGTGGGTACACATATAAATACTTGGTATATAGGTGTTAGTAATGAAAATTTAAATATGTGGCATTATTATTGGAATAGCAAAGTAGGCTGCATATATATAAATGTAGTTCCAGGACAAGTTTACAGAGTTGAGAAAGATAGTTCAGTTTACGCTGCCTTTACATTTTTGAAAACAATACCTGATTTTAGTGAACACGCCGACCATGTTAATTTTACACCAGACTATGCTGAAGGCATAAGTGGTAATATATTTGTTAATCCTAATAATAGACCTTTTGTAGAAATTGCTGCTCCAAGTGATGCACAATATATGTGTTTTGTACGTCAAGTCAGTGCTTCAGGAACAACAAATGGAATACTGCCCACTAGAGTTGCATTAAAAAGTAATGTCCAAAGGTTAAATAATATAGAAAATCGCATAACGGCACTTGAAGATTCCGAAGATTCAAGACCCCAAGATTTATTTAAGATACAAGCTAATTCGATAAAGGCAGCAACAACACAAGAAACGATTGGCACTGGGCTTACCGCTGTATCATACCCTAATAATCCTAATAGAGGAACCCAGATTACTAGTATGCAAATAAAGAATTTCATTGACAAGGTGGATTCTATGATATTCACGTGGGAACCAAAGTATGATATACCAGCAAAGAAAGCGCACAGTGGTATTTACACGTATCCTAAAAATACACCTATATCAACAGGTGTTCCATATTCATCAAATATGACAGATAATAAGCATGTTGGATTGGATACTTCTGTATATACGTTTAGAACAGCAATTGACAACCCATATTCAGTTATGTATACTGAATGTATTAAAGGAAATGAAACTGGGGTTTGGGCTTTAAAAAGTGCTTGGGGTCGCAGATATAAGTGCAGTAATGGATTTGCTTATTATGGTACTGTATGTTGTAGTTTTAGCAGTAGCGTACTTGGTTCGCCTATTAAATGGGGTAACACTGTACATGATGATTATGCAAGAGACTATGGGGAGTTTATTCCACTTGCTCCTAAGGGTGTGATTAACTGGAATGCCATGCAAGTAGGAGATGTATTTGATGATGACAAACATTCTTACGTGGTTTATGATTTAGCTCGAGATAGCAACGGCGAAGTAACAGCAGTAACATATGCGGAAAGCTCAAATGGAGTTGGTTCTTATGGAGGATGCAGAAGAAAGTCATATAATCCGCCTAGTGAATTTAAGTTCAGAGACCATGAAAGTCAAGGAATATATTCTTCACATTACAGATACGCTAAGTTATGCTTTAATGATAAAGTAAGAGATAAAGATACTGCTGACTATTGGAATACCCGACACACCTATAATAATGCTATTAGCACCATCTATGGTGATGAGCCTTGTTTAGCACAAGGGGAACTTGTGGTGTTGAATTATAATCTCTATGGCACACAGGAATATACTTGGACGGAAATAGAGGTATATAAGTTTCAGCCTACATATTATCGATTATTAACAAGCCAACCTAACAATTGGGCAACTGATTATGGGGAATACTATGTAAAAGAGAATGGGGAATATAGAAAACTTAGTACAGAAGATGAACCACTTGACACTATGCCTGATTTTAGTCCCAATACCTATTATGAGAGATTGAGTAATCCTATCGAGGATTGGGAAAATATTAGAACAGAGCAATTGAGTAATATGGACACTATTTTAAATACATTTTATAGTGAAAATAATATAACTCCAGACCCTTATAATCAAGATATTGACCAACATGGCCACGCATTTGTATTAGGTTATGACTTAGACCCAGGCTTATATAAGGCGTGTATGAGTGATGGTACACATAGGTCTGGGTATGTTAATTGGGAGATTCTTCCCAATGATTTTACTATTACTTCAAAAGGAAATAGAGTGTATGATATTGAGAATAAAACTGGAAAACTAATGAGATATGTTCTCATAGGTACTCAAATTGAAGGAGATTATCGAGGGTTCGAAACATCTTATGGAGGTAGACCAATAAGTACCTATGAAAATAATGAGAATAAATTAACACTATATGTTTCAGAAATGACTAATATTGTTAAGCCTAAGATTAAATTTGTATTGCAAGGAGAGTATGGGTTATCTACTACCAACCCCATTGCTTTACCAGATATTGGGTATGAAGAAGATTAATCTATTAGAATAGACCGAATAAAAATATTAATACGGCTAAACTTACAGTTGACATGCTCTCGGAATTACTGTATTTACCATTGCAATAAAATAAAAAACACATTAATAATAAAGAATAACAATAACAAAACATGGCTAACATTAAATGGCTGACCGACAATGACGGACAGGTTCTCCCTTTCACGACGGAAGCAGCTGTCCTTGACGGAAACGGGACCCCAATCAATCAAAAATACCAACCATTACTGGTGAGCGGTACTAATATCAAGACTATTAATAATGAATCAATCCTGGGAAATGGTAATATCACTATACAAGGTGGAAGTGGTGGTGGCGGAACAACCGACTACACCCAGCTCAGCAACCTCCCGTCAATCAATGGCACGACCCTGACAGGCAATGTGAACCTGGCCACACCAGAGCAGCTTGCGACCAAACAGGACACCCTGGTGAGCGGCCATAACATAGCCACAATCAATGGCAATAACTTGCTGGAAGGGGGCAACATCACTATTCAAGGCGGAAGTACTCCAGAAAGTATAACTGTAACTGACACAACTTATACTATCGCATCATTGGCTGGAAATAAGGTTTACACTTTTAGTAATCCGTTAGCCACTCTAAGCATAACCGCTTACGGAGACACTACCTTGGAGACAGTTCTCTACTTCACCGCTGGAACAGGTTTTACTTTCTCAGTTCCCAGCGATAGCAAGTACATAATTGAAGAACCTGTGTTCAATGATGGAATGAGTTATGTTGTATCAATACAAAACAAAACCATAGTGATGGGTGAAATAGTCAGTCAGACAGTTTCTTTAAGCAGTATAAATGAAAACAATGAATAATCATGAGAAGAGAATTGATTGCACAGCAGGGTTTTGTGGCCATTGAGCGTGGTTTCTGTACTCAATCTGGAACTCCTACGCCAACAAATCCAGTTCCCATTAGTACTCCTAATGGAAATTTGATATTTAATAGTAATGGTAATGTTGTTCCAGATTCATCCCTATATTTCAAGGATGGGGCAGGTAAAACTCAAGACTTGCCCCTTTTACTTGAAGGTGATGAAATAGAGGTGAATTTCAGAACCATGAAAGCTAAGATAACCCACAGATACAGATTAGTTAAAATAACAGCAACCATGTTAAGGGCATCTGGCAATAATAGAGGTAGTTTGTATGTTCCAAGCAGTTCATCTATATGGGATGATACAAGATTTTTACCTAAATGGAATGGTAAAATATTTTGTCCTTATTGTGTATACAAACCAACCTTTGCTTATGGTGTTTGTAAAGTAAGTACTACAAATAATGTCTTAAACTTTTGGGTGTCAGAAACTTCAATTACACCGTCTGACTGGATGACAGCACACCCAGATTTCTATTGTGTATATGAACTTGATACACCTTGGGTTGAAGAAATAGACCTTACAGAAAAACTAAGAAACCATCCTTTAATGGAGTATGGTAATGGGATTGAACACAGAACACTAACTTTCAGCCAGGGGTATATAGATAACACTGGTTCTCTTGTTAATGATTCCAACTATATCACCTCGAATTTTATAGAGGGGAATTTCAGAATCAACTGTAATACTGGATATAGGATAGTGGAAACCCATTTATTTGATTCTTCAAATAATTTGGTTAGCTGGAAATTTTTTGAAAACAACTATCATTCGGCGGAAGATTATGGTTATGGCTCTAAATATGAGTATGAGATTCCAGAAGGTTATAAAATGAAGATTACAGTGATTTCCAATGCTAATTCACAATATAATAATCCAGAAGCAGTCATCACCCCAGACACTGACTGCATAAAAGACTATTCACTGATTATCACCAAGTATTTCCAAAGACAGTCTATAACAGATACCAACTTCAAAAATGCCCGTAAGAGAGCCGAACAGTTGACAAAATTGATTTGGAAACCTGTAATAGATAAGGCCTATAAGAGAGCTAATGACCCACCAATACTAAGAAAAAATCAGATACAAATCGGTGTTCCTTACAGTGAGGTCGGAGACCAGAATAAATTCGTGGGAAAACAGGTCGGATTTAGAACTTTCTTGAGTGCCTTGAAAAATCCTATATCTTTATTCTACACTGAAACTCCTTATGATAGTGTAAACCAGTCTAGAACATCTGAGTATGGGATAACTTATATAAGTAATGAAAATGACACTACTTTGTATTACGGAACTGTTTGTGCCTGTTTTGCTGATTATGTCTATGGATTTGATGTAAATTATACTGCCAAGTACTATCTTTATAAGAATTGGATGAATGCCCAAACTATAACTCCTAATTCTGATTGTTCTAATATAATGCCTTTAGATTGTATTGCTGGAGCTGAACATGTAATTATAGTGATTGATATATTAAAAGATATAAATGGAAATATAAGATTTATAGAAACTGCCGAAAGTAGAACTGTAAATTGTAGGATTCATTATTATACTCCATCAGAATTTATTGCTAAACTTGGTACTTACTACACTGTAAGGAGATTCAGTGGGATAACAGTTCCAGAACCAGAAGAAATCCCAAGTGAAGACTTTGACAATGACATATACACCTTTGCTGGCGATTATGCCACTTTCTTACAGGATGAACCAGTGCATATCTCGGTTAAAGACAATAACTGGACTGGAATTAAAGTTAAGAAAAATGGAACCGTGATAGGAACTTATGATTTTACCAATGCCAGAACCTTCAATATTGAGGGCCAGACATGGTATGATGTAGATATAAGTGACTTGTTTGTTGGAGTGGCATATGAAGAAGGGGAACACGGAGTTTACACTTGTGTCGCATACAACAGTACCGCTGAGTCTAACCCGACACACTTTGAAGTTTTGTACAGTGTATCTAAGTTATATTTAGTGTCAAATGTATACAATTGCTGCTTCAAGGGTGACAATCCTTATGCTGTGATTAATGGAGGTAAAAATGGCTATCCTGTATATACATCAGAAAGTACTTCTAGTAATGATTATCATTTAGCTAATATCTACACTACCGCTGAAAAGAATATCAATTCTTATGGCGCTGCATTATCATCTTATTGGACTGGAATGGGAAGTTGCTTAGTTGATACCACAGGTGCCTATTTCCGATTTATGCTCAAAGGTCAGTATGGATATGGGACTATACGAATACCAAAAGAAAATGCGGAAAGAAGAACTCCATATGATTGGATTAATGGAAAATATTACAATAATAATGGTATTTTGAATAGCGGAGCAAATGGTTGTTATAAAGATGGTATTACCGCTAATCAAAGTTACACATACCAATTTTCGTACAAAGATACCACTACAAATGATTATCTTGTAAGAGTGGTGGAGTTTGATGGTAATAACAAACCAATAAATGTTTTTAATCTTATTCCAACACATCCTGTTAATGACGGCCTATATAAAACAGTACGATACAAACCGACACAATCTGCTGTAACATTTGGGATAAGTTGTCCGAAAAATTTAACATATAAAGTATTGTTTGTATTATAAACGCAATTTCCAACATGTGGTTTGTGACAGTATAAACAGCTAAGCTAGAATAACTATCAGGCCAGCGTAAACATGGTATGTCCGATGCTTACGCTGGTTTTCTATTGCCAGACAAAAAAAAAATACTTTTTTGTTTTTTTAGCCACATTGCGGCATATTGTGTTATATGTATAACTTTGTGAAATACTGTCTGTCGAATGGGGCCGTCATACGGCCCATGGCGTTCGACGCCAAGCTGGCTGGGTACACTGGAATATGCAACCCGTCGGTGCTGGTCGATACGGACGGCAGGATAAAGACCGTCCTCAGGAACGTGAACTATGCGATGTTCAAGAACGAGGACGAAGCGTTTGTAAATGATACCTACGGTCCGCTGTGCTACATAACCCCAGACAGTTACAACAAGCTTGCCACCAGGAACTTCGTCATGACCTACGACGGAAATGTGACGGAAGTGGACACCAGCAGGCTGGATGTGGAGCCCAAATGGGACTTTGTCGGCCTTGAGGACGCCAGGATTGTCCGCTGGGACGGAAAGCTGTACTTGACTGGCGTGAGGCGCGATGTGGACGACATCGGGACTGGCAGGATGGAACTGTCCGAACTGGACGAAACCACGTTCGCCGAGACCAGAAGGGTCAGGATTGGGGTTCCGAAAGGGCTGGAGGGCAGCTACTGCGAGAAAAACTGGATGCCGATACTCGACATGCCGTTCCACTATGTCAGATGGTGCGACCCACTGCAAATACTGAAGGTGGACCCAGAGACTGGGGCGTCCGAGATTGTCCTGGAAAAAAAGTCCAAAATACCGTGCGAGGGCATCCGCGGAAGCTCGCAGGTGATAACCGTGGGCGACAGACGAATGGCAATCGTGCACAGATGCCAGTTATGGTTCAACGAAAAAGGTGAGAGGGTTCAGTCCGAATATACTGAAAAATTCATTGTGTGGGATATGGATTGGAATGTGTTACGTCTATCCGATGAATTCAATTTCGCTGATTTTGATATTGAATTTACAAATGGCTTGGCGTATGTCGATGGAAAATATATAATACCTTTCGCGTTGCAGGACAACCTTAGTTTTATTATGGTGGTTGGAAAAGATACTGTCGAGAACTTCATATACGGCAAGGCTGGCACGTATGACGCTGCCCTAGACCCTGGTGACGACATCCTGCTGAACTTCTTCGGGGACACCAAGAACTCGTTCTATTGTTCGGACATGGCGGACTGGTACTACGAATCCGAACAGTATGCCGC
>Ga0247609_10005243_pt1 | contig 12772 bp, 5 predicted proteins | sample 172DNAGHGlowgp2_FD_193487 | JGI IMG/M metagenome (GOLD analysis project Ga0247609, IMG submission 193487) | Sheep rumen microbial communities from Palmerston North, Manawatu-Wanganui, New Zealand - 1728 DNA GHGlow gp2 | ecosystem: Host-associated > Mammals > Digestive system > Stomach > Rumen ...
CGGTGCGCCCTTCGTTCTCGAAGGCGTCCTCCTCCTTCATCGGCAGTCCATACTGCGTCATCACCTTCGCCCACGCATACGCATGTCCCGGCATGCTGTCAAACAGCACGCCGTCCATGTCGAAAAAAAATGATTTTATCATTTTTTTGGTTGAAGGTTTAAAGTTTAAAGTTTAATGAAGATACATTATTCTTGGTATGAGCTGTACAGTTTTGACAGCATCCGCTGAATACTTGTAGCACAACCATCCATGTCGTCTAATTCATCTTGGGTTATATACCCTACATCGAACGATAATTCCAACAGGCATAATGTCTCGGATAAAGACCCCGATGCAAATTCTATGAACCGAAGTTTCTCTTTTTTAGAAATTCGTCCGGCACACTCTGCTATATTCGTTGGAACTGAGGAGGCTGCACGTCTTAATTGGTCGCACAGGGCAAATCTCTCTTCCACGGGGAACTTCTTCAGAAGATTGTATACAGCTTTATTGTAAGCTCTGGCATGCTGATATACCACAAGCTTTCGATAAGCAAAGTTATCGCTGCTGCTATACATTTTACATTAAACCTTAAACATTAAACTTTAAACTATTTAAGCCTAGCCTGAATCGCCTCGGTCTCCTTCTCATAACCAGGCTTGCCCAACAGGGCGAACATGTTCTTCTTGTAGGCTTCGACGCCGGGCTGGTTGAAGGCGTTGACGCCGAGGAGCTGGCAGTGGATACCGCAGGCGCGCTCGAAGAAGTAGATGAGCTGTCCGAGGTGGTAAGCATCCAGACGCTCGATGGCGATACGGATATTGGGCACGCCGCCATCCACGTGAGCCAGCTGAGTGCCCAGCTCAGCCATCTTGTTGACCTCATCCACACGCTTGCCGGCGAGGAAGTTCAGGCCGTCGAGGTTCTCGTCGTCGCTGGGGAACAGCAGCTTATGCTCGGGGTTCTCCACGCTGATGACCGTCTCGAAGATGGTGCGCTCGCCCTCCTGGATCCACTGACCCATCGAGTGCAGGTCGGTGGTCAGATCCACGCTGGCGGGGTAGATGCCCTTGCCGTCCTTGCCCTCGCTCTCGCCGAAGAGCTGCTTCCACCATTCAGCGATGTAGTGGAGCTTCGGCTGGTAGTTGGCCAGGATCTCGATCTTCTTGCCCTTCGTGTAGAGCAGGTAGCGCGTAGCCGCATACTGTGCGATGATGTTCTCGGCGAGCGGAGCGGCAGCAGCCTTCTCCATATCCTGAGCACCCTTCACGAGCTGGTCGATGTCGAAGCCAGCCACGGCGATGGGCAGCAGGCCCACGGGTGTCAGCACACTGAAGCGACCGCCTACGTTGTCGGGAATGACGAAGCTCTTGTAGCCCTCCTTGTCAGCGCACGTGCGGGCAGCGCCGCGCTTGGCGTCGGTGATGGCCACGATGACCTTGCGGGCCATGTTCTTGCCCATCTGCTCCTCGCACTGCTTCTTCAGCAGACGGAAGGCGAGGGCCGTCTCGGTGGTCGTGCCGCTCTTGGAGATATTGATCACACCGAACTTCTTACCCTTCAGGTAGGTCGTCAGCTCGCTGAGGTAGTCCTCACCGATATTGTTGCCGGCGAAGAGGATGGCGGGGCCGTTGCTGCCGACGAGCCACTGGAAGCTGTTGCTGAGGGCTTCGATGACGGCCTTGGCGCCAAGGTAGCTGCCGCCGATGCCGGCGACGACCACAGCCTCGCACTCCTGGCGCAGCGTAGCAGCCACAGTCTTCACCTCAGCGAGGAACTCGGGTGTGATGCCTGTGGGCAGGTGCAGCCATCCCAGAAAATCGTTGCCCGGGCAGGTGCCCTCTTCCAATGCCTTCTGTGCCTCGGCCACGCGGGCCTCCAAGGCGTTCACGTCGGCGCCACTCACCATCGGCGCCACCTTTGTAATGTCTAATTTAATCATTGTTGCGTATGTTTTTGTTAGGATTTATCATCGGGAGTTATAATGACCCTGCAAAGGTAGCGCTTTTTTGTGAGATAGCGGCAGAAACGGGATAGGATTTGCATGAATGAGGGAATTTTTCATATCGGGTCGGCCTACGGCCTCAAAATTAAAACAAAAATTTCATTATAACGACCACGGATGCGAAGATGGAACATAAATCATGCATAAATCCGGACCTAAATCTTTTTCTTCTATCACGGAAACATGCAGAAATATACGGAAGAACACGGACATTTTTTCGAACACGGATGACTCAGATTTTACGGATAAAGGACTGAACTTAAATAGGGCTTAAATGCGACTTAAATCTTTCTTTTCTGACATTAATTACCACAAATTAATCCATTAATGACCATAAATTCTTTATAATGTCAATGACCACGGATGACGCAGATTCCACGGATAAAGGACTGAACATAAATCAAGCTTAAATGCGACTTAAATCTGCGAGGGCGGTGATAGGGATAGGCTCACTGCTTGACAGTGTGCCTTAGGAGATTTCGAGGTCTGCCACTCTGAAAACTAGTTTTCAAGATGGTCAGCCTTGAAACCTCCAAGCTCCAATTGCTTCACATTGGAGCGTAATCCCTATCTCCGAGCGTGGGTGTTCAGAGTGTTTTGGATCTTTCGATGTTTGAAGTATTATGATGTATTATGGACATTCGTGTCAATAAAGAAATAGATTTAAGTTCGGATTTAAGATTGATTTAAGTTCAGTCTTTACTTGCGCCTTTTTCTTGTTTTTGCCGTCAGTCACTGACGGGGTTTTTATTGTTTTTGTTTTCAATCCTCAGATTTAAGTCTATATTTTAGACCAATTTAAGTTCCTTTCTTTATCCATACAATTCCTGATAATTTATGGTTTAATTCATGGTCATTTATGTTCTATAAAAGAGATTTAAGTTCATGTTCATCAACACAAAGTGCATTCTTTTATCGGAAACAAATGTGCATAATGTGCATAATTTGATTCATAAATTCGAATAAATTATTTATGGCTTATTTGTGGCTGAGATTATGGGTATTATGCACATTTATTTCCAATCCACCAATTGAAGTTCCATTTATGCCCGATTTATGTTCAGTCCCAGACAGACAAGAAGACCGCGGTCCTACGGACAGAACAACAGCCCGCTACACATGATGTGCAGCGGGCTGTTTGGTAGTTGCAACTGTAATTGCTATAGAACGTTTGTACTAACTGTAACGATTACTTTTCCCAGATGTTACCCCATTCGTTTCCTTTGGTCGCAGCGGGACCATCATAAGTACCTGGCGTGGGTGTCACCGAAGGATTCTGACTACCTTGCTGACCAGTAAGGCTGATCTGAAGAATAGCATCGGTACCTTGAACCTGTACCACGACTAAAGAGGGTTGCTTATATATCTTTTTCATAATGCTATAAATCTAATCATTTAACAAGAACCTTTTTACCATTCACGATATTGACGCCCTTACGGGTCTCGTTCAGCTTGCGGCCTGCGAGGTCGAAGATGTCGCGGACATCCTCGTTGCCGTTGATGTCAATCTTCAGGACACTCGTAGCAGTGCCATCGTCGAATACGAGGGCCTTCACTTCGCCAGAAGGAATCGTGAAGTAAGCACGGAATGCATTCATCGTGGCACCAGAGCCAGCCTTCTGAATCCTAGCCTGTGGCGTAAGGACGAATTTGTTCGTCAGGCCACCAGCGGCGATAGGAGCATACGTACCTGTGAAGGTATTCTCAACGCCCACACTGCCAGCAGCGGCGTCAGAGAGAACGAGATTCTTCAGTTCCTTAGAAGCAATTGCCTCGGGAACGAACACCAGATAAGGAGTAGCAGCATCCATCGCATCCTGCTTAGCAAACGTGATATTACCATCTGTATAATTATCGAACGCATAAGCGTAAGCACCTGTTCCGAAGAACGCATCGATATCGTCAATTGCGAACGGCAGGCAGACGGTGTTCCAACCTGCGATGAACGCGCGGTTCAGGGTGACATCGAACGTACCAGCAGTGATTGTGCTGTTGTCAGCAGTCTCATCAAGCGTGTAGCGAACCTTCATCGTGTTCACTGCAGTGGCGAAGGCCTCAGTGTCATCGCTGAAGTACACCTTGATCTGAGCTGTCTTGTTCTCAGGAATAGCGTATTCGAATGAGAAGGTCTTCGTTGCGTTCAGGTTGATATCCTGAGCTGCTGAAGCATCACCTTCCTGGACGCCATTGATGAACAGCTTCGCATAGACGCCCGTCTCATTAGCACGCAGGCTGGTGACGGTGGCAGTGATTGTTGCATTCTCGCCCTTATCCGTAGTAGCGGGGAAGCTGGTGGCAGTGACATAGAGGTCGTGCTCGATGCCAGCGACCTTCGTCCAACCGATGATGTTGTCAACTTTTACGTAGCGACCAGTGAACTTCAGGTAGTACTCGCCAGCAGCCAGACCGCTGATGGAGAAGGTTTTATTGGCTTCTGTGAGTTCTGACTTGTAGTCATCAATCTCCGTCCAGTTAACACGGTCTGTAGAATAGCAAACAGTCAATACCGCATTGCTCTTGTTTGTGGAGTTAGAGCCATAGTACTTCGCATCAAAGTTCAGGACATCGCTTGTGCCTTCAACATCTAGTTTCTGAGTAATAAAGTCAACAGGTGATCCACTATAGCTTCTTTGAATATTCTTTTCGGAATAATCAACACTCCAGCCACCATTGTACCAACCAGCAGGCAATAGCCCATCGCTGAAGTCCACATTCAGCGCATTCGGATCCATGGTGGTAGCTGTGTAGTTGATGACGAAGTCGCCAAGGCTAGTCTTAACAGTTACAGCACCACTCTTCTCACCGTAAGGAGCCTCCACAGGCATTGTGATGGTCAGCGTAGCGGACTCGTCAGCCTCCAGTGAGGTCTCATCAACAGCAGCGGTAGCGACACCTGTGACGGTTGTAATCGGAGAAGTGATGGTCAGCGTGCCGCCACCAATATTCTTAATGGTGTAGTTGGCCGTAGCCTCAGCAAAGATAGAGCCGAACTCCTCGGTCACGCCACTGGCCACAACCGTGCTGCTCTTCTTCACCTGAATCATGGGAGCATCGTTGTTCAGCGTGCCACCGTAGATGTTGTCAAGATAGACGTTAGCGCCCAGGAACTCAATCATGGCGACTGCGCTGGCATCAGTATTGCCTACGCTGTACTGCATGGTCTTGTATGCGGAGCTATTGAAGTCTTCTGTCTCAGTAAAGTCGGTATAGTCAGACCAGCTGAGACCACCATTCAAACTATGACGAACCTTCAAAGAGGCTACGCCATAAGACATTTTCTTGGCATCGAACTGAACCTTTTCGTTAGCTGCGATGGTTAGTGTCTGCGATACCAAAGCTGATTCCGTATAGACGTATGCCTGCTGAGAAGAATAGCTCCAGCTACCCTTCTCGACGAAGCTTGAAGGAATGCCGCTTGCGAAGTCCACATACCACTTGCTGCCGTCGCGGGTCTGTCCACTCAGGTTGACAACCTGCGAAGCGACATCGTCGCCAGAGATGGTCAGTACGTCGGAGAGTGCAGCCAGACCGTTATTGGCATCGAAGAGCTGAGTCACGGTGATGACCGCCTGCTGACCTGCAGGAACAGTAGCCTTACCAGCGCTGATGGTCGTCGTGGTCTCGCCTGCGGGTAAGGAGATTGCTACAGCGTAGTCATCACCCGTTGCCAATGCAGCAGTGAGGTTGTTCAGCGTAGCCGTACCCGTGTTGGTAACTGTAATCACATATTCTGCATCCTCGGTCTGCATGCCAAAGTTATAGTCAGCCGTCTTGTCGAGCGTCATGACGGGAACCGTCAGAGCGGTGAAGCCATAGATGCGGTTGATGCCAAGCATTGCGCCAGTGAAGCGAATCTGTACGGTGCTTTCTGCCTCTGCATCTGCAATGTCCGTGATGGTGAATACCTGGTCAGCAACATTACTATAAGTTGATGCTACCAAGTCAACAGGAGCGCTCCAGTTGGCACCACCATCACAAGTATAGCTGTAGCTGAATGACTTGCTGCCATAGCTGCTGCTACCCTTGATTTCCACATACAGCTTTTCTGCGGCGTCAGCCGTAAACGGTGTGGTCTCAATGGCGGTAGAGCTCAGCGATGCCACATTGTCAGTCACATTTACGCCAGTCCAACCGGTGTACTGTGCAGCATCTGTGAAGTCAACCAGGTTCTTGCTGCCATAGACGAAGCCCTTGACTGGAATCTCGAAGTTGCCGCCATCGGTAGTCAGTGTGACAGTGCCGCTCTTAGCGCCAATGGCTGCATTGGTCATCGTCACGGTAAGCACCAGCGGATCAGCACCAGCAGCCACCGTCATCACATCGCCAGCAGTGGCAGCAGTGAAGCCCTCAGGAGCATTAATCTCAGAGATGGTTAATGTACCCGTACCACTATTACTAATCTTATAGGTTGCATTCTGCGCTGCCTGTGCCCAGCCGAAGTCCTTCATTGTGCCAGAAGCTACAGGAGCATCCATAGCGTCGGTAACGGCAATCGTTGGGTCGTTGGCATTCAAGCTAAAGCCTTCAAAGTTGTCGAGTTGGTAGTCATCATTAGCAAAACGGAACTTGTAGTTGCCAGCCTCAAGGCCAGTGATTGTGAATGTGCCAGCATCTCCATTATTCAGGCTTGAAGGATAGCCGCTGTAGTTAACGAAGTCTGCACCATCCTTTGAATATTGTACTTTTACAGTCACATAGTTCGCCGTGGCCTCATAATCGAAGGTCAATTCTTCCTCTGTGCCTGCGACAATCAACGACGGCGTAGTGAGGTAGGTTGAAGTGCCATATGCATAAGCAGCCTTGGCCACGCCATCTGAGAAGCTCCAGTTTGCTCCAGCCTCCCAACCTGCAGGAAGTGTATTACCAGAGAAATCTTCACTCCACGTTGCAGGATCTTTTGCTTTCGCTGTAACGGTAATCGTCTCAACTGCAAGAGCATCGTATGAAGGTGTAACGGTAACATTACCATTCTTAACGCCGTAAGGCGTGCCATACTTGAAGATGATATCAAATGTCTTAGATCCACCTGCGCCAATGCCTGTCAGAGAAGAAGTAGATACTTCGAAATCTTCGCAGTCAGAAATGATAGTAACGTCCATCGAACCTGTGCCACTGTTAGTAACTGTAATAGTTTCAACAGCATTGGCCGTGAGAGTTCCGAAGTTAACGGCATTGGTTGAGACGGCAAGTACTGGTTCATTCGCACCCAAGTCAGAACCTGTGACATTGATGACAAAATTGCCTTCTGAGGTGGTCACAGTCACCGTGGCCTCCATGGCAGGTTCGCCAGCGCGTCCAGCATCGTAAGTGCGAGTAATCACAAGGTCGAAGGGAGCGGCTGTACTCTCAGTCCAGTTGGTGCTGTAGGCAGCCGCGCCTGTACCTGTGATGGCTACGTTGGTGATGTTAATCGTGCCTGCACCTGCATTTGCGAAGTTGTAGGTAACGCTTGCATTCGCAGTGGTCTCACCAAAGTCGTAGTTGGCAGGAGTATTTACGACGGCAGCGTCCTTGGTCACGGAAAGGACAGGAGCGTAGGTCAAGCCATGAATCTCGTCAACGACGACATAGTAACCGACAAAACGCAGTTTGTTGACGGTTGTAGGAATGTCGCTTAATACCATGGTGCCATAGTCCGGAAAACTCAGGCCATCAGCATTCTGCAGTTTCTTTGAATAAGCGGTCCAAGTAGAGCCGTTATCATTTGAGCCCTGAACAGTGAGATAATCACTCGAGTCACTGTCATAGCGCTTTGCCTTGATAATGATGAAATCGCCAGCTGAGAAAACAAGCTTGGGTGTGGTCAAGTATGCACTTCCGCTCTTGCCTGTGGCCTCGCCATCTGCGAATGTCCAAGAGGCATTTGTCCAATTAGCAGGTAAACCTCCTTCGAAATCCTCCACAGTCATTCCCGCAGGCTTAACAGTACCCGTTACGGTGAACGTAGCATCCTCCATATCGGTGGCACTCACCGTAATCAGAGACGACAGAGCACCAGTGGTGGCTGTGGACATCGTAATCGTCACAGTCTGACTGGCACCTGCAGCCAGAGACGTAGGAGCATTCGTAATCTCAAATGCGTCATTGGCCGAAGAAACGCTGATGCCATTCAGTGTAGCAAGACCAGTGTTTGCAATGGTAAAGGTCTTTGTAGGAGCAGGATCTGCATTCTTCTCATAAAGACCAAAATCAAGCGTAGCAGGCTGAGTCACCACCATCTTGGGCTCAACAGGAAGTTCGCCACCATAAATATTACGCATGTTGATATACCAGCCGTTGAAGCGGATGCGCTTGACACCTTCTACAGGAATTGTAACGCTTCGCTTTGTCCAGTTTCCATAAGTATCGTCTGTAAATGCAGAACCAATAGCAGTCCAACCCGTAGCACCTGTTGCATCAGTGGTGTACTCTACAGTGACGGAGGGAGAATACCAATCTGAACTTGAATATTTAGCCGTTTCAAATGCTATCAATTCACCAATTTCGAAGTTAAGTTTAGGAGAAGTAAAAGCCCACGCATAACTACTGCTACTACCTGACTGGCTAATATAGCCTTCGCTTGCTGCCCAAGCAGAACCATAAGAACCAGTCTGCACAGATGTCCAGCCATCAGGAATCTGACCATCTGAGAAGTCGAGATAAACCTTATTCGGGTCACGAAGGGTTCCGCTGACATTCAAAGTGAATGCGCTCAGACCTGCGCCAGTAGGTGTAACAACGATGGAGCCGCTGGCAGTAGCATCGGGCATTGTAATGGTCAGGGTCTTCTCGCCACCAGCGGGAATAGAGGTAGCATTGCCTTCTACTGCAGCAGTAAAGCCATTGGCACCGCTAACATCCACGGAAATAGGTGTAGCCTCCGTGCCAGGATTGCTCAGTGTAAACACCTTCGTCGTACCAGCTGTAGCAAGGCCAAAACTGTAGGCATAAGGAGAATCCAACTTAGTTGAACCGTCCTTCAGTGCAAAGCCAGGACCAGAAGCTGAAGCTTCTTTCTGCGTATATGTCAAATCATCAATGGCAGCATAATTCAAGGCTATGGCAATTTGACCTTTATAATCGCCTAAACTAGCTGTTTTTGAAGCGAAACTAGGCGTTGAGTTTGTTTTCATGTTTCCAGTGGTATATAACTGGTCACCAAGTGCAGAGCCTGTATATTTATATACAATAACGTAAGCATTTGAATTTTTGTTATAGGCTCTGGCATAAAAGGTTATAGATCCCTCTACAGCTTCTATTATAAGGTAATTTGCATTGTCGGACTTAGAAGACGTCCAAATACCATTACCACTTCGAGCACGGTCACTATTTCGGGTCAAATCACCAACAATACTCCATCCTGCTGGTAAAGAAGCTCCATTGAAATTCTCTGTCAACGTAGCTGCCCACGCCGGACTGGCGCCGCTGAGGAGGGCTACGAGGGCGATGAGTAAGAGTTTACTCTTTCTTCGTAAGTTTGTAAAATGTTTCATTTGTTTATGATTAGTTAATATTTGATTTTCTATGGGGAGTTATTTCACGACAACCTTCTGGCCGTTGTGGATGTAGAGGCCACGAGGGAGTTGAGGGCTGAAGGCTGAGGTTTGATGGCTGACCTGGCGGCCGGAGAGATCGTACCAGGGGGTAGCGACGGGAGCGGGGGCGGCCACGGAGGTGACGGCATCGGGAAGGATGGTGCTGAGGGCGAAGGTGGCGGCGTTGGTGACGTCGCAGTTATCGAGCAGCGTGCCATCGGTGATGGTCTTGCCGAGGAAGGCAACCGCGTGCATATTAGCGAGGTTCCAGCTGGGATCCACGGAGATGGTGTATTCCTTGGTGAAGCTCATGGGGGTGTTCCACGCGACAGCGTCGCCGAAGGTGGCGGTGGCGATGTGGCGCAGGACATAGTCGTGGGCGAACGTAGCGACAGAGCCGTCGGCAAGGGTCTGGTCGGCCATAACCTGATCCTCGGTGAGATAGAGGGTAACGGCGCCGTCGCCGAAGATGTTCAAGTAGTCACCACCACGTTTGCCGGTGACGGTGATGACGAGTTGGTTCGTGGCCTCGTTGTAGGTCGCGGACTTGATGCTGACGGTGGCGAAGGAGGGTGTGCCGGCATCGATATAATCGAGGAGACCGGACATATTGGCCACGGCACTCTCGCCAGTATCGGGTTGCAGCAGCATATTCGCATAGCCGCTGACGACGACACGGTTAAAGGTCATCGCAGGCACATCGAAGAGACCGAAACGCTCGCCGAGGTCAGCGGCCTGCGGGAGAGCAAGGACATCGGACTGGCTGTCGAGGAGGTCGGTGTGGATGAAGACGGGGATGACCGCGGGCTTCGACTTCACGAGGGCGGCCACGGCCTCCTGCACGGCAGGAATGCTGCGGCTCTGCTGACTGACATAGACCTCCATGAGCTGACCCGTACGCGTGAGCGAGTTGGTATAAATCTGGAAGGAGGTGGTCGTCTGGTCGTCGGCCTCGGTGCCCGGGGTGATGGTGGCGTCCTTGACAGAGAGAATTTTGATGGTGAAGGTGTGCTGCCCTGCAGCGAGGCCGAGGTCCTGCAGCGAGAGGGCCTGGTTGACCATGCTGGAACCGGTAATCTCCTCATCGATGACGAGTTGTCCCACGGGAGTCTCATCGACGGTGAGGTCGAGGGTGACGCCCGGGAGGGCCTTCGTGCCGTGGTTCTCTACAAAGAAACGGATGCGCATCTCCGTGGCATCGGACTTATAGTAACGGGCATCCGTAGCGAAGCCCACGACAGCGGGGTCGTAGTCGGGCAGGTTGCCGCCACTGAGCACGAGCTGCACGGCGAGGGTGCCGGAGGCGGAGTAGTCATACCAGCCGAGACCGTAGGTGTCGTTGGTATAGGCCAGCAGGCCGTAGGTGCGTTCGGTGGTGTTGACCATGATGGGGCGCGACTCTGTGGAAGGATAGTCCACGTAGTAGCCCATATACAGTTCCTCCTCGGTGCCCTTGATGACGTAGGGCGTAGCGAACGTCACCTGGTTCCAGCCCTCTACCACGTTCTCACCGCTGAGGGTGTAGGAAGCCACATCCTGTGCCGGCTTGTTGGGATTGGGGTCGGCAGAGACGAAGGCACGCACGCTGTTGACGGCGGTGGAGCCCAGGGAGATGCGCATGCCCACGATGGCGGAGCCAGCGTACTTCGTGATGAGGTCCTGCCCGATGAGGGAGCAGACACCCTGGGGCTGGGCATCGATGACCTGCAGGGCATCGTCATCGGTGACGTAACCCACATTCAGCGTGCCCTGCGCCTGCACAGCGACGGCGGCGAGGCTGACGAGAAAGGAAAAGAAAAGTTTCTGAAAAGACATGATAAAACGGGAGGTAAGAGGTTGAGTTTAAGGAGAAAGAAAGACACGTTCCCTGGGTGAGGGGACGGTGTCTTTCTTTACTAAGAGGAGACATCCTTATGGAAAAGGAGGTCTTACTTGATGATTACTTTCTGTCCTTTGCCGCCTTGGCGAATGACATAGACACCGTTCTTGGCAGGCTTCACACGACCCATGTACTTACCCGTGAGCGAGTAGAAGCCATCGGGCTGAGCGGCACGAGCGGACTCAACGCCCTCGATGCCTGTGCCGATGACGACGTAGGTGTTGGAGAGGGGACTCTCACCTTCCTGATAGACGGCGCTGACGCCATAGACGTTGTTGGTTTCGCCCTGACCGTCCTCATCGGAGAACTCGGTGTCTGTGAGCAGCTCGGTGTTCAACTTCACACCATTCTTATACACGTTGTAGCCGAGGAGGTGTGCGCTGGCGGGCGTATAGGTGATATCGTCGATGAAGAACATGAAGCCCTTGTTGTCGTTGTTGCCGAAGTCATACTCGGTCTCGTCCGTGGGCACAGGCGTCGTGCCGACGGGGTCGCTGACGCACTGGATGGCGAAATACTTGGCGCCCTCGGGGAGGTCGAAGGTGAAGTTCCCCTCGGAGAACCACATCGTGGCTTTCTTGGTGCCGCCCAGGGCAACGAAGCTCTCGGGGTTGGCATCGGTGGTGGAATAGAGGACGTTGAAGAGCTCTACATAGTGGCGATAGACACCAAAGTTGTCTTTCACCTGCGATGTCCAGCACTTGGCATAGAAGGAAACGGTCTGTGCCTGGCCGTTGAGCTCGGGAGAGATGAGCCAGTCGTTGCTGATGACATATTCTTTGCCATCTGCATTATTGGCACGCTTGGCACCCACCATCGACATCAGCATCTGCGAGCCGGACTGGCAGTAGAACGAGCAGGTGTCCTCCTCCCAATAGTAGGGGTCGATGCCGGCCTCACCGGGATTGAAGACCTGATAGGCGAAGGGCTTACCGGCGTAGGGATAGCTAAGGGTGCCATACATCGGCATATTGATGACGGCCGTTGCCTCCTTGCCGCCGAGCTGCAGGGTTGTCCAACTGCCGATGCCGGAGATGATGAAGGGAGCATAGCTCTCGAAGTCCTCCTTCACGGGAGCACCCAGCTGGGGAGCTTCCCAGGCGAGGGCGGTGGCATCGCCCATCTGCATACCCATCAGGCTGACAGTAGGCAACAGAAAGTTCGAGACGCGCACGCTGGCAGGCTGTGTGCGGTTGTTGAGGGTGTTCTCATCGGCAGCGTAATCCACCGTGACATAGATGCTCACGGTAGAGCCGTCGCCGGCGGTGGGGGTATAGGCGAGCTCGTAGGCCTGCGTCTCATCGGCAGCAATGGTCTCACCGTTCACGCTCTTCACCAGCCTGTCATTCACATAGAGGTTCACGGTGTAGCCGCTGGCCTCGTTGACGCCGATG
>Ga0247609_10005244_pt1 | contig 12769 bp, 12 predicted proteins | sample 172DNAGHGlowgp2_FD_193487 | JGI IMG/M metagenome (GOLD analysis project Ga0247609, IMG submission 193487) | Sheep rumen microbial communities from Palmerston North, Manawatu-Wanganui, New Zealand - 1728 DNA GHGlow gp2 | ecosystem: Host-associated > Mammals > Digestive system > Stomach > Rumen ...
AATATAAACGAGATCGCCGCCCTGAAGCTTGTCTGCACCAGGCCCGGCGAGCTGACTCGCGAGAGCCTGAAGTCCCTGCGCCTGACGCTGGACCGCGAGGGCTTCACCACCCAGCAGCTCAACACCGCCATTTCCGAGCTTACCAATGAAGAAATCGCCGCCGATATTATCAGCCTGATCCGCCGCTATGCCATCGGCTCCACGCTTATCAGCCATGAGGCCCGCATCCGCCGTGCGGTGGACAAGCTCAAAAAGGCGCACAGCTTCTCCAAGCAGGAGCTGAACTGGATCGGCAGAATGGAAAAGTATTTAATGGAAGAATCTGTGCTGAACATCTCCGTCTTTGATGAGGACGGACGCTTCCGCGCACAGGGCGGCTTTGCCAAGATCGACAAGGTGTTCCAGAACCGATTGAAGAATGTGGTTCTGGAATTGAACGAATATCTGTATGATGACGGAGGACATACCGCATGAACGATAACACTTTAACTCAACTTCTCCAAGCATTTTTCAACGATGCAGTAAATCAAGCTCTTATCAGAAGGGAAAACACTTGGGGGATTTTGCCGCAAGATCAACAGGAAGCAATTAACAAAATACTCAATGCCATTCACGAAATAAACGAGAATCAGAAAATAATTCTTCAAGAATACCGACCGCAAGCATGGGATGCTATGATTTTGAAGCTTGCAGCAGAGATAGGGTATTATAATGGAGGCACAAACCGTGACTACACAGGAAATCGTTTCTAAGCTCTGGAATCTCTGCAATGTGCTGCGGGATGACGGCATCACTTATCACCAGTATGTCACCGAGCTGACCTATATCCTGTTCCTGAAGATGGCGAAGGAGACGAACACAGAGGGCAAGTTTGCCGAAGGCATCACGCTTCTGGAGGGCGACGATCTCACCCCTGAGCAGGAGACGCAGAACAGCGAAAAGCGCCTTGTGCTCAACTATAGCTGGGACACCCTGCTCACAAAGTCGGGCATTGAGCTTCACAAGTATTACAAGGATCTGCTGCGCCTCTTCGGCACCTACTGCACAGGCCGCGTACGGGAGATCTACCAGGGTTCTGTCACCAACATCGACGAGCCGAAGAATCTGGAAAAGATCATCACTACCATCGACGGGCTGGACTGGTATTCCGCCCGCGAGGAAGGTCTCGGCAATCTGTATGAGGGCCTGTTGGAGAAGAATGCCAATGAGAAGAAATCTGGCGCGGGCCAGTACTTCACGCCCCGCGTGCTCATCGACGTGATGACCCGCCTCATGAAGCCGCAGCCTGGGGAGCGCTGCAACGATCCCGCCTGCGGCACTTTTGGCTTCATGATTGCCGCCAGCCAGTATGTCAGGGACAACACCGACGATCTCTTTGATCTGGACGCCGAGACTGCTGCCTTTGAGCGTGAGAAGGCCTTCACGGGCTGTGAGCTTGTCCACGACACCCACCGCCTCGCCCTGATGAACGCCATGCTGCACGATATTGAGGGCGAGATCATGCTGGCCGACACCCTCTCCAACGCGGGCAAGAGCATGAAGGGCTTTGATCTGGTTCTCACAAATCCGCCCTTCGGCACCAAGAAGGGCGGCGAGCGCGCCACCCGTGATGACTTCACTTTCCCCACCAGCAACAAGCAGTTGAACTTCCTCCAGCATATCTACCGCAGCTTAAAAGCGGACGGGAAGGCCCGCGCCGCCGTGGTCCTGCCGGATAACGTCCTCTTTGCCGACGGCGACGGGGAGCGCATCCGCGTGGATCTGATGGACAAGTGCAATCTGCACACCGTCCTGCGCCTGCCCACCGGCATTTTCTATGCCCAGGGCGTCAAGACCAATGTGCTGTTTTTCACCCGCGGGAAGACCGACAAAGGCAACACCAAAGAAGTCTGGTTCTACGATCTGCGCACCAACATGCCTTCCTTTGGCAAGACCAATCCGCTGAAGAAGGAGGACTTTGCGGGCTTTGAGACAGCCTTTGAAGCCCCTGACCGCCGTGCCGTACAGGATGAGCGCTGGAGCGTCTTCACCCGTGAAGAGATTGCCACCAAGGGCAACAGCCTGGATCTGGGCCTCATCCGCGATGATTCTATCGTGGACTATGAGGACTTGCCCGACCCCATCGAAAGCGGCGAGGAAGCCATTGCCCAGCTTGAAGAGGCGGTCGATCTGCTGATGAGCGTGGTGAAGGAGCTGAAGTCCCTCCAGAACAAGGAGGCGTGACATGGCACGAACAGCAAAGAAAGAGACCTCGCTGACGGCAGAAGAAAAGCTGGCGCAGATTCTCGTACCAAAAGATGAGCATGAATACCAGTTGCCTTCTAATTGGCGTTGGATCATTTTGGGCAATCTTGTCAGCATAAAGCGAGGCGCTTCCCCAAGGCCAATTAAAGCCTACATTACAGATGATGAGCATGGCGTGAATTGGATTAAGATAGGAGATAGTGACTCTGGAAAATACATTACTCATATTAAAGAGAAAGTGACAGAAGGTGGTGCCCAGAAATCGGTATTTGTTGAAAAAGGCACTCTACTTCTCTCAAACAGCATGAGTTTTGGGCGTCCCTATATTTTGGCTGTTGATGGTTGTATCCATGACGGATGGCTTGCAATCACCCCAGGTCAAGCGTTCAATAAAGAATACTTGTATTATGCGCTTCTTGCTTCCGAGTGGTACTTTGAACGTGTTGCTGTTGGAACAGCTGTCAGAAACCTAAATTCAGATCGTGTGGCCGCTACCCCGGTTCCGCTACCACCTCTTGCCGAGCAACAGCGTATTGTGGACCGTATCGAGAGCCTGTTTGCCAAGCTGGACGAGGCCAAGGAAAAGGCCCAGGCCGTCGTGGATGGCTTCGAGGATCGCAAGGCGGCAATTCTGCATAAAGCGTTCACGGGAGAACTGACGGCGGAATGGAGAAAGAGAAAAGGTGCTGATTTCCAAAATACGTGGCACTTTAGTCCTTTAGGAGAATATGCTAGTAATCAATATGGGTATACGGAAAAATCATCCTATGAAAGCATTGGACCCAAATTTCTAAGAATAACTGATATACAAGATGGACAAGTAGTTTGGAAAGATGTGCCGTATTGCAAGATTGATAATGACCTGAAAGAAAAGTATTCTCTGAAAGTTGGAGATATTGTTGTTGCTCGGATTGGCGCAACAACAGGCAAAAGCTACATGGTAATTGATGAGGTGGATGCTGTATATGCGTCATACCTAATCAGAGTATCAATAAGGAAGAAAGATACTCTCAGCAGCAAATACCTCTACTATTTTATGCAGTGCCCGTCATATTGGCAGCAAATAACTGAACTAAGCTCAGGCATTGCACAGCCAGGAGTAAATGGAAATAAGCTGAAAACGCTACGTCTTCCTATCCCTGAAATCAAAGAGCAAGAAGAAATAGTAAAGTGCTTAGACTATCTCTTGCCAATAGAAAGACAAGCGCGTGACTCTGCGGAATTAGTTCTTGACCAGATCGACGCCATGAAAAAAGCCATCCTCGCCCGCGCCTTCCGCGGTGAGCTGGGCACCAACGACCCCACCGACGAAAGCGCGGAGGAATTGCTGAAACGGATAATATAAAAAGGGTTATTATTATGAAAGAGAAAAAATATCAGGTATTCGTTAGTTCCACATATGAAGACTTGAAAGCGGAACGAGCTGCCGTAAGCCAGACACTTCTTGACTTGGGGTGTATTCCTGTTGGTATGGAACAGTTTCCAGCAAGTGGAATGAGCCAAATGGACTATATTAAGAAAATGTTGGAAACGTGTGACTACTATGTTCTGATTCTGGCTGGACGATATGGTTCGATTGATCCTGCTGATGGTGTTGGATACACAGAAAAGGAATACGACTACGCGATTGCTAACGGAATACCTGTAATGAGCTTTATTGTTGAAGACATCGGGAAATTGCCCAATGAAAAATGCGAAAAGACAGATGCAGGAAGAGAGGCATTGACTACATTTCGCGCTAAAGTATCTGCGAGCAGAATGATAAAAAAGTATTCTTCAAAAGAGAGCTTACAGGCAGGGGTTGCCGTTTCTCTGCAAAAGTGTATAAAGGACTTTCCTGCTGTTGGATGGGTTAGAGCAGACGGGATTGATACGGAATCTTCTTTAGAGGCTATGTTGGAAAAATACATGAAGGAGCACACCGCAACGATAGAAGATATTGATGCGTTGTTTGATAAAAAACTCTCTGCTCATTCTGGCCCGAAGTTTCGGGTTGAACCTAATGAAGCAGGCGGTAATACGCTGATTATTGAGTAGTTTATAATGACGATAAACGTATGAAACAACCCATCCTTGCCCGTGCCTTCCGCGGCGAGCTGGGCACCAACGCCCCCACCGACGAAAGCGCGGAAGAATTGTTGAAGCGGGTATTGTGAAGGAGAACACAAAATGGATGAAGACTTAGATTTATACACAGGTACGTTGATTTATAGGAATATAGAGTTTACATTTTCCTTCGATGAAAAGGAATTACGGCTCATTCCACCAGCGGATAAGCGACATGTTGTGGAATGGGATTGGAGAATGGAAGAAACTGCCCCGGGAGCATTTGTATTTGCTGATCCAATTCCAATAGAAGAGCCTTTTCTAGTTGGAGAGTGTAACGAAACAAAAAAGAAGATTATTTTTATTCCGAAACAAGGCAGTACGCTTCATCTTTATAATTCTGTGATTCGTATTGAGTTAAGAGCTTATGTTATTTGCAGACTTGAACGAGACATGATAGATCGCGCAGCATTCACATGCCCGGAGATAAACTACATTCATCCTGTGAATCAGGCATTTTCCTTGACTATTGATCCTCAAGAGTATATGCAAAAAGGAATTGTAACTCTTAACACTCAAGATTTTAATGCAACGACAACTGAAAAGCAGACTTTTGAGGTTGATGGCAAGAGAATAACTGCATATTTCAGCATTTCTCGGACTGTAAGCACGAAAATTAATCAACCTCCGCTGACTCTGGAATCTGCATTAATTTTTGAATTTGATCCGACTAATGATTATAGATTTATACTTGGACTTTGGTCAATCGCAAGAGGGTTTATAAGATTCCTTTGCTACCGGAAAAATGTGTTTATTCCATCAATTGAACTGTCTACCCCATATAAGGATGGAAAACATGAAAGCTTCGCAACAATGATAATACTTGATCAAGACAAGGATAGCGAAACAACTACACTACAAAAAGGGCGATTTATCAAACAAATTCATATTTCCGGCCACGAGGGGCAGATATTATCAGATATTGCTTCTAACGCGATATATATGAGACATCTCCCAGACACATACAGCACGGGGAGACATCTTGATGCTGCACGTTTCGTTATGATAACTGCTGCTTTTGAGTGGGAGTTTCACAGGTTATATCCTGACGGTGTAAGAAAATCTTCTGCAACAATCGAGGCGGAAGAACGTGTTTCCGAGACGATTCAAGAACATTTTGAAAAAAGCAGCGGAAAGCAGAAGAAAATATTCAAATTTTTGAAGAGGCTAGTAAAATCGGACTCGCTCCAGTCGGAAATAATACAGTCTGGAAAGGATTTTTCTGGGATACTTGATCCATTTGGTAATAGGCTGTATGCCTTAAATGATCAGAAATTAGTATACTCCGAGATAGGTCAGCGACTCTCTGATCAGCGAAACCATTTTGCACATGGAGATTTGGATAAAGAATTTATAGGCTTATCATTGCTTGACTTAGTTTATTTGGAATATGTTATATATGCAATTCAGTTAAGATACTATGGAATTGAAGACATAGAAATACAACGCGCGATAAATGAGCTTTTCCACCTTAGTTTCGCACTATAAGACTATTGACTTGAAGAAATTGATGTACATAGAAGGAGGTGACCCTGTTGGCTGAAACTCTCAGTGGTGTGAATGGTAGAATCATCCGTTGGGCGCGCGAAAACTATAACATGTCCCCTGATGAAGCAGCGCAGGCTATTGGGGTCGATCTTGTACGTTATATCAATTGGGAAAACGGGACGGAGTATCCGACGTATGCAAAGCTGAAAAAAATAAGTGATGTATTCCGTAAGCCGAGTGCTGTTTTCTTCTTTCCTGAACCTCCTCGCCTTCCGGAGATCAAAGGAGATTTGCGCACACTTCCCGATGCAGTAGTAAAAACATTCAGTAAGAATATTATTGTCCAGTTTGAAAAAGCTAAAGTTTATCAACTCAGTCTGGAAGAGCTTTATGGAAGCAAAGAAAGCATTATTGCACAAAGAGACAGCTTTCCAAAGAATATCGAGCAGTTATCTAGCTTTATCAGAATGCAGTTAGAGTTCCCCATATCTGCACAAAAGGCGAGGAAAAGCACAAAGGTTGTTTTTGAGATATTCCGAGAGAAATTCTATGATCTTGGTATTTATGTATTCAAGGATGCTTTTAAAGACAATCAAGTCTCTGGAATCTGCCTAAATGATGACCATTTCCCTGTAATCATCATCAATAACTCCATGTCATTTGCGCGGCAGAATTTCACTCTTTTCCATGAGCTGTACCATTTGATTTCAGATACCAGTGGCGCGGAAATAATTCGGGATGATTACTATGTCGCCCTTAACGACCAGCAGACGGAAATTGAGAAGGCATGCGACAGCTTTGCAAATGCTTTTCTTGTTCCGATGGATGATTTTAAGCTAGAGATAAAAAAGAAGCCACTAGATGAAGACCGCATCGCAGAACTCTCAACACTGTATTCTGTCAGCAAAGAAGCCATTATGTATAAGCTCTATATGATGGGAAAGATTTCGCCTGCGGAATACAATGACCTTAAAGAGCTTTTCTACGGTGACGCGATCCGTAATGGCGCCAAGAAAAATGGACAGCTCGGCGGCGGAAACCATTACTACACACAGTTGTCCTACCTCGGACAGCGGTATACAGGAGATGTGTTTAAACAGTATTTTTCGGGAAAAATAGACAGCATTCGGGCTAGTGAAATGCTGCATAGCAAAGTAGATCACCTGCCAAACCTTGAAACGGTCTATTTCAGGGGGATAAGCAGATGATATATGTTTTAGATACAAATGTGTTTCGTGAAATGATATCTCATCTTCCAAAGAGAGGAAAAGCATTTGAAACCCTCTGGAATACGATAGAAGAGAAAATGGCCAATGGAGAGATTATTTCTGTAGATGAGTGCTTTAATGAGCTTACCCTTCATTATTCCGAAAATGCCGAACAATACCCATGGATTCACAATCATAAATATATATTCAAAAATCCTGATAATCAGGAATCACTTATTATTAGCAATATCCTAATGAAGCCAAAAATGAGAGAAACGATTCACCAAAAGAATATTTTGGAGAATCGTCCTTCGGCAGACGTATACATAGCCGCTAAAGCTAAAGCATTAGATGCTATAGTCGTAACCAAAGAAAAATATAAACCGCATTCTGCACAACTTCCGAATCTCTGTGAAGAGTTAGGCGTCAAGTACATTTCATATGACGATTTTATGGAGATTGTAAGCTCCTGACCCTTTTTCTCACCCCCAAAGGTTTTCCTGTTCCCTATAAGAAAGTATGGAAAACCCTTCGGGATTCTGAACATAATTGGGCAGTTATCTTGTGTTAATTCCCTTCCTATTTATATTTAGTACTTCAATACCCTTGCAAGTAATTAAATCAGGGGATATAATAGCAAGAAATTATTTGTAGAGAATTCGGGAGAAAGATATGACAATCACATTTCTTGTAGGAAACGGATTTGACATTGCCGCCGGCATAAATACTTCCTATAGTGGCTTCTATGACTGGTATATAAATCAGTCCCCAAGAACAGAAGACAAGCATGGCGCAATCAAAAACTTCAAAGAGGAAATTGATAAGTATATGCGTATAAAAGATCCGGCAGAGCGTCAAAAATCACGTTGGGCAGATTTTGAAATCGGATTGGGCCAATATACAGACAAGTTTACAAAAGAAACTGTTGACGATTTTCTGGAATTATACGAAGATGCACATGAGGGCCTCTGTACATATTTGGAAAATGAGTGTAGCAAATTTGATAATGATATAGCCGACCCAGATACAATAGCTGGACTAAAAGATGGAATAGCGCACTTTTATCAAGAGCTCAAACCAACTGAGAGAGATTCTGTGGCAAATCTATTAATTGGGGATCGGGCGCATGATACAGTAGTAAAGTTTATTTCATTCAATTACACAGATTCATTAGATGCAGTTGCAAAGGTGCTTTCCAAAACGCCATTACAGACATGGGAATATGGTGGCGCAACACGAAAAATGATAGCGCAATCCTCTGTGCTTCATGCACATGGAACAACCAGCAATGCACCGATCCTCGGGGTTTTTGATGATTCGCAAGTAGCAAACAAGGAGCTCCTTAATTGCCCCGGTATTCGACAAGCTCTCATCAAGTCACGAAGCGTTCAGACTGCGGGTGAACGATGGTACAGCGAAGCAGACCAGCAAATAGACAATAGCCAGATTATCTGTATATGGGGGATGTCGCTCGGTATTACTGATGCCCGCTGGTGGAAAAAAATCGTTTCCTGGCTCAGAGCAAATCCAGCTCACCAAGTAGTAGTTTTTTGGCATATGGGAAACCCACCGAGTGGGCGATCCTTTGTAAATACATATATGGTAAAACGCGATGTCGTCAGACGTTTATGTGCTTTTTCGAAGCTGGCTGAAACTGACATTGAATCTCTTGAAAATCGAATCCATGTTGTTATTAATACGGATAAAGTATTGAAAGTCTCTTTTGACCGTGTTTTAATACCAGCTTCTGACGAGGAACTTCGCTCATTTATCCTGGGTTCTTTTGGAACCAAAGAACATGCGACTGTATAATCGGCCCTAAGGGCGGCAATGTTCAAAAGCGCCCTACACTGAGGAACTGCGGCCAGAGTATGAAACATTATAGATTTGTTGTGCCGGCCTTAGTCCAGATATCGCTCCTGCGTTACTGTACGCACATACGCCTCCACGTCGCCGGCCAGGATTAGGTCAGCATAAGCCATGGGATCGTTTTAGATCAGGTAGTCCAGCTCGGTGTGGTAAGCGGGGCTGTTCCCATACAGATTTTCGATCTCAATGCAGTCGAGAGCGAGAGTGCTATCGTCAGAATAGCGCAGCTCTACGCAGGCCGTGTCCATGTTGAACATACAGGAGAGGCCGTACCAATTATCTAAGTGACGTGGGCTGAATGGTATATTCGCGTGGCTTTTAAACACCGCATTTTTGTTAAACTCATTTTAAAAAGTGTTCATAATTTTATCTCTTTAATTGACAAATTTCACTTTTTTGTGTAGTATAATGTTTGCAATGGCTTTGCAAAGGCAGGGATAAACATGAAAATAAAAAGCATTACTGTTGGCGGCTTTAAAAATCTAAAAAAAACAAGAGTGTCTCTTGACGGGATTACTGCTATCATTTCTATCAACAATTACGGAAAATCGAATCTCCTTGAAGCTATTGATTTCGGCTGTGACTTTATTTTTCAGAATCCGCGAGAGCGAAAAACAATGATGCGGTGGAGTCGCGCTATTCCTATTAATAAAAAATTAGCGGATAATCAATTCTTCTTTGAGATTGAATTTGAAAATGAGGAAGACTTGGAGTATCGTTTTGTTCGCTATGGCTATAGTTTCGAGTGGTTCCGCGATGACAGAACAGGCCAGCGAATCACAGATGAATGGATAGATGCAAGGCCAAACGAAAGTGTGCGATATACATCCTTCCTTAAACGGGATAAGGGTCAGTACAGGAGAGGAAAAGATACTCAGGCATTTAGAAAAATAAACTTAACTACCGAGCAACTATCGATAGATGTATTGTCAGCATTGGAAGATATTGAGATTTCAAGTGTTATTTCCTCAATCAAGTCATTTGACTACCACATTTGCTCTTCATTAGACTTGCGGGATAGATTTACTTCCGTACCTATTGAGTATGTTGGCCAAAGCGAAGATGATGGTATTTCATTTGATGATAAGGATGTTCCGCGCGCTTTATATCAGTTAATGCAGTCGTTTCCGGAGAAATATAATCTGTTTTTGGAGGCAGTCTATTCGCTATTCCCGGAGTTTACAGATGTAAAAGTTCTTCCTTATGAAGTTAGAAATGAAATAAAAGAATTAACATTGTTTACTGATGAAAACTCACCCGATAAACCTGATAACATCCCATTTCGGATTCGAGATGAGCTATATAAGGTTATCATCACGCATAGATACTTAAATCAACCTATTGATATGGCAATGATGTCTACAGGCACAAAACGTGTTTTTTGGCTTTTAGCAAATGTTTTTATCGCCAGTTCAAAGAACATCTCACTCATTGGGATTGAGGAGCTTGAAACCAGTATTCATCCAAGACTGCTAAAAAAACTGCTCGAAATACTTGATGAAGCAATTGAAAACACAACAATATTGATTTCCAGCCACTCACCATATTTGGTACAGTATTTTAAGCCAAATAAAATATATGTAGGCATACCTTCAAATGACGGAACCGCATTATTTAAAAAAGTGGATTTCAAGCGAGCGAAAGCTCTGCTGTTATCTGCGAGAGACATGGAGATGACTGTCGGAGAATATTTGTTTGAATTGCTGTCCGGGGATCAGGACTCAGCAGAAACACTTTCCTTCTATTTGGAGGATTAAACATGGGCGATGAGTTTTCAAAAGGAGTTGCATTAATTTTTGAAGGGGACACAGAAAAGGTGTTTTACCTGGCTCTACTTCAATATTTTTGCTCAAAACATCCCGGTTCATCAATCTCAAAGCACACAGACCAAACAACCGGCGAAGTATTTTACTCTTTAGATAACGGAACAGAAAACATTCTTATAAAGACGAATATTGTTGGAACAATATCCCAAGTAACAAATTCTGGAGCGTGGTTTTCCTCAAGATGTCATTCTGCATATAAGAATCTCGAATGGACTGTGGTCTTGTGCTATGATACAGATGAATACTTGTCTTCTTATTCAAAGTTTCAAGAAGGCGACTGGAAAGATCTGCGTAAAAGCTTGAAAAGGAGCAAAGCAAAGACTATTATAGATATGGCATCAAATGCAGATATTGAAGATACAATGCTGCTTGATATTAATGGCGTGTTTTCCTTTTTAGAGATGCCTGTGAGTAGTATTCCGTCTGGGTCGAAAGGAAAACGAAAGATGAAAAAGCTGTTTCGGCTGAAAGGGCCTGGCGTTGCTTACCACGAAGGAGAGCGCGCAAAAGACCTTATTGATGCACTCGACTTTGGAATAATAATGAGTAAGTCAAAAATTCCATTCGCAGAGCTGGAAAGAGTCTGCTTTTTAGAGAGCTAAATTAAAATGAGTTTAACTTTTTGAACTCAAAAAGTTAAACTCATTTTGCAATCTCGCTAACACTGAGCTCATTTTAAAAATGAGTTTAAGTTTGTTGCCTACCACATATAGCTCAGCGTGACTTTTGCAGAACGCCTAAAAGCAAAAAGAGCCCAGAACCACTGTACACCTTCATAGGATGGCACAAGCAATTTTGGTCATGCGTCTGTTAATCAGAATATGTTTTCTGCGTTACTGTTCGTCAATGTATTATTTTTACTGAATCCAAATTCACTGAATCCGGATTCAGTAAAAACCGATTTCACTAAAAACGACCGTTTCACCGATTCGGTGAAACAGCCGTTTTTAGTGAAACACTATCGATTTGCTTGGCTGGCCTCAGTCCAGATACCGCTCCTGAGATACTGTCCGTAGATACTCTTCCACATCGCCGGTCAGGATCAGGTCTGCATAAGCCAGGGGATCATTATAGATCAAGTAGTCCAGCTCGGTACGGTAAGCGGGGCTGTTGCCATACAGGTTTTCGACCTCGATGCAGTCAATGGCGAGGGTGCTGCTGTCGGAATAGCGTAGCTCCACACAGGCTGTGTCCATGTTGTATAAACAGGATAGCAATAGTCTCATGCTGCAACCTCCCCTCAGTCTCGAAAATCCGTGTCGGATATGACGCTGACCTTGAGGTCAGGCTTCGTACGCGGAACATCGATGTTGTTGTAGATCGGGAGCTCCAGCTTGGCCAGCAGATTCCGCCAGCTGCGGGTGTGATTGTAGACAGCGACAGTGTACCAGCAATGTGTCCTGGGTGTGCGCTGGGCATTGAACTCGTCGGCGCTTTTAGGCTGAATACGAAAATAATCCCGGACAAAGGCCTCAGTGGCCTTTGTCCGTTTTTCGTCCTCGGAGGGTTTAACGACGGGGTAATCCCGGTTCAGCCACTCCTGCAGGGTGATGCCGAATCGCTTCTTGACGACCGTATGCGGGGGAAGGCCCCGCTTTTTGAAATCGGTGGCGGTGGGGATGCGCCCATGGTCGAGAATGAACTGCTCTACAGCGTCCCGGATCGCGTCATCTGACCAACTGTAGAAGGGGAGCTCGCCGGAAAGATTATGTAGGATCGCTGCTGCTTCATCCTGTCCGCGCTCGGATAAGACCTGCTCCGCCAGAGCCAGTGCCTGCTTTCGCGTCATGGTGAAAGCCTCCTTTCAGGCAGACGACGATCCTGTCGGCGAGAGCAGATTTCGAGAGAATCCGTGTTCTGGCGATGGCGCTTTTCCGCAGGAATACTTTGTGTATTGCAAGGAAAAGAGACGAAGCCAGGGCGCGGATTATCCGGAAGATGCCGAAGGCGATGGGGTCGGCGTTTGCCTAGTTTCGCCATCCGTTAATCGCTGGAACCCCGTAGGTTGAAAATTGCACGTTCTGACTG
>Ga0247609_10005249_pt1 | contig 12762 bp, 6 predicted proteins | sample 172DNAGHGlowgp2_FD_193487 | JGI IMG/M metagenome (GOLD analysis project Ga0247609, IMG submission 193487) | Sheep rumen microbial communities from Palmerston North, Manawatu-Wanganui, New Zealand - 1728 DNA GHGlow gp2 | ecosystem: Host-associated > Mammals > Digestive system > Stomach > Rumen ...
GAGTCGTTCGAGGATGACAGCCAGATTGCGCCTGTTGCCCAGAGTACGCCTGCGGTGGTTCTTCAGCATTGTCTGGATGATTTGACCGAGGCTGCAAAGTATATCATGAAGTCGGGTGGCTATGGTCAGAACGACTGGCGTAACTGGGGATATTTTACTCGTGATGCCGTTTATGCCCTGATGGCTGACATCTATCTTTGGCGCGCTGCTATGACCCATTCGGCGGCTGACTATCAGCAAGCAGTTGTCTGCGCCGACCTCGTCATTGATGCCAAGGATGCCTACTACAATCTGTATCATACGAATAATGTGAGCATAGATGATAATGTAGACAAGTATCATCTCTATGATGGACTGATTGCCCAAGAAATGATCTTTGTTGGCGGAAACTCACGCGAGAGCATCTTGGAATGGCAGTACAATGGAAAAAACAATTCAAACAATAAGCTTCAGGATTATTACTACCAGTCAGGTTCTGAGAGTGACCACAAGAGAACCGGCATCGTTCAGGCATCGCCCATCTTTAATGTGCCTGCTGAAAATGCCAACACCTCGCAAGGATTGAAAGCGTTTGCCACGAAAGACGACTATCGCTTCTGGAATGTAATCTATGGAGCCAATAGCGACGAAGCTGAACAACTCGAAATCAGAAAGATGATTGACAACTCCAGTACCACTATTTTAACGACTTCAACTTCAGGTATTACAAAGACGAATAGTCGTGCGTTTAAGGAGTTCAGTCAGAATTGGATTGTCTATCGTCTGACTGATGTCATGCTCATGAAGGCAGAGGCGCTTTTGGAACTGGCTGATAGTACTGATCGTACTGCACAGAAAAAGGCTTTCGATTTGGTACAGCAAGTAAATAAGCGCTCAATTATTGAAAAATCTAAAGATACACTAAATTTTGACAAGTTCGCATCAAAAGCCAATTTGGAACTGTTGATTCTGGCAGAGCGTGAACGTGAGTTGTGTTTTGAAGGCAAACGTTGGTTTGACTTGATGCGATACACCTATCGTCACATGAAGGGCGTTGATATGAATCAATGCTTGTATGCTTTACCAACTCCGAAAAACAGCCCTGAGCTTTATAAACCGATGATTAATCTGATAGCCAGAAAATTCACCGAAGGTGGCATGAGTCAAGCAATGGCTATCAAGATGAAAAGTGAAGCCTATCTGTACTGGCCTGTTCAGGAAAGTGAAATGAAGGTGAATAACTTACTGAAACAGAATCCCGCCTGGTTTGAAGAGGAATCTACATCGAAAAACTAATTGTTTTACCGAAAATTGACTGATTTATGAGTATAAAGTATTTCTTTCGTAATAAAAGCATTGTTTTAGGCAATGTGTTTGCAGTGCTTGTTAGTGTTGCGACTTTCACCTCCTGTAAAGAAGAGATTGACGAGTCAAATCTCTATACTTTCACGGGAGAGACTATTGAAGACTATCTGAAAAACAGAGATGATCAGTTCAGCAATTTTAACTACATCTTGGGTAGGATAGGCTATGACAAGATATTGTCTGCCTACGGCACATACACTTGCTTCGCTCCGTCGAATCAGGCAATCATAGAATATATTGACAGTCTCTATGATGAAGACAACAAAGACAATCCGCATAACGGCATGACAGCCCGAGGATTGGAGGGATTGACTGACTCTCTTTGTGAAGATATTGCTTTGTTCCATTTGTTGAATACTAAGGTGATGAGTGTCTATATGGGAAATGGTATGACTATCAAGACACTTCTGGGACGTGATATCAATACGGCGACCGATTCGGTTTCAAGTAAAGTGATTATCAGCCGTTCGGCTGTTATTACAAGTGAAGACAATGAATTGGAAAACGGCGTTTTGCATGAAATAGATCACGTCATCACTCGTTCTAATATCCTTATTGCCGGTGAATTACAGTCGCATCAAGACAAATTCTCATTGTTTAGTGCTGCACTGATTGCAACGGGACTTGCAGACTCTTTGTCGTTGCAGAAAAAGACTGGCCTAAACGAGGTCGGAAACGAAACAACTTATTGGGTACCTGAGGCATGTGAACTGGGGTATACTATTTTTGCAGAGACAGATGAGACCTTTCAAAATTATAAAGAATATCCCATCAACGACATACAGACGTTGGCAAAATATGCAGCCTCTGTCTATGAGGATTGTGCCAAACCTGGTACTGGATGGTATGACTATGCGCGCCGTAACAACATACAGGTGAGTACGGGTACTGACTATACAAATGAATGGAATGTACTGAACATGTTCATCCGTTATCATATCGTATCCTATAAGATGCCTTGGGATCGTCTTGTCTACGACTGGAACCAGTCTGCTAAAGTGACGCTGTGTGAGTATTACGAAACGATGCTTCCCTATACATTGCTGAAGATGACACGAAACAGCGGAAAACGATTGCTGAACCGTTGGGTGGCAAACAACTCATTGACCGACCGCGTCGGTGAACTGGGTACTGCCTCTATGCATGAGGTATTGTTTGAAGGTGTTGCACTTGAAGGACAAAGCAGTCAGATTGCCGCAAAGAATGGCTATATACATCCCATCACTGACATATTGACCTATAATAATAATGTACCTAAAGGTGCACTCAATGAGCGTATGCGTTTTGATGACACCTCTCTGTTAGGCGAGATGATGTCGAATGGTATTCGTGGTATGACCATGGCTGAGATAAAAGCTCATGTCGATGGTGGTGACTATAGCCGTGTTCGTTTTCCGAGCAATTATTTTGACAACTTGGTTGTCTATAATGGCGACGAAACAATGCTTCGTTATCTTGCTAAAGATGATGGTGCGTGGTCAAATTACGAGGGCGACGAATTCCTTTGTGTTGGCAAGTACGACTTTGCACTTCGTCTTCCTCCTGTTCCAGATGGAACCTATGAACTTCGTATTGGTTACACGGCTAATGGTAATCGTGGTATGTTACAATTCTACTTAGGCAGTTCGTCAGAATTAGTTGATATGAAGGCACTGGATATTCCTCTTGACATGCGCCATGTTCCAACTGATGCCAGTGACGGAACGCCTGACACACAGACAGGCTGGTGTCTCGCTTCTAAAACAGATGACCAGGGTGTTCAGACAGATATTGACATGCGCAACTTAGGCTATATGCGTGGACCTCTTTATTATACGGTCGGTAAGGGTGGAAGTACCATTGCCCGTGACAACCGTGAAGATTTGCGTCGCATTATTGCCAAGCAGTATTTTGAGCAAGGCGAGCAATGGCTTCGCTTTAAGACCGTGCTTGACGAGAGTGACAAACAGTTCCATCTGGACTATATTGAGTTCTGTCCGGAGAATGTCTATAACAGTACGTCCTATGTGGAAGATATGTATTAAGAATAACTGATAATATCCTACAACTATGATAACATTTAAGAAAGAACATAACCGTCAGTCTGATAGGGCAAGTCGCAACAGGACTGCTTTAGGCTTATTGCTTGGTGTCATGGGACTGTTGATACTTACAGCCTGTTCAGATTGGGACGATCATTACGACGCGAACACATCGCTTGTCGCATCGCAGCAGTCAACTCTTTGGGAGAATATTGCGAAGAACGAAAACCTGTCCCAATTTGCGACATTAGTGAAAAAGAGTGGGTATGATGCCATTCTGAATGCTTCGCAGGCCTATACCGTATGGGCACCTGTCAATGGCTCTTTTGACTATGACGTGCTGAATACTTCTGACAGCAGTCGATTGTTAAGACAGTTCGTGCAAAATCATATTGCCCGATACAACTATCCTGCTTCTGGTAATCTGAATCAGAAAGTATATATGTTGAATGAGAAACTGATGCATTTTCAAGGCGATGGAACATACAAGATGCAAGATGTCCAGTTGAATGATGGTAGTATCGCCTGCAATAATGGCATCATACATCTGCTTCAAAATAAGATTCCATTCATGCAGAATATCTATGAATCGTTGAATAACGAGCAATTTGAGATTGACCTAATCAGTGAATATTACCATAAATATGATGTAAGAAAGCTGAATGAAGTTCAGAGTGTAGCTGGCCCAATCGTAGACGGTGAGCAAACCTATTTGGACTCAGTCTTTTATGAGAGCAATCAGTTGTCTTCGTTGTTCAATGCTTATATTAATCAGGAAGACAGTAATTATTCAATGCTCATCCCGACGAATAAAGCCTGGAAGGAGGCAAGGGACACGATTATGAAATTCTTCAATTATGTTCCGACGTTCAGATTTGTCCGTACAACTGCCAGTGGAGCGGATACTACGATTGTAGTCAATCTCAGCGATGCAGATGAACTGAGAGATTCTGTTACTAACTTAATGTTGTTCAGGGGACTGACGTTTAACAATAATATTTTGGATAACAAGAAACTTGGCGCATTAGCATCAGGACAGTCACTTGACTGTGATTCACTTGTTAGTACGACTGGCGACATCTTCTATGCCGACGACAGTAAGAAACTTTTTGAGAACACTCTAAGGGTAGATAAGAGTAATGGAGCTATTTGGGTTACGGACACGATTGGTTTACCAACCTGGTGCATTTGGAATCCGGAAATCGTTGCTCAGGCGGAAGGCTATGTCTATAAGACACAATATGCGGGAGAAACAGGATTTGTTCGGGTTAATTCCTCAAATCAAAACCCCAACATAGCAGGTAAGGTTTCCAATGGTTATTATTATGAAGCCCGTCCGAATACACCCAGTGATCATCCTGACATCTATATACATTTGCCGAATGTCCGTTCGGCAGAGTACAATGTCTATATCGTGATGATACCTGGCAACATGGTCAGCACACAGGCTGAGTATAAGCCAAACAGTTTCTCTGCTTTTATCCGATATGCTCAATCAGATGGTAGCCTTGTCACTGAGCAAAAGAACCAGTTCAAGAATCCAGACGGAAGCGGTTCGTTATTTGTCACAAGTGATGAAGCAAAAATTGACACCATCCTATTAGGGTCAGTTACATTCCCGATTGCCTATGTGGGTACAGGAGAGAACTATCCCTATTTGCATATTAAAAGCCGTTTCAGTTCATCAAATAATGATAAGTACGACCGTACATTGCGTGTTGACTGCGTCATTTTGCGTCCAAAGGCTCTTGACGAATACCTGAAGGCCCATCCCGGCTATAAATACGACAAGTACTATTAAGTTATACGCATAAAATAGAATTAAAATGAATAGACAACATATTTTCTGTTTAGCAGTCCTTGGCATGATGGGAGTGACGATTCCTTCCATCGCCCAGGACGATGAATACACCGAGAAGGCGACTGTAAAGAAAACGGCAGTTGCAAAAACACCAATCTATTCAATGATGGAAATTCGGGGCGTGTGTATTGATGCGGCTACGAAGGAACCGCTTTCGGGTATTCTTATTAAGACATTGAATGATGCCAACTATACAGCGATGTCTGACGATGATGGTAGTTTTGTGATTAAAGTACCTACATTCGCAACGGCTCTTTATGTCCATTCTCCGCAATACCTTAGTCTGCAGGTTGGAATTGGAAATCCGAAGGATGAGTTACGCATCGAAATGATTCCGGACAAGTTTCGAAACATGTATGTCGACGGCAATGAAATTACGGCTGCTGTGACACAGAAGATGCAAAACACGACCTCACAAACGGCTGAGACTGACATTGAGAACGTGTTGGGCGCAGATGTTAGAGCCATCACGCGCTCTGGTGGTCCTGGCTATGGTTCGGCGATGTTTGTCCGCGGCTTTAATTCACTGAACTCAAATGCTCAACCGCTAATTGTTGTTGACGGTGTTATTCAGGACATGCAGCAGACCCGCACGTCACTTCATTACGGTGACTACACTAACCTGATGTTGAACATTAATCCTGAAGATATTGAAAAGGTGACGGTGCTCAAGAACGCTACGGCACTATATGGCGCTAAAGGTGGTAATGGCGTGATTCTGATAGAAACGAAACGCGGACGCAGTATGGCTACCCGTATTGATGCCAATGTGGGTGTGGGAGTCACGCTGATACCCCGTACTCCTGATGTGATGAATGCCAGCCAGTATCGGCTTTATGCCTCTGAAATGTTAGGTACTTATCCTAATATTGAGAGCTATCTTGATCAGAATAATTTCAAGTTCCTGATAGAAGACAAGTCAAAGTATTATTATTCAATGTACCATAATGATACTGACTGGAAGAAAGAAGTCTATCATACTGCGCTCAATCAGAATTACAACATCAATGTGCAAGGTGGTGACGATGTAGGTATGTATAACCTCTCACTGGGATATACCGACGGACAGAGCACGGCTAAGAACAATTCATTTAACAGATTGAATGTCCGTTTCAATACTGACATTAATATTACGAAACGATTGACTACACGTTTTGATATGTCGTATGCTAAGATCAACCGAGACGTGTTTGACAATGGTGCTCCTGAAGATCTGACTTCCGGTCCCATTTCTTCACCGACTTTCTTGGCTTTGGTCAAATCACCATTCCTGAATCCATATACATATAATAATGTAACACGCAAACTGTCATCGACCCTTTCTGATGCAGATGAATATTTGGCAGCGCTTGACCAAGACCTGTCTCTCGGTAATCCTACTGCATTGCTTGAGAACGGTTCAGCTATCAATAAGAACCGTATGGAGTCGACACATTTTAATGCTGTTATTGCCCCAAGTTTCGATTTTGGTCATAACCTGATTCTTACAGAAACATTCAGCTATACGCTTGATCGCATCTCACAGCGCTATTATCGTCCCATTGGCGGCATGCCGACTTTCCTGATTCAGGACATCGGACGAGTGCAGAACAAGGCCGTTTCCATGTTCTCAAAAGAATCTGTTATCAGCAGCGACACCCGAATCCAGTGGCATGGACAGTTGGCTGAACATTTCATTAGTGCCTACGGAGGCATACGTTTCAATTCGTTTGCCTTTGACGATAATGAGCCGCAGGGACAGTATTCTACTGCAGGTAATGACAAGACCCCGAACATTTCGACTAACATGGATTTCGTGGACGCTGTGGGTGTGAATGATGAATGGCGTGACTTGGCATGGTATGCTAATGTCGACTACAATTATCGCAATCGTTACTATGTGCAGGCTACCATCACCATGGAAGGCAACAGCCGTATAGGCAAAGAGGCCGACGGTTTGAAGATTGGCGGTGTCAGATGGGGACTATTTCCGAGCTTGCAGTTAGGCTGGGTAGTTACCAATGAATCCTGGTTCCCGAAAACCAATGGTATCAACTATCTGCTGTTAAAGGCCGGCTATGACATCAGTGGAAACGACGATATTAACAACTATGCAGCTCGTACATCGTTCGGTGTAAGCAAATATCTCTACAAGTCAACGGCCGTGCAGCTGAATAACATTGGTAATGAAACAGTGACATGGGAAAAGACTCAGAAGCTGAATCTTGGTCTGAAAGCATTCCTGTTGAACAACCGTATTGGCGTTGATTTTGATTTCTATATGAATCATACAACGAACTTGCTCACGCTGAAGCATTTCGACAATCCGATTGCTGGCATCAACAACTATTGGAGCAATGGCGGTTCCCTGGACAACACTGGTTTCGAAGTGACGATTACGACTAAACCCGTCATCTCGAAGAACCTAAACATCGAGGTAGGTGCATCGGCAGGCCATTATGTGAACAAAGTAAAATCCCTGCCCAATGACAATCTGATTTATGTGGGTGGAACGAAGAGTGCCCATGGCTTTACTTCCAGTGTTTACGGAACAGACAATGTCGCAACGATTGTGGGGGAACCCATTGGCCTCTTTTATGGTTATCGCACAAAGGGTGTCTTCGCAACAGACGCTGAAGCAAAGGCTGCTGGTAAGAATGGTTATCTCTATCTGGAGGATAATACGGGAGCACATCAGGAATTCAAGGCAGGTGATGTCCATTTTGAGGATATCAATAATGATGGTGTCATCAACGAGGCAGACAAGACGATCATAGGTAATCCGAATCCTGATATCTATGGTAATATCTTTGCCAACGTCAGCTGGAAGAACTTTACCCTTTTCGTTGGTCTCAATTACTCACTCGGCAACGATGTGTTCAACTATCAGCGCAGTCTCCTTGAAGCAGGCAGCAACTTCTACAACCAGACTACGGCCATGACCAACCGTTGGCGCGCCGAAGGACAACGTACGTCCATTCCACGTATAAGCTATGGAGATCCCATGGGTAACTCAAGGTTTAGTGACCGTTGGATAGAAGACGGCTCTTATCTGCGTCTGAAGACGATAAGGCTCACTTATAAAGTGCCCGTTAGCTCAGAATGGTTGCAAGGTCTTAGTGTCTGGGCCGAAGCAAATAATCTGCTCACATTCACGCATTATCTTGGTAATGATCCCGAATTCTCCGTGTCAAACAATGTGCTCTACCAGGGTATTGATGCGGGCAACATAGCTATGGGACGTACCTTTACGATGGGATTGAAGATTAACCTCTAACTGAAGATAATTATGAAAAAGATAATTTATATATTGTGCGCTCTATGCGTGACATCAACACTCACTTCATGTGAAGATCTATTTGATACAGAGTCAGATCGTCAGGTGTTTGACCCTGCACTCAACGAGAAGACAGACTCCATGTTCTACACGCTTGGCATTCTGAAAGGTCTCCAGCAGTTGGGGGATCAATATGTGCTGGTCAACGAAATGCGTGGTGACCTGACTGCTACCAACAGTTATACGGAGACATCCTTGAAACAGCTTGCCACCTTCAATGTTGACGAGACGAACAAGTTTGATTCTGCCTATCTATACTATCGCGTGATCAATAACTGCAATTATTATATTGCACATCGTGACACCAATTTGCTCACGGGTAGCCGGAAGGTTGCTATTCCTGAATATGCTGAAGCATTAGCCATCAGAGCCTGGACTTACATGCAGTTGGCAAAGATTTACGGGAAAGTGCCTTTCTATACCACTCCGCTGACTAGCATCGCCGATGTCAATGCCCAATACGAGACGAAAGACTTGCAGGGCATCTTTGATGCACTCGAGGCAGAGCTTGTCCGATATAGTGGTACCATCGTGCCTATATATGGATCTATCTCAGCTGGTGTACTCAACAGCAGTAGTACTGACAATCCTGTGGAGAAAAGCGTCTCGTCAAAAATAGCCATGTTCCCTATCGACTTAGTGCTGGCTGATCTTTATCTGGAAACTCATCAGTATGAGAAGGCGGCTCAGTATTATTTCAAGTTTATTCAGAAGAATATGTTGGAGACTTATCGCTATGGTGTCTTACCTACGACTTATGAGAAACACTTTAGCGTTAAGTTGCCAAATGATCTGAGCGTAACAGTCAGTGGTTATTGGAAGAATATCTTTGCGACAAATTCGACAATTGACCTCGTTACCTGTATTCCCTTTGCAGCAAATCGCTTGCGTGGTGTTACAACGAACCTGCCTCGTTATTTCGGATATGATTTCTACAGTACGACAGGTGGCAGTAGTTCGTCTTCATCACGCTATCTCTTGGAACGGCAGATTGACGCATCCCAAGCTTATCTGAATCTTTCAGCCAGTCAGTTGTGGTATTATCGTCCACAGAACAGTACCACTACTGCCAAAACGCTGATGATTGGCGATTTGCGGCGCTATGCAAGTTTTGAGGAAGCGACCAAGGGTGATTCTGCCTTCAGCGTCATGATCAAGTTTAATAATGCCAACATACCCATATACCGCTATTCCACCATCTATCTGAGATTGGCAGAAGCTATCAATCGTATGGGGTATCCAGATGCAGCTTTCGCAATCTTGAAAGATGGCCTTTCTGAAGGAAATCTTACCAGTTATGACTATTTCCGCAGTACGCCTCCTGATGGACGTGTCGAAAACACATTGCAGTTCTTGACCTCTACGATTCCATTCTTTGCTGAGGAAAACAAGTCTGTCTTTAGAACCCTTAACAAGGGTATTCACAGCCGTGGTACGAACTACACGGAGGGTACATTCTCTCCTTATCAGTTAGATACAATCGTCGGCGAGAAGATAAAAGAGTTGGATCTGAACCTTTCCCGCCCGCTGACTTTGGCCGATACGATTAATGCCGTTGAAGATTTGATTTGTGACGAGATGGCACTTGAATTGGCTTTCGAGGGAAGTCGTTTCGGTGACTTGACGCGCATTGCCCGTCACAAGAACAAAGAAGCACTCTATGGTGCCAACTACGGCAGCAAGTGGCTGGCCAAGAAACTGGCCTACAAACAGGCAGCGGTCTCGCTCGAAGATGAGAACAACTGGTTCTTGCCTTTCAGATAATCCTGGTTAGTTTTAGAACGAGAAACGGTGTCTTCGCATGTCATGCAAAGACACCGTTTCTGCTTCTGATGCACAAAAAACGAATTTTATCCGCTTATCCTACACCCACTATTGATTCTAAGACAGTTACAACGTTTTTATCCGCAAATTATCCGCATTTATCCTACACCCAAATTTATTTGATGTAGCGTCGCAGACATATTCTTCTTAACGTATAATTTCCGTGAAGAAAGATTGCAAGAACTATTGCCTGTATTTGTCCGTCCCGTTCGGACAAAAGTCCGCACGGAGCGGACAAAAGTCCGTAACAAGCGGACGGGTGAAGAACGAGTTGTTCTCTATCAGCATATGAGTTGTTGTTTAGAGCCAGTCGTCAATGAGTCGGCGGGCGATGGACAGTTTTTCCGGGAGCTTGGGCAGATGGTCGCGATGGAACCATGCAACATTCTTCAGTTCTTCGCGCTGAACATGGATGGTACCGCTGTCATATTCGGCTGTGAAACCAACCATGAGGCCGCTGGGGTAGGGCCATGGTTGGGAGGCAAAGTAACGGATGTTCTTGACTTGCAGACCTGTCTCTTCCCTGACTTCTCTTACAACAGCTTCTTCGAGTGTCTCTCCCGTTTCCACGAATCCGGCAATCAAACCGTAGAAGTCGCCACGGAAATTGCGGCCGCGAGCCAGCAGCACTTCGTCCGCACCACGAGTTATCCTGACGATGACGGCTGTGGCCAACTGAGGCCATACCTCTTTGCCACACTGCTCACACCGTTTGGATATGTCGGTATGGAAATGCATCTGTCCGCCACAGACTCCGCAATACTTCGTGTTTCGGTGCCAATAGAGTAATTCAGCACATTTCCCGGCTTTCAGATAGAGTTCCTCACTCAGTTTGTAATAGCTTTGTCGCAAAGGACACATCTCGTATGAGCTGACGGGCATATCTATTGAATAGGCTTTCACCTCTATGTCGTGAAGCGGGGTGACATTGAGCATGACAGTCCAGGGCTTTACATCAGTAGGAGGCTCCTCTTGTAAAGGAATAGTGTAGGTGCCGTCTGCAAGTTTCTGAAGCATAATGTCGTCTTTGCAGAAAACAAAATAATAGCGTTTCATGTCTGTTGTTTTTATCTTTCTGCAAAAGTACATATTTCGTGTTAAATATCCAAATAATTGATAGCTCTACTTTGCAATATGACAGCAAATTGGACTATTTACATTAATTTCTGCCAAAATATTTGCCCATTTCACGGAAAAAGTGTAATTTCGCACCGCAATCAAAAGGCATTTAGTAATTAAAACCCAAATAAACATTACAAACAGTTATGAAGAAGTATAACTTTAATGCAGGTCCTTCGATGCTTCCCCGCGAGGTAATCGAGGCAACTGCTCAACAGTGTTTAGACTTCAATGGTTCAGGTCTCTCTCTGATGGAGATCAGCCATCGTGCAAAGGACTTCCAGCCTGTGGTCGACGAGGCTGTGGCTCTTGTCAATGAGCTGCTCAGTGTTCCCGAAGGCTATTCAGTCATCTTCCTTGGCGGTGGTGCTTCACTCGAGTTCTGTATGATTCCTTACAACTTCCTGATCAAGAAGGCTGCCTATCTGAACACGGGTGTGTGGGCAAAGAAGGCCATGAAGGAAGCTAAGTTGTTTGGCGAGGTGGTTGAGGTTGCTTCTTCTGCCGATGCCAACTATACCTTCATTCCGAAGGACTGGACGGTTCCTGCCGATGCTGACTATCTGCACATCACCACAAATAATACCATCTATGGTACAGAGATTCGTAAAGATCTTGATGTACCTGTTCGTCTGATTGCCGATATGTCGTCCGATATTTTCTCGCGTCCTATTGATGTGGCCAAGTATGATGCCATCTATGCTGGTGCCCAGAAGAACCTGGCTATGGCTGGCGTGACCATCGTCATTGTGAAGGACGACGCTCTGGGCAAGGCTCCCCGTGAGATTCCCACAATGCTCGACTACCGTACCCACGTCGACAAAGGCTCGATGTTCAACACACCTCCTGTGGTGCCCATCTACTGCGCACTGGAGAACCTGCGCTGGATTAAGAAGCAGGGCGGCGTAGAGGCTATGGACAAGCTGGCTCAGCAGCGCGCCGAGATCGTCTATGGCGAGATTGACCGCAACAAGTGCTTCGTTGGTACGGCAAAGGAAGAGGATCGCTCGCTCATGAACCTCTGCTTCGTGATGGCTCCTGAATATAAGGAACTGGAGAAAGACTTCCTTGATTTCGCTGTCAGCAAAGGTATGGTTGGCGTAAAGGGACATCGCTCGGTAGGCGGTTTCCGCGCTTCTTGCTACAATGCACAGACCATCGAAGGTGTCAATGCACTCGTTGCCTGCATGAAGGAGTTCGAGGCAAACCACTAAGACTGAAAGCCCACCCAAGCCCTCCCAAAGGGGAGGGATGTGTAGATACATTATAGGGGGCGA
>Ga0247609_10005250_pt1 | contig 12760 bp, 7 predicted proteins | sample 172DNAGHGlowgp2_FD_193487 | JGI IMG/M metagenome (GOLD analysis project Ga0247609, IMG submission 193487) | Sheep rumen microbial communities from Palmerston North, Manawatu-Wanganui, New Zealand - 1728 DNA GHGlow gp2 | ecosystem: Host-associated > Mammals > Digestive system > Stomach > Rumen ...
TATTAATGTTTTCATTTCAGATAACTCTTTTTCTAATCTCTGAATTTCATTATTCTTTTTTTGTTTTTTGGCATCATCACTTTCAGACTGGACTTCGCTTTTCAAATCTGCCAATTTTTTTTGTAATTCAGAAAAATTATTCTTAATCTGTTCTTCTTCTACTTTTCTCTGCTCTGGTGTCATTGATAATACACAATAATGTAAAATCTACTATAATTATATTCAAAACTTCTTAAAAATGCAAAAAAAACTAATCGAAAATTTGACTGAATTCTTGTTTTGTATATAATATTCAACATATGAAAGTATTTATTTTATTAATTTTATAAAAATGTCACTCGAAAAACAGGGAAGTAAAGAGCAACTCTCAAATCCACCAAAAAAAGAATATAAGCCCTATAATCCAAAAAAAGAAGTAGAGACGATAAAAACTGAGGAACTAAAGTCAGAAGCCAAAGAATTAAAATCAAAATTAGAAGGTATCAATAGAAACGATAAATGATACTGAATGATGTTAATATTAATGTGTAATAAGGCAAATGATTTTATTGCTGAAACAACTATTAATAATGACATTAATGCAGTTTTTGAAAAAACAAAATCTGAATGTATAAAAGAGATTAAAAAGAATTGATTAGATGAAGTTAGTTGAATTCTGTCAGAAATTGATTGACTCGATATTGATACAAATTATCTTATATCTGCTAGCATAGCGATAAAATGAAAAGAATATGTTAATAAATTTAAACAAAATTTTAATGATTTCAAAGAATGAAAAAACAGTGAATTTCTAATCAAATTAGTGGATGATTTTAGAGAAAATCGATGAGAGATTAAAAGTTATGTCTATAATCCCGAAAAAAATATAAAGCCTGAAATGGGACAAGGAATAGAAAAAGTAGTTGGACAACTTCCAGAAGTTTATGAAACTTTTAAAGATTTTAATTTTGATGATGTGTTGATATTCCCCAAAGGATGAAGTAGAGGTCAAGGATGAATAAAATTTAAGGAAAATATTGTAAAAGAAGATGAAATTTGAAATTATATAGAATTGAATGGTGTAAAATTTTATGATTTAATGAATCCTTCATTTAATAATGGGCTACCTAATGATTTACACTATTACTCAAAATCTGATGTTCTTTTTAGTATTCAAGAAATAAAAAATTGAAAACATGTATGAAAATGATTACAAATAAATAGAGATAAAGATATTACAAGTGTAAAAATGAGATAATTTTATTTTTATGAATCATTCAAAAATCTTTCAGCTTCTAAAGCAGCCATACATCATGTTCATGCAGATGTAATTGCTTGACGATAAGTTTTATCTTGAACATCTCCAGCAGCAAATACTCCTGGAACTGAAGTTTTTACTCAGTCGTGAGTGATAATATATCCAGTTTCATCCATTTCTAATTGTCAATTTAAAAATTCGGTGTTTGGCTGATGTCCGATTGCGTAAAATAATCCACGACATTTGATTTCAGATTCTTCTTGGGATTGATTATTTATTACTTTGATTCACTCTAGATTTTTGTCTCAGTGACATGAAACAGCTTCAGTATGCCACATTATTTTAATTTTTTCATTTTTGAAAACTTTTTCTTGCATAGCCTTGGAAGCACGAAGAACATCTCTTCTAACTAACATAATTACCTCACTAGCGAAGTTTGTCAGATACATTGCTTCTTCACAAGCTACATCTCATCATCCGATTACTACAATTCTCTGATTACGATAAATTGGCAATCATCCATCACAAACTGCGCATGCAGAAATTCCGCGCTGTCGGAATTGATTTTCTCAAGGAATTCTAAGCCTTTTTGCAGTTGCTCAAGTAGCTATGATTACAGTCTTTGCCAGAATTTCTTCATCTCATGTATACAATTTGAAAGGCTGAGAAGAGAAATCTACACGTTCGATAGTTTTCATCTCAACTTTAGCTCACTGATTTTCACTTTGTTGCTTCATCTGTGTCATCAATTCTAATCATCCTATTCCTTCTGGAAATCATGGGAAATTTTCTACAATTGTAGTAGTAGTCAACTGCCCTCCTGGAGGCATTCATCACGCCATAAATCATTCATACATTATTGGATTAAGTCACGCCCTAGCCGTATAGATTGCTGCTGTATGTCATGCTGGTCATCATCAAATTATTACTACGTTTTGAATTTCACTCATTTTATGATTTTTAAAAATTAAACTTATAGAATATTATATTATAAAAAATATAATAAAATAAAATAGAATATTAGACAATGTTGTGAAAACTTTGTTATAATATTTTCGGTAAATACCATTAGAATCTAATAAATTATTTGACAAAACTAATGGGAATAAATACAATTAACATTAATTTAATAAGTATTCTAATATCATAATGGATAAAAACGAAATAATCAAGAAAGTCGCTGCTACATTTCATGAAAAATGGAGAGAAAATAGATTAGAAAGCAATGGTAAATATAAACCTATGGTAGAAAAATCTGAAGACAAAGAATGGAATATAAGATACTGAACAGATGTGGTAGATATTGCTAATACTAAATTTGGAGATTTACCTTTAAATCGAAAGCATGAAAATCTTGAAGCGGCTAAAGTTGCTGTGAATTTAGTTTATGAAAAGATTATAAATTGAGAGAAAATTGATTCAGAAATGGTTGAAGAAATGTCAAAGATTGTCCATGAAAAACGGTTGGAAAGAAATTGAATACAGTGATCATTTGAAAATCAAAGAGTTGATTATCAGAATCTTTCTGAGGAAGAAAAGAAAAAAGATAGAGTACAAATTGAAGTAGCAATTCAAATTATAAAACTGAACATGTAAAAAACTGACCATCACGGTCAGTTTTCTTCTTGGTTTAATAATAATTATTTCAATCTTTTAACTGCGATTTTACCATCAGCTCAGATAGATGAAATTACACATTTTAGTTTTTCTCCTACTTTAAAGTGATGAGTAATTCATTCTGGGAACTTTTCTCACATATTTGATACATGACAGAGTCCTAATTTACCTTTAGGTAATTTAACGAAAACTCCATATTCTTCTACTCTAGTAATTTCAGCTTCAAATTCCTGTCAAACCTCTAAGTCTGTAGCAATTTCCATTATAAGAGCTTTGGCTTTATCTATCATAGCTTGATCTGGATGAGTTAGGAAGCATGTTCCATCATCTTCAAAATCAATTTTGATATTGTCACATTGAGCAATGATATCATTGATAACATCTCATCATTTTCCGATGACTTCTTTAATTTTTTCTGGATCGATTTTGAACACGTGAATCTTTGGAGCATATTTACCAACATGATCTCTTGGAGCAGGAATTGTTTCAAGCATTACATCCATGATTTCATTATATCCTTCGAAAGCTTGATCGATAGTCTCAAAAACGATAGATAGAGGGATTCATTTTAATTTAGTATCGAGTTGAATTGCATTTACTCAATCTCTAGTTCCAGCTACTTTGAAATCCATATCTCCGATAAAGTCTTCAGTTCACATAAGATCTGTTAATACCATATGATCTGTAATATTTCCAGCTTCATCATGGTCTGTGAATAGTCACATTGCTACTCCAGCAACTGGTTTTTTAATAGGTACTCATGCATCCATTAATGATAGGCAAGATCCACAAACAGATCCCATTGAAGTAGAACCTCCAGATCCTAAACATTCAGAAACAACTCTGATTGTATAAGGAAATTCTTCTTTAGAAGGAATCATATTTTCTAGAGCTTTTTCGGCTAATCTTCCATGTCAGATTTCTCTTCTTCCTGTTCCACGAATTCATTTAGCTTCTCATGTTGAGAATGGAGGGAAATTATAATGATGAATATATCTTTGAGTGTCTCCATCATGTTCCATATCATCCAAGATTAGGTATTCCATTGGTCCTCCAAGAGTTACAGTTGAAAGAACCTGAGTATCTCATCTCCAGAAAAGTCCAGTTCCATGAGTACGTTCAAATAATCCCACTTCACAGTATAATGGACGAATATCTTTTTGAAGTCTGTCATCTACTCTTTTATGTTGAGAAAGAGTTCTTCCACGAATATGATATTTTGTCACATTAAACCACGCCATTTTAATTTTTGATTCTGTGTGTTCTTCATCTTCTTCATCTTCGATTTGCTCTTTGAAGTGTTCTACACATTCTTTTTCATACTGATAGAAAAGATCATTGAATGAAACTTTTGTATTTCACATCATGGATTCCAATCTTTCTTCTCAAATGAAATTTTTAACTTCTTCTTCTAATTCATGAGATGGTTTATTAAACATTACTTCTTTCTCAGTAACGTTTAATTCTTTCAAGAATTCTAATTGAAAATCGCAAGATCTATTTATCTCTTCTTGTCAGATTTCGAAAGCTTTTTTCAAAATATCCAAAGGAATTTCTTTAGATTCATCTTCAATCATGTTGATTGAATCTCTTTTTCAGGCTACGAGTAAATTTAATTCAGCTTTATCTAATTCTTCACGAGTAGGATTTACGATAAAGTTTCAATCCAAATAAGCAATTTGGGCAGCTCAAACTGGTCCATCAAATGGAAGTCCAGCAGCCATAATTGAAATAGATGCACCAATAATTGAAATTACTCCAAGAGGATATCTAGGATCCATTGCCATAGGAGTAGAAGTCATTACTACATCATTAATCATTCCCTTTGGAAACATTGGTCTGATGGCACGATCTGTAAGTCTGGCATTCAAGATAGCTTGGTCAGAAGCTTTTCATTCTCTTCTTCTATAAGCAGCTCATCCAATTCTTCCAGCAGCAGAAAATGATTCTCTCATTTCTACCATTAAAGGTAAGAAATCTGTGGTAGGCACTGGATTTTTATTCATCACAGTAGTGAATAGTACAGCCCAATCTTCGAATTTTACTGTAATTCCAGAGTCTGCTTGCATTGCTAGTTTACCTTGCTCGAAGGTCAATTTTTTACCAGCTCGGTCAAACGATTTGCGGTTCTCATGAACCTCTCTTTTAAATGTTGGCATAAGCAAAAAATAAAAAATAAAAGTCTGAAATACATTTCTGGAAACTGATTATAGAAAAGAATTCTTACTAGATTTTGTATTCAGAATACTTTTTTGTAATCACCTTCCTACGAAATGATTTCCGTAATTAAAATATACTTTTTTACCTAATAAATGCAAACTTAAAAGGGGTTAAAAAAAATATTATATAACAAAAAAAATATAAAGCAAATTAAATACAAAAATAAAGTCTCAATTTTTTTGCATTTTTTATGATTTTGAACTATAATTAACTATGTACTTTATGTTATAAAAATATTTATGAAAAAAGTAATTATTAAATTCCTACATTGGATCTTAATGTATAGAAAAAAATTAATATATCTGGCTTTAGCCTTATTTATTGTCCAGTTTTGTTTCTTAAACATTTGATGAATCTGAATCGAAAATGATGTTTTTGCTGCTGATTCTACTACACAGAGTAATTCTTTTCAAGAACAAGCAACAAAATGGCTCGATAAAGTATCTTTTTTGCAAAAAATGGTGTATATTTTTATATATCCCATGTTAGTAGTTGCATGAAAACTAGTAGATAATTCGTTTGTATATTGAGAAATATTTTGATTTGATGCTGTGTTATGGCAATTATGGAATATTGTGAGGAATCTAGCGAATTTTACATTATGATTTATATTTATTTTCTATATTTTTAAATATTTGGTAAGTGAAGATAAAAAAAACTCTCCAAAGAAAATTATAGTAAAATCATTAATAGCATGAATATGAATACAGGCTAGCCGGTTTATCATGGCAACTCTTGTTGATATATCTACAATTTTAACTTATTCAATATGATGACTGCCTATATCCGTACTAAAACAAAATACTAGCGATACCTCTGATCAAAACTTAGAGCACAACCCATATGTTTTAAAGAGTGTCGTCTATTTGGATGTAAAAGATATCGATACATTATCTACTTACTTAACAAACACACCGATTAGTGGTAATTCAGCACAGAGTTATTACATTTCCGAATGTGAAACATTTAGCTATAAATATGATACCGGAGCGAGGAGTGAAGAAATTCTACTTGCTCCTAAGATGATTTATTATGCTGATGAAAAATGAAATATTACAAAGACCAAAAATAATGCATGCCATCATTTTTGACAGGTTTATTATTTTAGCAAATTATACGATGGGATTAGCATACCCAGTTGCGAAGATGCTAAAGATTGTCGTAACAAGCAAACAGACTATGCTAATCAATTGAGTAGTGCTATACAAAAGATTACAAGTAACAACAAAAGTGAAGTTATTAGCCTCATAAACGATGCTAGATTATTAGAAGTATGAAATGCTCATGAAACAGGTGGAGTAATTTGATGACTAGGAAAAGTCTATGGATCTGATATGAAAGATTACGGATTAGACCTGTATAACCAAAGGACATGAAAATGAAATACTAATAGACTCCAGGATGTCTTAGATTGAAACTCTTATGTATGAGTCTTTACCGCATTATATTCCTCTTTAATAAATTCGGTATGAGTAATACCATCCGATGCCTGAACTTTTGCTGCATTGTTGAATGCCGCCTTGTCGTTGTGACATATGCTTGCTATATGAATTCCACTAATTGCTGTGGCTGTTGTGTTTATGATGAGGATATGAATACTTTGGGTAGCTATTGCTCTAGCTCCATTTATTGTATTACTTACAGCTTTTGAGCTTTGGAACAATGATTCAATTAAAAGTATTAAATTCCTAGATTATCTAAAACCTGAAAATTTAATTCGAATCATTTTTTCACCTGCTATTATCTGTTTTGCAATTAGTATCTCAACCGTATTAGTAACAATTATTATGGGATTGAATGTAAACGGAATCGGATCAATAAAAAATGAAATATTGTGATGATTGATAACTATGAACGTTTCAGAATTAACCTTACCTATCTGAAAACTCGCTATTTCAGTAATTTGAATTGCGGTAACATGGTTCTTGGTATGGGCCGCCATAGAAACCTCGAAATTATGAGAATCTGGAATTGTTAAGGGAATGAAAGATCTTGCCACAAGTGCATTATGATCGATGCCTATAGTTCCTATTGTATGAAAAGATGCAGATTGAAATATAAAAACAAGTTTTGTATGAACAAGCACGGCTTTTGGATGATGATGAATTGTATCTAAAGTGATGGATGCTCAAATACAAGAATACAAAAAGGGTGATAGTGAAATTATTAATAACTTTATAGATCCTGATAGAGTAAAAAAGAAAAGAGATGATTTTTACAAAGATCAAATTACAAAAGTTTCTGATATTTCATGAGACTGGAGATCCTATGAGATAACAATACAGCCTGATGGTAGCAACGGTTCTCCAATCAAGTATAAATTTACGGATGTCGCTGATAATAGGAAAAAAGATATCATAGATGCAATTAATGCTATGGATAAAGAAAAACGTAAGAAATTTGTTGGTGATACACGTACAATATCTTTTAATGATTGAAACGAACATGTTGTCTATGAGTTTGATGATACCAACGGATATGTAAAAAAATAAAAATCAAACAAATATTTATTATTTAATAGTATAATGAATAGAAAGACTTGGTTAAAAATCTGAATAATTGTAGTTATTATGTGAATGATCTGATTTTCTGATTGGAGCTTTGCTGCAAGTACTTCAGAAGAAGATCTTAATGTTTTCTGAATTTGATTAAATATGATTATAAGTGCCGCAGCTTGGATATGGGTATTTTTTGCAAAATTAGCATGAACTTTTTTAACAAATAAATGGGTATATTGAGAGGTATTATGATTTGATAGTTTGCTTTGGAAATTTCGAAATATTATGAAAAATTTTGCAAACTTCTGATTATGATTCTTTTTTGTGTACACAATATTAAAATGATTAATAAAACAATGAAAAGAAAGTATTGCAAATACGAAGAAATTAAAAGATATTATCTTATGGTTACTTATTGCATGAGTTGGTATTCAATCTAGTCGATTTATTACCGCAACCGTTATAGATATATCTACCATCACTTTAGTTGCAGCATGATCTTTCCCTGCTCAAATTATATCAGAAAGTTCTTATGCAGAAGAATCTATGAAGCAATCTCTAAAAAGTAGTTTTGGCTCTGGATGTAAGGTATTATCATTATTTTCGGAATATGCTAAAGCTTCTAATTTTCTTGAGGTAAAGAACTGTGAATTAGATGGCGGTAGCTTAAATGAAAAACAATTATTAGATACTATTCTACCAAATCAAGAAGATATATCATGACCTTTATATTTTATATGATTTTCTATTCTAAGTTCATATAGATTACCTAGTATAGATACTTCAAGTGTTAAATGAATAAAGGCCACCATACTTAATACAATAATTGAATGATGAACCACCGCAGTTTTTGCCCTAGAAATGATTATACTTTGTATTGTAGCTTTGATTAGAATTATCTATTTATGGATGTTTATAGTTCTATCTCCTATTGCAATATTATTGTGGTGCATAGAAAAGTCGTGAGAGAAAGTCTTTTCAGAAAAATGATTTATTAGCTCCTTATGAAAACAAATAAAGCTCAAATCATTTTTTATAAATGCATTCAAGCCAACTATTATAGTTTTGTGATTGTGAGTTTCTCTTATTTTTATATTATTGATGCATAAAGTAGTACTAGATTATTCTGGTAAAAACCTTGATTTATGATGAGTGACTGTGACTAGTTCAAAAGATGCACAAAGTAGTATAAAAGGAAGCGAATGAGATCAAACTTATACTACATCTATTGATAATAATCTTCTAAAATTTGTTTCGGTTAATATGTGAAAAACATTACTTGAACTTGTTTTGTCTATAATTACCGTCTTAATAGTGTATTATATAGTCAAAATTGCGATTAATATATGAGATTGAAAAGACTTTATGTCTGAGCATGTTTCTTGAATTACGAATTGAGTTGGTAAGCTATTATGATCAATGCCTGTTATCCCTGTACCTACATATGATAAAAATTGAGTTCCAAAACGGTGAAATATTAGTGTAAATTCGATAAAGACTATATCATGATCTGGAATGGCAAGTTTAACAAATAAGATTAACACAATCAATTCAGAACAGCAGGAAGCTGTTAATAAATTGTGGTGAATATGAGACAATGAAAAATCGCTTACACCAACTCAACAAAATAGCATAAGTGCTGCATGAAGCACAAGTACGTGAATAGGTATTTTAAATGCAAAAAAAATAGAAATAAATAAGATCAAAACTGAAGAGTGAAGATGAATGACTTTAAATCCACAAACAGCCTCAAATGATGGATTCTGGATCAATCAGTTTACTAATTGGCTAAATACTGTTGATATTAATGCACTTTCTGGAGAAAAAGAAAGAGGTTGGCAAAGAATGGTTAATGATCGAAGAAATTTATCAAATAAAAAAGAAGAGAGAAGTTTGGAGAACCTGTTTAATAAAACAACAGATCATGTTAAGGAATATGCAAAATATTTCTGACTTGGTGATAACATCAGCTCATGGGCAGATTTGAAGGATGCTGATATATCACAATGAACACCATCATAAACTCTTTTCCATTGAATTCGGTTTTTGTTTACTTATAATATCACTTATGTGATAAAAGTGCTACATTTTATTATAATATATAAAATATAAAAATGGATTTTGATCCTAAGAAAAATTATTACGATATACTTTGAGTAAGCGAATCTGCATCAGTAGATGAAATTAAAAAAGCCTTTAGAAAGCTGGCCATCAAACATCATCCAGATAGATGATGAAGTAAGGAGAAATTCCAAGAAATAAATGAAGCTTACCAAGTTCTATCTGATGAAAAGAAAAGGTGACAATATGATGCATTCCGTAAATGATGATTTACTGGAGGGTTCGGAGGATGAAATGGAGGTTTTGATTTTTGAAATTTTTGAGGATTTGGTGGTTTTGGAAATGGAGAATGAGTCGATATTGATTTATGAGATTTATTAGGATGAATATTTTGATGATGATTTGGATGAGGATGAGCAAAAGTACGTAAATGAGAGGATTTGAAAAAGATTATTGAAATCAGTTTTGAAGATTCATATTTGGGTTGCGAAAAGAAAATTAGTTATACTAGAATGAAAAAAATAGAATGAGCTACAGAGGAGGTATGCTCAAACTGTAACTGAAAATGAAAAGTACGTCAACAAGTACAAACGGCTTTTGGGGCTATGCAAACTTCTAGCACTTGTAATGTATGTAGATGAATCTGAAAAATATATAAAAAATGATGAAAAATATTAGAAAATTGATGACTAGAAGAAGTAAAAGAAACGATTGATATAAAAATTCCAGCATGAATTAAGGAAGATGCTTATATTAAGTATTCGTGAAAATGAGATGCTGGGATATGAGATGCTCCAGATGGAGATTTATATCTAAAAATTCGTATAGTCACAAATAGTAAATATCGCCGTGAATGAGATGATTTATATGTGAAAGCAGCAGTGACAGTTTTTGACTTAGTGCTTTGATGAGAAGTTGAAGTACCTCATCCAGAGTGAAAATTATTAGTTAAAATTCCAAAATGAACTCAAGTTTGAGATAAAATTAAAGTATCAGGCCGTGGTTTTGGTGAAAAATGATTATTCAAAAGTAAGTGAGATATGATAGTAGAAACAAACGTTTCAATTCCAAAGAAATTAAGTAAAGAGGAAGAATCTCTTTGGAAAAAACTTAGAGATGGAAAATAAATTTATATAATTTATTCCCAAATAGAGCTTTTGCTCTTTTTTGGTTTTTACTCGAATTCAAATATAGAGCATACAGTTAAAATCGAATATTTGATTCAATTAGATGTAAAAGTCTGAAGAAAAATCATGATTTTGGGGTAATAATTTTTAGTTTTTTATAAAAAATAGCGACTGAGAAATGCTCAATCACTATTATAATTTAGTTTTCTCAGCAACAACTAAGACCTGCTGAGTTGGCCATTTTGAATTACTTCTCTGAATAGGATATTTGATAAGCCTGAATAATAATGCTAATAATAGTTATTCCAAGCATTGCCCATGCCCAAACAGAGAATTCGGGAATTGAGTCATATGGTGGATAATCTGGTGAAATACAATTGATATTAATCACAATGAACTTCACAAATTTGACTGGAAAGGCAAGACTCATGATAGCACTAATAACGAAGATTATTTTCCTTTTTAAGGATATAATCTTTTTAAACTGTGTTAAGACACAAATCTCGATAAATAACCAGGCAATTACGATAAACGCACCAAAAACTACTCCGATTAAAAAATCCTCTTCGTACATACTGAAAATCTTTTATATTTGTTTATATATATAATATATATATTTTAATAAATGTCAATAGAAAATTTTAATAAAAAATAGCAGTCATTTAGACCGCTATTTTTGATATTTGAAGTAAATTTTATTCAGCTTTTTCTTCAGGCTTAACTACACAGTCTACTGTCAAATCTCATGCTTTCCATTCGATGCTGTCAGCTTTAGTTACTCATAATACATCATCCTCAAATAATTCGATACTTTTTCTATCTTCGTCACTACAGTAAATTACTATCTTTTCGAGAGCTGTTCACATTGAGATTTGGGATTCAGTTTTAAATCTTCTAACTGCTTCGATAACTTCACTAACTTTTTCAAATTCAGCGATAATTTTTTCTGGATTCTCGATATTTAATATTTCAGTTGGGAATGCACATTTATGGATAGATATTTCATTAGCAAAATCTTTGAATTGATTCTGGTAAATTTCCTCAGTAATATGTGGTAAATAAGGAGCTATCATCTTGAGAGTAGCGAATAATACATTGTACAAAGTCCATTGTCATGCTAATTTCTTTACTTCTCAATTCTCAAATAATTCAGGTTTATATAATCTTACTTTTACTAATTCAAGATAATTATCGCACAAATCATGCCAAAAGAAATCTTCAAAAGCGATTTTTGCTAAACCGTATTCAAAATTATCTAAGTATTCTGACATTTTTTTGATAGTTTCGTTTGCTCTAGCTATAATCCATTTATCAGTTTCAAGCAATGTAGAAGTATCAAAATCTGCTTTTGGATCAAATCATTCAGTCAACATTCCAACGAAACTTGCTGCATTTCGGAGTTTTGTAACTAATTTTTGTCAGTTTTTGAACTCATTTTCCTCGAAAAGCATATCCTTTCCTAGTTGTCATCCTGCTGCCCAATATCTTACAGCATCAGCTCATCGTTGATCGATAAGTGTTTCTGGATCGAATTTAGCATTTCATTTTGACTTACTGAACTTTTCTCATTTCTGAGCCATTACGAAACCTGATATCATTACATTTTTGAATGGTACATCATTTTCTCTGAGATAGCTATGTAATGTAGTATATAATAACCAAGTTCTAATAATATCATGAGCTTGAGGTCTGAGGTCCATAGGGAAGAAATTTGAAGTATCAAATCCATCTCTTTCAAGCATTTTTTTATTGATCAATGGAGACAATCCTGATGTAAACCAAGTATCCAAAACTAATGTTTCTCATTTTACTTGGTCAGCTGTATATCCATCAGGTAAATCTACACTTGGATCTACAGGTCATCTTTCTAGCTGTTCTTCACTTGGTAGAATTATTTCATTTGTATTAACATCATACCATACAGGAATAGGAATTCAGAATTTTCTATTTCTTGAGATATTCCAATCCCAGTGCAAGTTTTCAATCCAATCGTTTGATCT
>Ga0247609_10005251_pt1 | contig 12760 bp, 9 predicted proteins | sample 172DNAGHGlowgp2_FD_193487 | JGI IMG/M metagenome (GOLD analysis project Ga0247609, IMG submission 193487) | Sheep rumen microbial communities from Palmerston North, Manawatu-Wanganui, New Zealand - 1728 DNA GHGlow gp2 | ecosystem: Host-associated > Mammals > Digestive system > Stomach > Rumen ...
CGCCAATGGCATCAAGGTATATCTCTTTGAAAGCCTGCGCCCCACACCGGAGATTTCTTTCGCCATCCGTCAGCTCGGCTGCCAGGCTGGTGTCAACGTGACTGCATCACACAACCCTCGCGAATACAACGGCTATAAGGCTTACTGGGAAGACGGTGCACAGGTGCTGCAGCCGCACGACGTTGGCATCATCGCTGAAGTGAACAAGGTGAAAATCGAGGACGTGAAGTTCCAGGGAAACAAGGAACTCATCGACATCATCGGCGGTGAGATGGACTGGGACTACCTGCAGGCTGTCAAGGAAGCTATGGTCGACCAAGACGTCATCCTGCGTAATAAGGACCTCAACATAGTCTACTCACCCATGCACGGAACAGGGCGCGTCATCATTCCAGAGGCACTGCGCTCATGGGGCTTCCAGAACATCCACGTCGTGCCCGAACAGATGGTCATCGACGGTAACTTCCCGACAGTGGTGTCGCCGAATCCAGAAAATCCCGAAGCCATGACATTAGGAATAAAACTCGGAACGCGACTCAACGCCGACCTCGTCATCGCCTCCGACCCCGATGCCGACCGACTGGCCATCGTATGCCGCAACGCCAAGGGCGAATGGGAAATCATCAACGGTAACCAGACCTGCATGATGTTCTGCTGGTATATCATCGCCAACAAGAAGAAACTCGGACAACTCAAAGGCAACGAATTCCTTGTCAAGACCATTGTCACAACGGAAGTCATCGCCGAGATTGCCAAGAAGAACGGTGTTGAACTGCGCGACTGCTACACCGGCTTCAAGTGGATTGCCAACGAAATCCGCGAGTCGGAAGGCGTGAAGAAATATATCGGTGGCGGTGAAGAGTCATTCGGCTTCCTGCCGTTCGACAAGGTGCGCGACAAGGACTCACCTGCATCCATCTGCCTCATCTGCGAAATCGCTGCCTGGGCAAAAGACAACGGAAAGACGCTCTATGACCTGCTCATGGACATCTATATCGAATATGGCTTCTCCTATGAACACACCATCAACGTCGTGCGCCCGGGTAAGACCGGTGCCGATGAAATCAAGCAGATGATGGAGAACTTCCGCGCCAACCCGCCGAAGGAACTCGGTGGCTCGGAAATTGCCTTCGCCCGCGACTGGCTCACACTCGAACAGACCAACGCCGACGGAACCAAACAGAAACTCGTACAGCCCGCTACGTCGAATGTCTTACAGTGGTTCTGCACTGACGGCACAAAGGTCAGCGTCCGTCCTTCGGGAACGGAACCGAAGATTAAGTTCTACCTTGAGGTGAAAGACCCCACCATGAAGTGCGCCGGATGCTACGAGCGTTGCCTCGCCGGAGCTAAGGAAAAGGTCGAAGCCATCAAAAAGAGTCTCGGTCTTGAATAATCATTCATTTTCCAACATCATCGCCACACGACTCAATATCGATGAGAGTCGTGTGGCGAATACTTTGCGCCTGCTCGATGAGGGGTGCACAATACCCTTTATCGCCCGATACAGAAAGGAACGCACAGGAGGACTCGATGAAGTGCTGATTGCTGCCATCAGCGACTGGAACGAACGACTGAAAGAGATACAGAAACGGAAGGAGACCGTCGTCAAGACCATTAACGAACAGGGAAGGATGACGGCGGAACTGCAGCTGAAGATTGACCAATGCTGGGACGCTACGGAACTTGAAGACCTCTACCTGCCCTACAAACCCAAGCGCAGGACACGGGCACAGGTGGCACGCGAACAAGGTCTGGAACCGCTCGCACAGATTCTACTCTTACAACGCGAACAGAATCCGCATCAGGTAGCAACACGCTTTATTCAAAACGAGGTGGCTTCGGCTGAAGCCGCCTTGAGCGGTGCACAGGACATCATTGCCGAAATGGTGAGCGAAGACCAGATTTCGCGCCAGCAGCTACGCAATACGTTCCAACGTACCGCCACTATCTCATCAAAAGTTGTCAAAGCACGCAAGGACGACGACGAGGCGCAGAAATACAGCGATTACTTCGACTTCTCCGAACCATTGCGACGCTGCTCGGGCAACCGCCTGCTGGCCATGTTGCGCGGAGAAAACGAAGGAGTGCTGAAGGTGTCCGTATCGGTCGACGATGAGGATGCCATTGCACGACTGCATCGCCACTATGTCAAAGGACATGGCGAATGTTCCCGACTGGTGGCTGAGGCTGTCAGCGACGGATACAAACGACTCCTCGAACCCTCTATCAGCAACGAGACGCTTTCCGCCGGAAAGGAGAAAGCCGACGAAGAAGCTATCGGTGTCTTCGCTGAGAACCTGCGACAACTGCTGCTCGCCGCTCCGCTCGGTCAGTGCAGGGTGATGGGTATCGACCCCGGCTTCCGAACGGGTTGCAAGGTGGTCTGCCTCGATGCACAGGGCAACCTGCTCTTCCACGATGCCATCTTCCCCCACCCACCCCAGCGCTATCGGATGCAGGCAACGGTCACGGTTCAACGCCTCATCGGACAATATGCCGTTAAAGCCATCGCCATCGGAAACGGAACGGCTTCTCGAGAGACGCTGGAGTTCGTCAAGGAAGCATTGTCGGAGGTGACACCTGCACCAAAGGTCTTCACGGTGAGCGAGGATGGGGCCTCGGTCTATTCTGCCTCTAAGCTGGCACGCGAAGAGTTTCCCCACGAGGATGTGACAGTCCGCGGAGCTGTCTCAATAGGTCGTCGGCTGATGGACCCCTTGGCAGAACTCGTGAAGATTGACCCGAAGAGCATCGGCGTCGGACAGTATCAACATGACGTGGACCAGACGAAGTTGCGTCATTCGCTCGACCAGACGGTAGAACATTGTGTCAACCTTGTCGGTGTCAACGTAAACACGGCAAGTCAACAGCTGCTTACCTATGTCAGCGGACTTGGACCGACACTGGCTAAGAACATCGTTGACTACCGACGCGAAAACGGGGCCTTCAAAAGTCGGACCGCACTGAAGAAGGTGCCTCGGCTGGGACCTGCAGCGTTCGAACAATGTGCCGGTTTCCTCCGCATTCCCGATGCCAAGAACCCATTAGACGGAAGTGCCGTTCACCCGGAAAGATACGACATCGTGGAACAAATGGCGAAGGACCAGGGATGCACGGTGGAAGAACTCATCAAAGATAAGGGCCGACAGAAAGCCATCAATTTGAACCGGTATGTCGGTGGGGAGGTGGGAATGCCTACACTGACCGATATTATGAAGGAACTGGAGAAGCCCGGCCGTGACCCTCGCGAACAGATTGAGGAATTTGAGTTCGACCCGAACGTAAAAGAGGTCGACGACCTTGCGGTGGGAATGGAATTGCCGGGAATCGTGACCAATATAACGAAGTTCGGTGCCTTCGTTGACATCGGTGTTCATCAAGACGGACTCGTCCACGTCTCGCAAATGGCCGACCGCTACGTCAGTGACCCGTCGCAAGTGGTTCACTTGCATCAGCACGTCAGGGTTCGCGTCATCGAAGTTGACCTGCGGCGGAACCGCATCTCACTGAGCATGAGAACCGCGAAAAAGTAAATCAAGAAAGATGGAAAGAATAAGTACCGTCGTATCGGATTGACATTAATGCATACGTCCGGCGGACATCACATCGGGACACATCCAACGCCACATGACCCATGGTCCGGCGAAGGTTCAGTTCTACACACGGATGGAGTTTCAAGACTCCGTCCGTTGTTTTTACAACCATCATATCGATACCGAAAGGTCCCGAATAACAGGGGGCAAGACATTCGTCGGCAATGGAAATGATGGCTGAACAGACACGGTCGAGAAGAGAAAGGGGTATTTCTTTTGAAAGTTCCTCTCGCTTTTCTTCTTCACTCGCCAAAATATTGCCTATATAGGCACCATTGACTGTTTCAAAGAGGGAAAGCCCAAGATAGGAAGTCTGTCCATCGACATAGAATTCCATGCCGAAGTCGCGAACCCGCTCATAAAGGGGTTCCACCATGATACCTCCCTGCCGGTTGATGACATTCTGTGCCCATTGAAGATTGCGATGGAAGCTTTGTGCATCGGTGACGAAGCGGACACCACGGCCACTTGAACTCCAAGGAGCTTTCAAAACGAAAGGACGCTCTTGGGGAGATTGACTGAAAGATAAATCCGATAGTTGATGAACAAGGGTAGCCTCACCGACCAGCCGTTCGTCTGACGTACGCAGACGACTGAGGAAATGGCGCGCGGCGAAGTGACGGTGACTCATCAAGCGTAACTGCTCGAGCGAATGACTGGAAGGAAGTACTGACGAAAGCCCCAAACGGCGGAGCTGGCCTGCAAGGGCTCTGTCCCATCCCCAAGGGACGACTCGATTGATTGCATGCAAGGCCTTCTGACTGAAAGCGGAAGACCTGACGAAATTTACATCATGAGGAAGCCGTAAGGGAATGGTTGTAACCGACCGGACGGCAGCATCGACATTCTCTACCAACACATAGTCTCCCGCTTCGGCCCAAAACACAGGCAGCCAACCGAGGTCATGTCGCAATTCGCGGCCAGCTTTCGGTGCGGTAAAAGTGTCGAGGTCGGCGGCTAAGGCTATGTCGTGCTCTGGATTAAAGACGTGAAGAGTGGCCATACGATGAAACTTAGTTCAGTTACAAACCCTTTAATTAGAAAAAACAAAAAAGCCACCCGAACGGAAGGCTTTTTTGCGGTGCGTACGAGGCTCGAACTCGTGACCTCCTGCGTGACAGGCAGGCATTCTAACCAACTGAACTAACGCACCTTGTTTTCAATTGCGGATGCAAAGGTAAGGATATTTTTCGATTCCACCAAATCTTACGAGGACTTTTTTACAAAAAAAATTGCATAAGGGCTACATTTTCATATTTCTGCCCATCGAAAAGCCAGTCATTGAGTACGTTTGATGACAAAAAACCTGCCTTTGAGAACAACGAGAGGGCCTTTTCGTTGGAAGCGGCCACCAGGGCATAGAGCTGATGGAGATGGAGTGTTGTCCGTGCATAGTCGATGAGTTGCTGGAGGGCTTCGGCTGCACAACCATTCCCTTGGTAGTCGGCAAGAACGGCGATACCGACTTCGGCACGAAGATGTTGTGGGGAAAAGTCGAAAAGGTCGACAAGGCCAACAGCCTTTCCCGACAGTGTTATCACCATTCGAACCTGCTTATCGGTATAGATATCGCCAGTTGCATTGACAATGTAGTCATGAAGCAGGTAACGGGAATATGGCACGTTGGCGGTCCCCACATACCATAGTTTCCTATCATTCTCGATAGAATAAAGCATGTCGAGATCTTCGGGTTCAAGTGCCCTCAGCCCGACCTTTCCGAGTTTGATTTCCTCATTCTTCATTTCTCATTCCTCATTTCAAAGCAGGGTGTCTTCCGACGTAATCACCATGTCTTGCTCAGGATAGTATGTGGCAATAAGAATATTGTCAATGGGTTTGCTGGCAAAGATGTCCAAAATCTGTCCATAAGTATAAGCTGAGGTGTCATAGACCATATATCCATAACAACTCATGGGTATGGGCTCCAACCCCAGCGATTTCTCATGATGTCCTTGAGGATGAGTCGCTGCCGTGGCTTCGACAAACCGTGCGTCAAGCCCCCTCCTTCTCGCAAAACACCGGCAAGCATCCAGATGCTCCTTCGGAGCAAGGAAAGTATATACGGGAATAACGATTGGACGTTTGGAAAAGAAGCCCAGACTCTTCCGCATCTTGACTATCTGCATCTTGATGAGTTCAACGAAAGCCTTGAAGTAGATAGCAATCTTGATAGGAAGAGAGAACAGGAAACTCATATGCCCATAATGCTTACGGAAGAAGATAAGCATAGCGTCATAGAACACATGGACATAACGAAGCGACGACTTATGGGTAGACTCTCCCTTATAATGAAGGATGCGTACAGGCAGAAACCAGTTTTCATAGCCACCTTTGAGTACGCGGAAGGAGAGGTCGATGTCTTCCCCATACATAAAGAAAGCTTCGTCGAGCAGCCCTACCTTGTTCAGGGCTTCTCTTCTCAACAGACAGAAGGCGCCGCTGATAACCTCTATCTTCGCTGCTTCATCCCACGGGAGATAGCTCATATAGTAGCGTCCGATGCGGTGGTGCATGGGAAAACGTTCACAAAGGCCTGAGAGCTTATAGAAAGAGGTCATCGGTGTCGGCAGACCTCGCCGTGACTCTCTTGCTATATGACCGTCCGACTGCAACATGCTCACACCAAGAGCACCTGCCTTGGGATGTTCATCCATGAAGGAAAGGGCTTCGGCAATAGTATTCTCTGCGACAAAGGTGTCGGGGTTAAGTAAAAGGACATAATCGCTCTGTGACTGCCGGATGGCGATGTTGTTGGCTCTCGAAAATCCGATGTTATGGTTACTTTGTATAAAATGAATACGAGGATGAGCAAGAGCGGCGAAGCGTGGTTTGAGATACTCGATGGAACCGTCGCTTGAGTGGTTGTCTACGACATAGACTTCTGCATCAACGTCGCGTAGGGCTACCTCAAGCGAATGAAGACATTGCTCAAGATAGTATTTTACGTTGTAATTGACGATGACGACAGTGAGTTTCATCTGACTAAGGAGTTACGAGTTAGGAGTTGACTCTATGAGAGCACACTCGCGAAGGCAGCGATCCATGCTGGGATAGACAAAGAAAAGACTCAAGGCAAGAATGATGGCCATATACGCAAACCCAACGACATCGGTCAGATAGTAAGCCAAGAGGTTGAGTTGCATCGGAAGAATAAGCATGTCCAAACGTACCAATCCCCACTTACGGAGCTGCTGCGCGCGCATTTCCTCTGCGCCCGTCGTGAGCCGTTGGCTGATGGCCTTGAACTTGAACAACCTAAGAGCGACGGGAATGATGCAGATGGTAAGGAGCTGCATGACGGTGGACAAGATGAACAACAACTGTGTATCGTCTGCCAAGAAGCCCGTCTTTAAGAGATGGCTTTCAAAGAGAACGATGATGGCAGCACAGAAGATAATGTTGCTCCAGATCGTAAACATTAAGATTTTCTTCGTCGAGACCATTAAATGAAATGCTTTATTATACAATAATGTGAAACGATGACCCGTCAACTGCCGAAGGGAGTGCGATTGAGAATGGAACGTCCCAAGGTGACTTCATCGGCGTACTCGAGTTCATCACCCACAGAGATACCTCGTGCGATAACGGACAGAGTGACATGAGACGGGGCGAGCTTTCGAGATATATAGAAATTGGTGGTGTCGCCTTCCATCGTGGGACTCAATGCAAGGATGACCTCCTGAATGCCGCCAGCCTCTACCCTGTCCACCAGAGACGCTATCTCCAAATCGTTCGGTCCGATACCGTCCATAGGTGATATGATGCCGCCCAAAACATGGTAACGGCCGTGATACTGCTGAGTATTCTCAATGGCCATTACATCCTGAATGTTTTCCACTACACACAACGTGGAAGCATCACGCCTTTGGTCGGAACAGATGGGACAGACATCGGTATCGCTGATATTGTGGCAGACAGAACAATGTTTTACCTCATGCCGCATCGTCGTAATAGCTGATGCGAAGGTATCCACTTCTTCGTCACTACGCTTCAGCATGTGGAGTACCAGGCGCAAGGCTGTCTTTCGCCCGATGCCCGGCAATTTAGAAAACTCAGCGACGGCTTTCTCGAGAAGAGCCGATGGATAGGGATTGTCCATTACGATGTTTAGTTAGTGAAAAGGTAGATGCCGAGACCGACCTTCACACCGAATGTCGAATAGTCACTGTGGTTCTTGAACGATTGGTCGTAATAGACGGCAGGTTCCAAGGTGACCGTGCGACTGAGGAAATAGGCATAGCCAATCTCAATGCCTGGACGGAAGTCGTCGAAGCTATGGTTATTGTGCACATACTTGGCATTGACACCGAGGTAAATACCATTCTGTTCGACATAGTAGCGCGCACCGACACCCAATGTAACGTCGTCGGCTGTGTACTTCGCCGTAGAGTGATTGTAACCTACTATTCCCTTCACGAGGAAGTCGTCGCCGATAAAGTAGCCTCCTTCGGCATTGACACCGATATTGAACTTCTTCAGCCCATTGTAACTCAGGTCAATGTTTGAGAGGGAAGCTCCGACAAAAACCTTACCTTGTTCGAACTGTGCATTGGCAGACAGGACTGTCAGAAGTGCCACTGCCATCATAATGATTTTCTTTTTCATAATCGTCTTGTGCTTTTATCTTGTTGTTTTATTATTTTCATACCAAATGCAGAACCACACTATGGCCACACAGAGCACGGCCAGTCCACCACCATAGGCAATGCTTTCGGAGAGTCCGAAGGCTTGCTTAGAGATAAGGAGGAAAGTGGAGCATACCGCCGTCATGAACAAGGCGGGAACAAGTGTGATACCAAATGGCTTGTGTTTTTTGACAAGGTAGACGGTAATCGTCCATAGGGTGAAGACAGAGAGTGTCTGATTGCTCCATCCGAACCAGTTCCACAATGTCTGGAATCCGTTGGCATTACCCATGTGCCAAATCAGCAACAAGACGGAGATGCCAAAAATGGGAAGGGCTATATAGAAGCGCTTTAGAATGCTCTTTTGGTCGATATGCAGGGCCTCAGCAATGATGAGTCGGGCCGAGCGGAAGGCGGTATCGCCGCTGGTGATAGGTGCAGCGACCACACCCAGGATGGCCAGGATGCTTCCCACGATGCCCAGCCAGTTCTGACAGACAATGTTCACGATGGCAGGCGATGACGCATTGACTCCTGCACCGAATACTTCATAGCCGGGTTGCGGTTCGTTATAGAAGAAATACATGGCAACGGTTGCCCAGATAAGGGCGACGACGCCTTCGGCAATCATGGCACCATAGAAAATGGAACGACCTTGTTTCTCATTGGTGATACAACGTGCCATCAGAGGACTCTGGGTTCCATGGAAACCACTGATAGCCCCACAGGCAATGGTGATGAATAGACACGGGAATATCTGATCAGTAAACCCTATTTTCTCAGCACCCTTGTTTCCGATACCGTCCCAAACCTCCGGCAACTGCGGCATTTTGACATAGAGTACTACCATCAGCGCGGCTGCCATAAAGAGCAGGGCAAAGGCAAAGATGGGATAGAAGCGGCCGATGATCTTATCGATGGGAAGCATGGTGGCAAGGATGTAATAGATAAAGATAACGGCTATCCACATCATCTCCGAACCAGCCATCTGCGAAAGGATTTCCGCCGGGCTATAGACGAAGACCACACCTACCATAAGCAGCAGCAACACTGAGAAGCAGAGCATGACTGTCTTGGTGCGCTTGCCAAGATAGGTACCGACAAGTTCCGGAAGATTGGCACCGCCGTGACGCACGGACAGCATTCCACTCATATAGTCGTGCACGGCACCGGCAAACACACATCCCAAGACAATCCACAAATAGGCGACCGGGCCGAACTTTGCACCCATGATGGCACCGAAGATAGGTCCTGTCCCCGCGATGTTGAGGAATTGAATCATGAAAATCTTCCACCCTGGCAACGGGATGTAATCTACACCGTCGCCCATAGCCACAGCGGGTGTGGGACGGTTGGCATCTGGGGCAAAGACGCGCTCGACGAACTTTCCATAGAGCAAATAGCCCAAAAGTAATGCTACAAGACTGACTGAAAATGATATCATACCAATTTTTCTTAAATGTTATGCAAAATTACGCAATTAATTTGAAAAACGGAAAAAATATCCGTACCTTTGTGCACGTTTTAAGAAAAATAAAGAAAGAAACGCCCTTCCCAACCTGTTCTATTTGAAGGTTAGCGGCGATGATTACGGACTATCGGAAGATGAGATCAATACTTCTATATATATTTATTGTATTAGGTTCTATCCTGTCGCTCGCACAAGTGACCGCACCAAGGCAAGAGCCCGCCACGGGTAATGCCTTCGGACTTTTCGTTCATACCCCGAAGCATGAAGTGCGCGCCGTCTGGCTCACCACCATCTCTGGACTCGATTGGCCAAAGACGCTGGCCAAAGGCGAGGCTTCGGTCAAGAAACAAAAGGAAGAACTGACACAGACACTCGACCATCTGCGCGAGGCTGGCATCAACACCGTGCTCTTCCAGACGCGCGTGCGTGCCACCACCGTATATCCCTCTGCATACGAGCCCTGGGATGCCTGTCTGACGGGCACCGTCGGACGTTCGCCCGGCTACGATCCACTGGCCTTTGCCATCGAGGAGTGCCATCGAAGGGGCATGGAACTTCATGCATGGGTGGTGACCATTCCCATCGGCAAATGGACGGCAGCCGGTTGCCAACGGCTACGGAAAAAATACCCGAAACTCGTCAGGAAGATCGGTGACGAAGGCTATCTCAATCCCGAACAGTCACAGACGGCCCACTATCTGGCCGACATCTGCGAAGAAATCACCCGCAACTACGATGTAGACGGAATCCATCTCGACTATATCCGTTATCCCGAGACGTGGAAGATAAAGGTATCCCGCCCGCAAGGCCGACAGTTCATCACGACCATCGCCGAAACCATCAGCCGTCGTGTAAAGGCCCTGAAGCCTTGGGTAAAGATGTCGTGCGCCCCTATCGGAAAGCACGATGACCTCTCACGCTATCGCTCGGGAGGATGGAATGCGCATACCACGGTCTGTCAGGATGCTCAGGAATGGCTCCGTACCGGCATCATGGATCAGCTCTATCCGATGATGTATTTCCAAGGCAACAACTTCTACCCCTTTGCCATAGACTGGGCTGAGCACTCTTATGGGCGCACCGTCGTTTCCGGTCTCGGCATCTATTTTCTCTCGCCTAAGGAAAAGAACTGGTCGCTCGATGTCGTCACGCGTGAAATGTTCCTCACCCGCCAGCTGGGTATCGGACATGCTTATTTCCGTTCGCAATTCCTTACCGACAACACGAAAGGAATCTATTCTTTCGTCAGCAGACGCTTCGATACCACGCCTGCCCTTGTGCCCCCGATGACATGGATGAATGCCGAAGCCCCTGCGGCACCTGCGACCGTACATCTCGACACCGCATCGAATATGCTCTCATGGGATACCGTCACGGCGAAAGAGTCCTATATATTATATAATGTATATGCCAGCCACGAATGGCCCGTCGACACTGAGAATGCCGAGAACCTCATGGCGGTCAGGACACGAGAGACATCCCTGAAAGTACCGACGGGGTGCTATTATGCCGTGGCAGCCTGTAATCGCTACGGCATGGAGAGCACCGCCACCCAGAGTCACCACTTCGACAAGCCTCAACGGAAGAACCTACAGGCACCGACTCCCGACGGTTTTCTCCGATGTGATGGTCGGCAGCTGTCGTTGCCACCCTTCGATGACCGACTCGGTATCGACATCGACATGCTCACCGTTGTCACGCTTGAAGGGTGTATCGTGAAAACAATCCCACGGACAGGCAACACCGTCGACGTGAGCACACTTCGCGAAGGAGTATACCAGTTGCGATCTCTCGACCGCCGTGGAGCGACGCACCTGCTCGGCTACTTTACCCTAGGGAGATAAATGTCGCACTCTATCCCCATAAATAGGTATTTTGACAAATGCTCTTGCAATTGTTGCGAAAACAGATTAACTTTGCATCCCTAACAGAAGGAGAATATTATGAAATTGTCAGAACTGAAAACAGGCGAACACGGCATCATCGTTAAGGTGTTAGGTCACGGAGGCTTCCGCAAGCGCATCATAGAAATGGGATTTGTCAAGGGACAACCCATTGAGGTGCTGCTCAATGCCCCTCTTCAAGACCCCGTGAAATATAAGCTCATGGGCTACGAGGTGTCACTGCGCCACGACGAGGCCGCCCTTATCGAAGTACTCAGTGAGGACGAGGCGCTCCGTGAAGACGAAAGCAGAGACGACATTGAGGAAAGCGTGGCTGACCGCGAAACCATCACCGAACCCGTCCACCTGAGCGAACAGCAACTGCGAAAGGCTGCCAGCCGCCGCCACCGCACCATCAACGTGGCTCTCATCGGCAACCCAAACTGTGGAAAGACATCGCTCTTCAACTATGCCAGCGGTGCCCATGCACATGTGGGAAACTATTCGGGTGTCACCGTCGATGCCTCTGAGGCTCATGCATCGTTTTTCGGTTACGACTTCAACCTTACTGACCTGCCGGGAACGTATTCCCTCTCCTGCTATTCACCCGAAGAACTATATGTGCGCCGACATCTGACCGAGCACACACCCGATGTGGTCATCAACGTCATTGATGCCAGCAATCTCGAGCGGAACCTATACCTCACCACACAGCTCGTCGACATGAACGTACCCATGGTGGGAGCCCTCAATATGTTCGACGAATTCAAGCGCCGCGGCGACACGGCTGAGGTGAGCACTCTATCTACGCTTTTCGGTCTGCCGATGATACCCACCTCGTTCAAGGACGGAATGGGGGTCAAGGAACTCTTCAAAGCCGTCATCCAGGTCTACGAAGGAACGAACAAAAAAGCCCGTCACATCCACATCAACTACGGTCACGAAATCGAAGACGGTATCCGCCACATACAGGCGTTCATCAAACCAGACCCTTCCATCACCCCACGTTATTCCACTCGCTATCTGGCATTGAAGCTGCTCGAACACGATACGTCCATCGAAAACTACATCCGACAGCAGGCAGGCGAAAAGGCCGACGACATCATCGCTGCACGCAACAAAGCCGAAGCGCGTGTAAAAGAGGAAACAGCCGTCGACTCGGAAACCGCCATCATGGATGCGAAG
>Ga0247609_10005255_pt1 | contig 12750 bp, 6 predicted proteins | sample 172DNAGHGlowgp2_FD_193487 | JGI IMG/M metagenome (GOLD analysis project Ga0247609, IMG submission 193487) | Sheep rumen microbial communities from Palmerston North, Manawatu-Wanganui, New Zealand - 1728 DNA GHGlow gp2 | ecosystem: Host-associated > Mammals > Digestive system > Stomach > Rumen ...
GTTTGAGTTCAACTTTACCACCTGTAGTAGCATACAAAGGTTTTCCATAGATCTTTGATCCGTCCAAACCATCTGAGAAATCCACACCTGAATGCTCTTCTCCAGAAGATCCGACACCTTCTTTGTTTGGATTGTTGTAATGTGAATACCAACCTGTTCCCTTTACATCACCTATATTCATGCCCATTGTCTTTGCAAAGAACTCGAATAACGGCGAATGATATGGACTGTCATTAATATCTGTATCAGTGATTTCAATATTATCAGAATATGGAACCCACAATTGAACACCTTCATCTGATGTAAAGTATCCTGAACCACCACCAGAACTTGAAGAAGATCCAAGTGAAGAAATGTTACTGTTAAGATCTGTGTATGCTTTTCCAAGTTGATTGAATAAACCTTCTTTACCAGCATAAGCATTAACCATATCTTCTGATGTTTTCGATATTTCTGTCCATACATCTTTTTGATCAGTTGATGCTGCATCAAGTATCTTGGTTTTTGCAATATATTCAGATTGATTACATGTGTTTTCCCACCAGTTCTCAAATCTCTTCTCGTAATCCTCATCGGACTCACCATCCTTTTGAGGATATTTTATTTTGAAATCGTCAAAAGCAGCAGCCTTAGCTTGTTCTTCATATTCAGAATATTTATCACCAAGCTGTTTCTTAGCCTGTTCAACAGCTTCTTTTTTCTTTTCAGAACTTAAGCTATCTTCAATCTCTTCCTCATCAGATTTCTCCATTGAGAATAATCCAAGGATTTTAGCAGCTTCTTCTTTGAGTTTCTTGAAAGCTTCCTTGATTGCATCTGGGAATGTGTAACTTCCGTCCGCTTCATCGCCAGAACCATACAATCCAACAACCGCAGAACCTGCAACTGTAGATGCTGGTTTTCTGTCAATTCTTCCTGTCAAAGGATTTGATACATATGCTCCACCGTGATGATCAGTACCGATTACGTTCATGAAATGATTATTTCCATTACGTGTTCCGTAATCAGAACCAGAACCAACTACTGTGATAGGATGATTTGGTGATGCGTATTTTAATGATTGCTGAGTAACCTTACCTGGTGTGAGATGCATACCAAGTGAACGTGCTGACTCTATATAACCACCAACAGATGTTCCTCTTCGTGGATCATATGTTCCATTACTATACATCGAACCTGCAAGTGAACGAGCATTTATACCACCATTTGTGTTACGATTATACATATCTGCAAGAGCAATCGGTCCACAACCACGTTGATTCATGTTGAGGTATCCACCCATACCACGTTGATATTCGCCACCATAAGTATTATAGATATTTGTGATATCACCGTTTGCATATGTATTCTGAACAGTGTCACTATTTTCAGCAGCTTCAATTTGTTTTTTCTGCTTTTGTTCACTTTCATCATTTTTACCAGTAGCTTCATCAACAGCACCCAATGAGAGCATGTTAGCACCATCGAGTATGTAATTCTTTACACCTTGTACAACAGCATCTTTACCACTTGTAACGAAACCCTCACCCTGTTTCATCATGTCTTTACCGGTGTTGAGAATTCCTTCACCGACATTTCCTGCTGCTCCAAGCATTGGTATCTTTCCAACAAGACTTATGAGTCCACCGAATGCTGCGATTATAGCGCCTATACCCATCATTATTAAACCAAATCCAGTTTGAAGTACACCCATGATGATTTGAACAACATCACCTATGATTTTGAGTATTGGTAAGAGTACAAATTTGAACAGACCCATGAGAGGAGCCATAATAACCTTCAGCAATATACCAACAATCTTCAAGAGAGGTGTTAAGCATTCTATGATGGATTGTAATAATGGTGCAACTACTTCAAGTACAGGTTGAACAACATCTGTGATTATAGGTTTTATAACATCAACAACTGCATCAACAATAACAACTATAAATTCCGCAAGTTGTTTTATTATTCCACCGAGCTGTTTGAGTATTGGTTTAATAGCTTTTGTGATTGCCTGGAATGCTTCGTTAAGCGGTTCGAGAGATTCTTTAAGGATGTCCATAACAAGATTTGTTAATGCTTTAAATCCTTCAAGTGACATTACAATTGAAAGAACGACTTGAAGTAATCCACCCATAATAGATGTTAAACCACCAACAGCTTCACCAATACCTTCGAGAACACTTGTTGCTCCACCCTTAATAGCACCACCGATTTTTCCCATAGCTCCCTTTAATCCGCCACCTCCAGAGGCACCGCCAGGGGTAGCACCGGAAGTAGCTGGAGTTTTTGTTGTACTCTTCTTAGAAGACTTTGTTTTTCCAGAACCCTCAGAAGTAGTAGATTCCTCAGACGTTTTCTCAGTTTTTTGGGATATCTCTGTCGTTTTCTGAGTTTCGTCATTCTTTGTATCTGTCTTCATTTCAGGTTTATCTGTTTCTTTTTTATCGGGAGTTTTGTCGAAGATTCCTTGGAGGAGTGATGTTATCTTTTTGAACCAACCTTTCTTACCATCTTCGGATTCAAGTGCAGACTTTAAATCTTTACCAATCTCAGAAGTCTCAATACCTTCTTTGATAGGAGCTGCTTCTTCTTTGAGTTTAGCCTTTGATTGAGCTTCCTTACGATCTCTCAAAGCTTTAACGAAACCTTTACCAAAACCGAGAGAATGTTGAGAAACAGCTTCTCCAACTTTTTGATTTATGTTAGAGAGTTTATCTTTCACTTTACCTATGGCACTTCTATTTTCATCACCTTCGTTTTGAGAAGTATCCTCTTTCTTCTTAAATAGATCACCAAACTTCGTACTTATAGTTTCCTTGACTTTGTCAAAAACATTTGTCAATTTTTCATGCATAGTTTTAACAAAATCATTTATTTTTGTTGCAGCAGCATATGTTACGTTTATAGCTTGCTTTGCAACAGATGCAAGAGGAACAAACATTTTAGTTACACCATTTGCAACATTCTTCATACCGGTCTTTATGTTTATAAGGCCTTTCTTTATTCCTCTCAATCCAAATTTGAGAATTGTTGTAACACCAGTCTTTATTATCTTGAATACGCTCCATAATACCATTTTAACGTATGTTATTATTGGCACTATAGCCATTTTGAAACCTCCGAAGAGAAGCTTACCAAGTTTACCAAGTGTGCTGTCACCTTGTTTAGTTTGCTTATCATCGGATTTACTGTTTCTTTTCATTAATGGTATTACGGATTGTTTCAATTGTTTCTGAATATCCGGGTCGTCGATTGAATTTATTTCTCTATAGAGTGTCTGCTCATCAATGTTTGACATATTACCATCAGACATTGCAGCATTCATCATACTTGAAATAGCTTGCATATGAAGAGAATTCTTATCAGATTCATCAAATTCCTTATCAGGACCATATTCATTGATAAGTTTCTCAGTTCTCGACTTAAGCACAGAAGTAGGCGTTGCCTTTGTGGATAATTCCATGAGTCTATCTGATGCCGATGTATACTTGTCTTTGGCTTTATCAATACCCTTCTGAATCAAACCACCTGAACGAGTTGTAGTTCCATCTGTCGTAGTTACTTCACCAAATAATTTATTTGTTGCTTTCTCATCAAGTTGATTAATTTTATCTGCAGCTTTCTGACCAATTTCTGTTTTTAAAACCTTTTCCTTACCCTTGTTGAAAATGTCTTTTACAGAATCTGGTATAACATCTTTCAAAGCCTCAGAAACACTCTTTCGCAATGTGGAGTCTTCTGGAATTAATGCTATAGGATTGACAGCTTGACCTTTAAGTGTGAATCTTTTATGTTCTTTTTTGTATTCATGCTCCCAATCACTTATCTGTTTTTGTTGGTCTTTTGTTCTTTCAGAAAACGGAATGTCGTATAATTCTTTAATAGCATCTGGTGCTTCGTTATACAACTTCTCGTTCTTTTTATTTTTAACAGCATCACCCAACACATCAATCGGATTTGGTACAGCAGGTGCTGGCGATACTGTTGGTGTTGGAGTTGTAGATGTTGTATTCGCAACAATTGTTTTGATTGCTTTCGTTATTGTGATTGGTTTATATGGATCTCTCTGTGAATTTCTGACACTTGCTTGTCCGGTTACAAACACATTTATTCCAGTATTCAAACGATGTAAAATTCCAGCAACATAATCCGATGTTGTTGGTTGTATCTGATTTGAATTAGAACTTATTTGTGTTGGTTTTGCTTCTGGTTCATGAAATTCAACATCTCTATTAAAGTCAGAAAAACTCTTTCGCCAACCTTGTTCAAATGCAGATCTATCTACGTATTTATATTGATTACCTTGTAATCCACGCGCTCCCTCAACAAGTGCTTTGTGAGATCGTTCTGCAGTTTGCTGAATATTTTTTCTGTACTCAAATTCAGGAATCTTCTCAACAATTCCATGGAATAATAATTTCCATTCTCCAATAGAACGATGTTTAGGATCAGTCTCAGCCATCATACGAGCAGCTTCATTGATTACAGCGGCAGTTGACTCAGCGGTCACGTCTTTAACTTCACCGATATTAAGCAATGTTCTCTCACTACCATACATGTACCATACCCAAGAACCTGTGAGTGCACGCATAGCGTTTTGAACTTCTTTGCTTGTGAGACGGGTTCTTTCAGCCATTGATTCCTGAACTTTATAGTCAACAGAACCTGCGCGGAAATAGTTTTCTGAAATTGTTGAAATGAAATGGTTTGATTTATTTCTCGTCAGATTTCCTTTATTATCAATTTCTCTACCAACACCATCTTTTGAAACAGCTTTAAGAATTTCATTAAGATATCCAGGTATTATACTGATAATGGATTTTCGAGTCATTCCATCAAATACAGCTGGTTTATCGTTGTATTGATTCGATGCATATGACTGGTAATTCTTAGAGGCATTCCTTGATATTATATCCTCAAATATTGTTTCGAGAATACTGTTCTTGGATGTAAGAATTTTCGTCATGGTGTTTTGGATAACCTCATCAACTGTATCGTTGATAAATTCTCCAATATCATTTATAGATTTCTTTCCAAGTTTATCCCATTTCTTATCAAGAATGGTCTGGGAAAGAATCATAGACATTACCATTTCCGGAGTCATCATACCAGAACCAAGCATTGTTTTACCAATGCTCAAAAATGTTCCAAGCATTGAATCTTCAGCATTTTCTTTTGCTTTGTTTACAACACCTGATAGAGATATTCCTCCGCCATAATCCAGAATTCCAGCTTGTCTTTTTTCTTGCTCTTCTTTCTTTGTACGAGCAGAAGTCCACTCAACAATGAGATCGAGTCGTTTTCCTATCTGAATGAGGGTATTATTGACATTATTAACTGAAGCTGTCAATTCAGCAGTTCGTGTATTGATTGTTGAAATGATTTCCGCGGTATTTGCAATTTGCAAATCAGCCTGACGACCGAATGCTTTGTACATTGCGCCGGTCTGCTTCTTTGCAATATCAGTCATCATGTCCTTTGATAAAGGCTTTTGTGATTCCTTACTTTCAGAATCTGCAGATTCTATCTCGAAACCAGCATCAAAATCATCATCGTCAAAGTCGAAGTCTCCGAACATTCCGCCTTCGTTATAGAACCAATCACGGGTCTTCTTAAGGATGCCAGAATTTTTAAGTTCATGGAATTTTTTAACTCCGTCAGAACCCATCTGTCTGCCCATATCCATTATTTCTTTGACATCATTAGTAAAAGATATAGCACTGTCAAAATAGTCTGTGGTAGATTGCACAATTCCACCACCGACAATTTGTATACTTCTACGGACGAAATCATTGATTGCCATATATTACTCTCTCCTTTCAATTAAAATTATAAAGAAGATACGGGGCATTGTGCCCCGTATCCTTTCGGTTTGGGATTAAAAGAAAATAACCAAATCATCTGATTCATCAAGATGGAATGTTTCTGTCCATTTCTCAACCAGTGCATTTCTTGCATCTTCTGCACCGGCCCATTTATCGATTTCAACCTTTATATCTTTAAAGGCTGATCCAGCAAGTTGATTCTTCAGATCATTGTATAATGTGCGTTGAACATCAAGCGTTGCTAACTGTATGAAAGATTCTCTACAAGATGTAGGAATAGTTTCACAGTTTGGTTCATGATCACATTTAGCTTTGAACAGTATTAAACTATTCTGCGGCCAATCTATTAGTCTGATCTTATTATAACCCAACCATTCAGAAGTTGGAACTTTTGATGTTACACCTGTGAACTTATTGACAGCAGCACCTGTAACAGTTGCATTCATAATATCCTGAGGACCATATGCTCCGAATCCTACGAATGGAGATACTGCAGAAAATACATTCATACTAACTTGATCGTTCTTACCATTGGTTGTTGCTATTGGCTCCGCATCACAATATGAAACTTCCGTTGTTGTAAGTTCTTCAGGAATGAAGTATATGCCTCTATATCTGTCATAGTCATTTGCATATCTCAAATCTTTTCTGTAACGTTCACATTCCTTTTCCTGGGGTTTGAACTGTGAGAATGTACGTACAGAAGTTTTGATTATATCCTGAATAACATTTTCTATTGGTTCCTTATATGGAAGCGCTATGGTCTTTAAACCATTCGGGAGTTTAATATCTTTGATAACATCTGAGATGTTCATTTAAATCACCTCTTATTCATCTTCAGGACCGTTTTCACCATACTTCTGAATATCAGCAGGCTTTATCTTCTTAGGATGAATCACAGGAGTCATATCATCAACAAAGTCAGCACGAAGCTTTCCAGAGATGTGATATTCATGAGAACTGTCTTCGGTTGCCAACCAGAGATATATCTGCATATCATCACGGCAAACTTTTGAGAGTTTACGATATTGATTATCTGTCATTGTAAGAAGCATTCTGAATTCAGGGTCTCTATTAGAACGCTCTATGTTTGATTCCATAAGCGTCTGAAGGTCTTTAGTACCTCTCAGGAAGTCTGCATATGAATCTTTTATCTCAGGAAGATATAACTTCTTGCGATATTTCTTCTTATTTTCAAACATTGAATCATAGAAAGATTTGGCAGTTCCAAGAACTTTTCCAGAATACTTGTTAGAGTCTTTTTCTTTATATTCGATATATCCGTTGATGAAATCAACCATCTCTTTTAGTATGAAACGGTAGTTGAGTTGAGTGTATCGTTTCTCACGATACTTTGTAGCATAATTATATTCACGAGCACACTGCTCAAACAACCCTCTGTTTTCAACAACGAAATCTTTCATCGAAAGTGAATCTGTTGTAAGCATTATTAACCCCTCCAATTCTCAGGATAATTTACATTTACCATCCATGTACGATCAGCACGATTTACAGGACGAATTTTAAGAATCTGTGTCAAGAGACGATTAAGATCATTCTGGAATTGTACGAGCTGTGGACGGGTATGTGGAACGATATACTTAGGATCGTTATTATCAATGCATGAGATATAGAAATCGGTTATCTCAAGTTTTGAACAAACATAACCAGAAAGTATTTGAGCATCATTCACATCTCTTATATCAGCAATCTCAAGAGTAATGTATGATATGGTATCACGCATCTTAAGATCCTTTAAACGTTTAGGAGCTTTACTCAGAAATCCTTCCTGTAGAGGTTCTCTACCCTGACCAGCTTCGATATTACGTATTGCTATAGGTATAGCCTTTTTAAGAGTTTCTTTATTCTTACCCCACTTTTCAACAGCTTCCTTTGTATTTGGTTCATTGTACATAATATCATCAGGTTTGATAAATGGGTTTGATATTGTATCTGCAGCAATAGACATCTCTTCAGAACTTACGGATATTGCCGAAAGGAGTTGTCCTGTTTGTTTATCAAACTGACCCTTTTCTGCACATTTAGCCGCACTCTTTGCAAGCTGTCTTCCTTCAGAAGTAACCTCGTCAAGAGTGCTTAATGCTTTATCAGATGCAACAGGAGTATCTGGTAATACAGGATTATTGATAATATCATTCATTGTATTAAGATGATATATAAGCTTTGCGGCAGAATCTGTTGATAAAGCGGAAAAGAATCCTTCCTCTATTTCAACTTCCTCATAATCGTCTTCGTCAATACTCTCATCAGGTTCTATTGGACCATTGAGAACAGCGTTACGAAGTTCCTTTTCTGTATTTACTACATCATTTGCAATATGCTCTGGAAGTTCATCGTCATCATCTATTCCGATATAGTCATCAACAATATCAACAACTGTGTTTCCGGTTTCACCACTCTTAGCGATATCCTTAACAAATTGAGAACCATTGTCAAGTTCTATCTGACCACATTGAGCATGTCCACAATGATCAAGTGTACCTATAACAGGTTTTGTGAGAGATATGATTGCCTTTGGTGTTTCAACACCTCTATTTGTCATAGCACGAAGAGGAAGCGTTGTTCCAACAGCATATGTTGCAGCAGAATCAACTGTTTTAGCATCATCAAATATAGCACCAGATTCAATAGCATCTGCCAATGTTCCTTCTTGTATTGTAGCAGAATCTTCATTCATAGGAAACATAAGATATGTTTTGTTTCCATGATTATATAATCTGAATTCTTTTCCGTTATATGATTCGGCAATTATTTTTCCACCGAGTTCGATTTCGGAAAATTCATTAAATGCTCCAACTTTCTTTGTCTTAATAATTTGACAGAGAATGTCTTTTGCCATTTTATTCATATTTAATCAACCCTTTCAATAATAAAATTTATAACCAGGAGGTTTTATTTATGATTAATAACAACACCGAATTCTTCATTTTATGTGGAATACTTTTAAGTATCTTCTTGATTGTAGGAATTACTTGCAATAGTATTACAAGATACAAAAAGAAAAAAGATGAAGAATTCAGCAAACTCATGTATTCAATCTTGCAAAAAACAAGAGAATTAGATGAAGACTATCTTTCTCTTAAAGAACAAAATCAACAGTATGCAAATGATATCAAACGTTTACAAGAGTTGATTAATTCTCTGGGTGTCCTTGAGAAGATTAATTCAGAATCGATATCATCATTAACATCGAGTATCAAGAATGTTATACAAGAAAATAGAGTTCGTGAAAACACGAAGATATATCCAACACCTCAGCTCAGTGAGATGATTAGAACGACGATAAATGAATACATTCATCAAGAAATTACTCTTATTCGTGACATGAGAATTCCGATCTCACCAACAGATCCTGTTACGGCAAAAATTTCAAAACGTGTAATTTCAACATATCCACATGTTGATGAAGAATGGATAATGTACAAAGTCGTTGAAATTGTAACAGAAATATGTAGACAATGATTATAGAGCGGGGCTATATGCCCCGCCCTTCTAATCATTTTATAAGGAATTATTCAAATGAAGCTATGTTAATATCAGCCTGTACCGCCGTTAGTACCCTGGCTATCGTTACCATCAGAGAGGTTCTCAGGAATAATCATACCTGCCTTAGAGTCAGGAACAAGAACAGTGTTCTTGCAGATTACACGACCCTGGATACCCTGAACAGAGATTGTCTGATACTGAGCAGAGGTTGTAACCATAACTGCTGCGCCGCCAGGATTCTGAGCATCAGCATATGCAGCGTTCTCAGGTGAATTTGTGAGGTGACGAGCAAAGCGGAGGTGCTTGTAAGAGATGTGGAACTTATCCATCGGATAAGCAACGATCTTGAAGAAGTACTCACGAGACTGTGTGGCACCCTTTTCCTGTGCGTTTGGCTGATATGCATCGATGATAGTATATGCATCAACGCGGTTAGAAGATACAACTCTGATCGGGATAGAGCTGTCAGTAAGCATACCGAAAGCGTGGTTCATCTGAACGCCTGCGATGTTTGTATTCTTCTGAACAGACCATGTTACGAACTTGTCAAGGAGACGGCAAGCCTTAGGATTTGCGTAGATTACAAAGCCAAGGTTCTCAAGCTTACCACGATCACAAAGCTCGTAGATTACTGTATTGATAGCATTGTGAATAGCATTAGTTCTGTACTCCCAAGGATCACCAGCAAAGCTGTTTGAGATGGAAGTAGGATCGAGATCAGCGTACTCTGTATGAGTATAGCTCTCGAGGCTCCAGATATCAGACTCAACGCCGTTGTAGAGGTCGAACTGCTGATCAAGATACTCAAGGATTGACTGATCCTCAAACATTTCCTGGTTAGTTACGATCTCCTGAACGAGTCTGTTGTAGAGGTTGAAGTTGAGAGAGCTGTTAGCCTCAGCGAAGTCCTCAACTGTGAAAGGAAGCTGGAATCTGCATCCGTCAGCGATGAGGAACTTACGGATTTCAGGATACTCACGGAAGCCGATTGTACGCATGTTAGTTTCGTTAGAGATTCTACCAGATACGTATACACCATCGATAGCGCCGCAAGTTGTGAATGTAAGTGTGCCCTTTACGAAGTCAACACGACCAGAGAGCATATCAGAGATACCAGTTACGAACTGACCCTTGATCGGGATGTTGTTAGCATCAACAACAGGAAGCTTATCCTTCTCAGTGATACCGCCGTTGAGGAATACACCACCAGTCTGGATATCGATCTGGATACCTGCACCAGGAAGCTTAACCTTCTTAGCAGGCTGAGCAGGAATAGTTACCTTCTCATAGTATGTGTTCTCAGCGAATGCAACAGTACCAGCTGTAGTTGTGAAGTTTACAGCTGTATATGTATCACCGCTCTTTGTGAAGTACTTTGTAGAAGTACCAGTAGCAGTATCCCAGTCAGTAGGCTTTGCGGAAAGAAGATTGTACTGAGTGGAAGCATCTGTAGCAGCTACCTGAACATACTGGATTACGAAGTCGTAAGAAAGTCTTGTTCTTACGTTAGGTGTGATAGATGTCTTTTCGCCTGTCTCATCATCTGTGAGCCAGTTAAACATTGAGAACTTCTTATTTGGTGCAGCCTTAATGAGGTCTGTTGTGATAGGAGCCTTATCATAGATCTTGATGCCCTTACCTGCGTTCCAGAGCTTTCTCCAGAGAGGCTGACCATATGTTGGTGAATTAGGATCTTCATCCTTCATCCAGTATACAGCAGGAACCTCGTACTCTTCACCGGTCTGGTTGTTTACGAGATACTTCTGGATGATACGCTGCTCAACGTTTACACTGTTTGCAGTCTGTACAGGAATGATATCCTTACCGAGGAAACGGATGTACTGCTTAACGAGTGCAGGGAAGTCGAGTGTTGAAAGTGGGAGATAGTTTGCAGTATTGTAAGACTCCTGAATGAATGCCTTAGCAGAAGTATCCCAAGCCTGCTCGAGCTGGACAGCTACCTGCTCCATATGCTCTTCTTCAGACTTTGAATTGACAGGTGTTGATCTGATTTCTTCAAGAATAGGATTAAGGAATTCAGTCTTATATGATTCCATAATAGCCTCATTCTGAAGCATGCGCTGTGCATCACGCATTATATTGAGTCCCTTGTATTGACGGGCCATTGTATTTGCAACAGATTCGAATCTTTCATCGAACTTATCACTCATGGTACTAAGATCGTTATCTGATACAGAATTGATCAGTGTAGCCTGCTCTTCAAACCATGTACCATTGTGAGTACCAATGTGTCTACCAGTGCTTAATGCCATGGATTAACAACTCCTTTATTTAAGATTTATTATGCTGAGCAGAACGTTCAGCTTTTTTCAAATTGTCATCGATTTTATCCATCAGAAGAGTGTACAGTGCGTCAAGCTTTCTAAAGTATAGAGCATTCTCACCGTACTTAGCATCTACGAATTTCTCAATAACATAGTTTTTACCAGCTGCAAGAGCTGACTTGAGCTGGTTGACGCTTTTGTCATTTTCATTGACGATTTCAATCGGTAACACAGAAGATATTGTTTGGAGATTTGTTAAAATATCTTCAATCTCTTCGTTTCTTTTAACGAATTGATCATAGAGGTTTTTGTTTAAAACAGCATCAGCTTTAGCAGATAACTGTTCATCCTCTTTGTTTTCTTCTGCATTATCACCGTTGTCACCATCATCGGTGTTTTCGCCAGTGTCTTGATTTTCACCACCGCCATCTTCACCGGGAAAACTTAAGGCGTCAGCATTATTTGCTTCTTCTAATGGTGGTGGATTGTCGTTAGTACCTGTATTAGAGTCGGGAGGAGGTGCCTCTGTAGGAGTTTCAGGTGAAGAATCTCCACCGAAATCCATAGGCTGTAACAGATCATCTCCTTCGGCTTCCATCACCATATAAAAGAGATTACGTTTTTCAGCCATAGTTTCATCTCCTTTACGATACGCTTCTACCATGCTTAACAACTGAACGAGGTGTGTCAGAAACGATTCTCTCCATCTTGGAACGGAGTCTCATCAGTTCCCATTTGTCTTTGTTATTGCCAGCTTCATCAGCTTTCTGAATCTTATCTTCTATGATCTTCATCTCAGTAGCCATTTCACCCTGAACTTCTCTTCTGAGACGTTCCTTATCGATTCCTCTCGAAACCTCAAGTGCTGCATATGCTGCACCGATGTATGGGTTAATGGTTAAGGCGATACCAAACATACCAAACTTGAGTGCCAGTCGTGTAGCTTTGAAAAGCATTGAACGGTAACCAGGACTCTCAATGATCTCGGTTTTAACAACGTCTTCATTTCGTTTGATCAATGAGTCAACTACTCCAGCTAACCACTGTTTTGTTCTCATTGCAGGTTTCAGAAGTGTCTTAGTAGCACCAATACTCTTCTGAACAGTACGCTTCGATTTCTGTTGAATCTTTCGTGAACCTTTATCAAG
>Ga0247609_10005258_pt1 | contig 12744 bp, 7 predicted proteins | sample 172DNAGHGlowgp2_FD_193487 | JGI IMG/M metagenome (GOLD analysis project Ga0247609, IMG submission 193487) | Sheep rumen microbial communities from Palmerston North, Manawatu-Wanganui, New Zealand - 1728 DNA GHGlow gp2 | ecosystem: Host-associated > Mammals > Digestive system > Stomach > Rumen ...
GTGAACAAAGCTGCCATACTTACCTATTCCGCGCACACCTATGCTCTCGGCATATTTCGCAACCTCTGCGGGTGATACACCGCTTACAGAAATATCCGCCGCTCTACCATAGAGATGGTATGAGTTTGACGCCCCTCCAACAGAAGCATTATGTGATTCTGTACGGTATGCAGAATTGATCGTGACCGCAACACCGAAATGATCGCGTATCCGCTGAAGAATGTCAACAAGATCAAGGTCTATCAATATTTCGTCACTTCCATCCTTGCAGGCGAATTCCTTAACCTTGAAATTAGCTGACAAGTTCTTTTCACCGTCTGCTGAACGTGAAAATGTCTGAACGTTGCTTGCGCTGACCTGATAACACGGCTGATAGAAAACTGTTGGGATAGCCGTGAAGCTCATCAGCATTGCAGCCATTGCCGCTGTAATTCTTCTTTTTGTACTTTTTTTCATAATGATTTCCTCCTTGTTTGTATTTTGTATTCATTGTATATGGTTGTGATTTGGATACATTTGAAAGATATAATGATTTTCAACACCTCCTTGTTCGAATGACTTTGTTTTTGCTTTCTGACTATATTCTAATCCAAATTCATATCAAAGTACATTCCATATTCCGGAAACGGTTTACAAAAATCCTGACATAAAAAAATCCCCCATCCGAAGCGGAGAGGGATATACGATTAGATGTTTTTCATGGCTAAGAATAGCCTACAGCTGCCTCGGATCATCTGTCGGAGCCACAATTATGACGCTGATATCATCTGATGTACGTGTGATCAGCTCAGAGATGAGCCTGTCTTTTTCGGATTCATACATATCAGAATATACGGCATGGAGCAGCCTTTCCGCGGGATTATCTCTGTCATGCAAGCTGTCTGCAATTGTATCTGCTCCATCGGTGTACAGAATAAAACCTGCAATGTCGCTTCCAAGTCTCCCTTGCCGGAATTTACCGACATTCTGGACAGCAAAAGCGTCGTTAGTAAAATAAGTGAGCGACTTTCTGAATCCATTCTTAGGTTCGAGAAAGCACCTGACTTTAAGGCTCGTATCGAACGAAAGAATGCCGGAATCTCCGCAGGTAAATGCGATATACGAATCTGATAGCTTATCAATAGCAACAAATGCAGTAGTTGAACACAGCTCGTTTGGCGGTGCGCCGCTGAGCTCCATTGCTTTCTTATACTCTTGTGCTATCGAATGCTTGAACTGGTGCTCATAAAATAGCTGCTCTCCCATTTTCCGGGCTGTAGATTCGGCTATCTTAGCGTTTATCTCTCCAGCGAGCCGTGGATACTCACAACCGGAACACCCGTCATTGACACTCGCACACACTATCCGGTTATCCTGAAATACACCTATCACATCCTGATTACCACGTCCCCTCTCTTTATTTCGTTTGCCCTCAACTGTTTCTGCTAGTATTATCATATCCTTCATTTTAAGCCTCCTTCACTGGATCTAAGGCGTTATGCTTACAAGCTGCCTTAATTCTAAGTGATAATCTGAACTGTGTAAAGGCTGTATTCTCAAAACGGTTTACAAAAAATTCCCCTCAGTATTCTGAGGGGGATGATATGAATAGGATATGCATAATCATTTTTCTTTTGAGTCGACGAATTCGCTAAGTGTCTGCGCATTATCTTCTGACGTTGAAACAAGCGAATAATAGGCAAGTATAACCGAAGCGTCCTTGGCATCTATCTTTCCGTCACTGTTAACGTCGGCAGCGCTTCGCTGTTCATCTGAAAGACCGTCACTGTCGCCTGTCGAAGCCTTGGAATATGCAATAAGTATCATAGATGCGTCCTTTGCATCAATCATGGAATCATCATTGATGTCGCCGAATTCATTTTCCGGTACATACGATGTGTCATCTTCGTTGCCTATGCTGATTTTGTTATGCTGCTTACTGTACTTGATCGTAATAAACCGGCTTGTTGCGGAGTATTCTTGCAAAGTGTAATTGCCGTTGTCATTTGAAGCACTGATATTGATATTCTTTAGCGGAGATTTTGATGTTACCCACCATGTTCCCTTTCCGTCATAAAGGCACTCCACTTTATCTGATGCCGTTCCTTCAATTGTTACTGTATAGAAATCTGTCTCTTCGCTCTGCTTATCGCTAATACCACTAAACTTGAACAACGACTTTCCATCAAGGATGAAACTCATTCTATCCTCATTAAACGATGCCGATTTCAGCTTATCAGCTTCTAAATCAAATATGCTGTCAGGATATTGCGTCCTCATCTTAGTATTAGTAGACGACTCGCCTTCATAATCAAAGCTGTATCCCTCATAAGGATATTTCAGAAGGAACTTGTTGGTGTTGACAGGATTTTCACCGTAAAAATCTGAAGAAACATAGTACGGATGATCGTCTTCGGCACCGCCTTCTATCCATTTATAATTCTCATAATTGATATTCAAAAGCCAGTCAAGCGGTCCATTGTCAGTTTCCATACTTGTGACCGTAAGCTTCGGCTGAAGCTTCTTTTCAAGGTCTGGTTTGGAGTTCGCAATATCCTTGAACAACCCGTACTTATTAAGAAGGTCCAGATTGTTTGAAACGAGCATTATGTACTTGCTCGTAAGATCATTATATTTATAGCTTTCCTTGATACTCCACAAAGTAACATCTTTGCCCGCTATTTTTGAAGTATTAATATAGATATTACAGTTATCGGAGTATTTGGAATACTGAGGATCGTAGACCTTTATCACCTTCATAGTATCACTACCGGGGGTGTAGTTGAGCGATTTCAGGAAATCATCGCTATCGCTCTCTGTGGGAGTATAAGCTTCCACATCATACGCTACAACGGCATGAGAATATACTTTTCCATTCTTGTCAGAACGCACCTGATAGCACACAAGAACCGGACCATCTTCAAGGAGCGTCAGAAGTTTCTCTATCTTATCATCATCGTTGCCGTTTTCGGGAGTAGTTATCTCATACTGTATTTCCGGCACCACTTGAAGAATGCTGTAGTAGTTGATCATTGATCTCACTTCATCGGTAAGTGCGATACTATGCAGATCCTGTGCGCCTTCCTGTACAAGCGGAAGGATCTTCTCCCTGTCTGACATATATACGAGATCAAACAGAGACATTCCGTAGCAGGCTCCTCCGGGATTATTGATAAACTCGTCGATAATGGCATTCATAGTATGCTTGTTGTAAAGGGCTTTGAGGTCATTTATGCGTTTTTGCTCACTTTCAAGAAGCACGAGCTTTCCCGATTTTCTAAAGTTAGTTGCACTATTTGTAAAACCCCATGTATCCTTGCCGTGTTCAAATACCGCTGTTGTAGTAGTTGTATCAGCAGTGGATGTTGTTTCTGCGGCAGTTGAAGTTGTTGTAGTTGTAGTAGTTGTTGTTGACGTGGTAGTGGTAGTAGTAGTTGTTGTTGTCTTAGAAGTTGTGGTTGTGGCTACACTTGTAGTCGTTGTTGTCTTAGAAGTTGTAGTTGTGGTTGTAGCTGCACTTGTAGTCGTTGTTGCCTTAGGAGTTGTGACTGTAGTTGTCGTGGTTGTTGTCGTAGAAGCTTTAGTTGTTTTGGACGTAGTTGTTCGAGTTGTTGAAGTCGTTGTAACAGGCTCATCAAGAGCAATAAATGTTATTTTGTATTTCTTCGCATATTCTTCAGCTGTTGATTCGGAATACCCTTTTATCGCGCCGTTTTCAGCTGTTTTTCCTGAGAAGAAAACACTCTCCGATTCGAAAATAATACATTGTGGGTTTTCAATTGTGACTGAACTCAGTGCATCACAATTACTAAAAACATCTTCTTCAATTCTTTCAATATTTTCAGGTATTACTATTTCTGTAAGCTTATCGCATCCTCGGAATGTATAGCCACTCAGGACATTCATTTTTGTTGACATGGATATTTTAGTTAGGAAATGATTCTCTGCAAATGCGAAACGGTCAACAAATGAAGTGTTTTCCGGCAAAGCCAGTTCGTTTATTCCGCATCCGTAAAAAGCTGAATTACCGATAGAAACTATGCTCTTTGGAAGCGACAACTCCGTTGCAGCGCATTCATAAAATGCATAATCACCGATGTGTGTTATGCCATCATCTATTATTATTTTCGTGATTTGCTCCTTCTTGTTATACCACGGAGTAGGAGAGGATTCCGAATTTTCCATCATAAAAGCAAAATAGTCCTTCATTTTTCCCACTCCGCTGACAATAAGTATACCTGCGCTGTCAAGCGTCCAGGTTATGTTATCTCCATTGTCGCCACACACGCCGCTGTCTATTATGGCATTTCCCTGATTATCTATAGCTACGAATTTCCGATCATATACATCTGCATACATCTCAGCGGAAGAGCCGGACAATCCTCTGATCTCGCCAGTATAAACGCACTCGCCGTCGGACTCCGAATTACAGATAGTATTTGGTGCTGATTCAATATAGCAATCAGGGTTTAGAATGGTGATCGATCTCAAGTTCAAACAGTCATAGAATGAATTTTCGGATATAGTGTTGACTGACTTGGGTATAGTTACATCAACAAGATTTGTACAGTGGGCAAAGGAATTTACCCCGACTTCTTCCAATGAATTTCCCAAATCAATAGTATTAAGGTTCGTACATCCGTTAAAAGCATTAGGCCTGATGTATTTAACAGAATCTGGTATTATGATGGAGTGAATATTTTCACAGCGAGCAAATGTATATACATCTATTTCTTCCAACGATCTTCCCAAATTGACTGAATAAAGGTTTTTACAGCCATTAAAAGCGTTATTGCCAAGGCTGCTGACATGATCCGGGATAATCATCTGTGTCAGACTTGTACACTCATAGAAGGCACTGTTACCTATTTCAGTGACTTTATCAGGGAGAGTGATCAGATTAAGCCTGTCGCAGTTGTTAAATGAACTGTTTCCTATACTTGTAACTGTATCAGGAATAGTGACAGATTCAAGATTACTGAAATCAGCAAATGCATAATCACCAATGCTTGTGATGCCGTCTTCAATTACTACTTCTTTAACGCTTAGTTTCTCTTTATTCCACGGAATATATGAACTGCTTTCATAATTTCCCATCAATCCCGTGCCTCTCAGTGTAAGAGTTCCGATGCTGTCTATATCCCACTTAATATTTCCACCATATGTACCAGAGGCGACAATTTCGGTGTTTTCAGCCGCGGAAACGCTCAATAACTGCACTGCGTTCCCAGCAGTAGGCATAATCCCGCACACCATAGTCACTGAAAGCGCAAAAGACAAAATCTTCTTAAAAATCATACATATTCCCCCAAGTATAATTTTAACTATATATAACAAAAAATCACGTTTTTACGCGAAAATCCACTTTATTCCAGTATAACACCACCCCCAGACAAAGTCAATTAATACAATGAGAAGGTCTTCACAATCTGCGTTTTGACCTATAATGAGAAAACTGATTTGTTAAAAGTGACAAAGAAACAAGTCATATTATATGAATCCGGAAGCAAATTTATGTAGACTTATGCCAAAACCAAGAAGCAAAATCATCGAATAACCGTATCTAATTGACAAAGCAAGCATAGAGTGGTATACTTATATTGGTTTATATTTGCTCTGGACAGCGAACAAAAGGGGGACAAAAATGGCAGGCGGAAAAAGCAACTGGAACGATGATCCAATAAAGAAAAACGGTGTTATCTGCGGCAGAAAAACGTTTGATATTTCTGACAGCAGCGAGCGCAGACTATGTGCGAATGAGCTGCTGTGCAGGCAGTTCCTCAAAGATAAAAAATCAACGTTCATTACAAATCTTGTCGTCATCGAACCCGAATCTGTCCAAGCTCTGTTAGATGAGATCGATACAGACAAGGTCCGCTGTGATTTCTGGGGAGAGCGTGACCGGCTTGATAAAGCACTGAGAACTGTTTCCGGCTCTGTCACCCTTTTCATTGAGCTTGGAACAAGCGATACTAAAGCCCTCTTCAAAGATTATGCGCTGGACTATTCCCATCATGAAGCAGAGATACTGTCGATAATCCGACGACTTTTTGAAATGGTCAGCGTGATGCAAAAGATAGGCTTCGTCAATACGGATATAAAGGCTGATAACCTTATCTATTCCGAGCGCGACAATGAACCTTCCCTCATAATGAACGACTTCGATACCTCATTTATTCTGAACACCGATAAGGGAATACGTTTCAAGGCCATAGATAAACACCCGTTCACAGAGCCTGCTCCTGAACTCGTTGGCTGGCATACTGAAAACAGAGTCGGCAACTGGACTGATATGTTCATCGCGGGTATACTGGCATACAGACTGCTCAATAATTTCGATTATCCTGAGGCATTCTTCAATGCCAAAACCAGCATCAGTGACGTAACTGAGCGATATTTTGAATATCAGCGCTTATTCAATAGCTTGGGTGAAGGTGAGAGCACTATCGAGCCTCCTGCCAACGGAAGTGATGAGTTAAAGTCAATCATTCTTGCGGCATTGCGGGTAACTCCCGAAGAACGTCCGAATGCCAGTGACGTGCTGGAAGTCTTAGACAGCGCATCCGAAAAAACAAAGGAATACTGCGGCAGTACGCTATCTTCAGACATCAGCGAAAAAAATGCCAAGGTGATACCGGTAGAAACTGTCAAAAAGAGATCTTGGCTCTCATACGTACTGTTTGCGATTCCGGTCACTGCATTTGTTGGAATCATCTCATTTGTACTTCTTCATCAGTTACAAAGGGAAACGTACACCGGAGATGTTAGCGAACCTCCTTATGTTGTTTCAGGACAAACCACTGTTACAGATGTTAAAACAGAATCACCATCAGCTGCAATATCGGAAACAGTTTCTTCCCAAACAGCAACTGAAGCCATAAATACCGAACCTGCCACGAAAAAGGCAACAGAAAAAACTACGTCCACTACCGCAAAAGCAAATATCGGTAAAGGCTCAGAGGTCAGCCAAAGCGAGCACATAACCGTCCCGGAAGATGTTCCGGAACTTCCGGTCGAACCAATCGAAGAATACACTGAAGCAGTCACTGAGACTCCCACCGAAGCAAGCTCTCCGTTTTCTTATGCCGTAAAGGAAATCGACGGGCAAGGCATATTCACAAACGTCACCGGTATCGAGATAAATGGCTATAACAATGTTGGCGAAATACCTGCTGTTTTAGAAATACCCGAAGCGATAGACGGCATAAAGGTCGTCAGCATAGCCGCAGATGCATTCAGCGGCTGTGACATTGAAGAAGTGATCATCCCAGACAGCGTCGTGAATATTGGCGACAGAGCATTCTGCAACTGCCCTGCGCTCTGGAAAGCAACACTTGGCAAAAATGTTGCTATGATAGGTGAACAGGCATTTTTCAATATACAATACATTGGCACAAATCAGCGGGAAATAAATATCAGCAATCCCAGGCATAGTAACTGCGAGAGGTTCTTCGGCGACCAATGGGACGGAAGAGAACACGATTATACGCTCGTGTTCAATTATTGATCGGAGGATAAAGTATGCAGACAGACATCACAGGAACCGAAAAAGCAATGTTCAGACGTGCTGTCACTAAAATGAGTCCTGATGACTTACTGGAGAATCTTGCTCAGATACTCACCAGCGCCGACAGTATTACAATCAAGAATTTACGAGATAAGATAGTATCAAATATAAATAGTGCTGAAAAAGACGAAGCTTTCATCGAAAAATATGCAAAAGGCGAAATTGACAAGCTTATACCTGTTGATGCATATATGCGTGACAATGGTATTATCCCTGACACAAAGCAGCGCAAAGAGCTTTTCAGCCTTATCCATCAGTATATCATCGGGCAATTGCAGATTATAAAATGCTTCAAGTATATCGAGAGCACGTTTCCGCTGTGGTCAAAGCTTAAAAGGCTTCTCCTTGAAACACGTCCGGGAACAGACATAAAACAGTGGAAATATGCTGTTTCACAATATAAGTGGTCTCAAAAGGCGGACGATGCATCTCAGCATTTTGAAAATGCTGCCAACTACAAACAACTCAATAACTACTTCGTTGCGGATGCGATCTCAGCACTTGTGGATTCTGAAATAGAAAACGCTCAGTTCAAAAAGACTATAACCCAAGAATCCAAAGGCAAAGGCTGGTTTCCCCATGGACTGAGCTATTCTCCGAAGCAACACGTTGTTGAAAAAAAGACATTATTCAAGCTCGCATATGGCTTTGGCCTGTCGAGCAAACAAATGGACGAGCTCTGTGCAGGCTCCGAAAAAGGTGCCCGCGATCCGTTTGATTTCGAGGAAAATATGCTTCGCTTCGGACTCGAATACGACATCCCATACAGGGATGTGCTGAATGCTATTAAAACAGCTGAGAAGCCTAAGAAGGAAACGGAATATTCATACAATGAAGCAATAAGCATGCTTGACGGCTTCTATGCAGGCAACAAAGAAGTCAATGACAGTGAATCCCTTTTGGAGGAGTACATCACACTTCTCGGTGATATAGGCACATATGATATCAAATCGTTCAGGAAGAGCTACGTTAAAAATGCTCTGTCAGAGCTGCTCGAAAAAGTCAATGTAAACAAGATAAAGGAATACTATGCATATAACATCACATCTATGGACGATCTGCTGTCAGAGAAGTATTTCTATGAAGAAATACGCTATAATCAGGCTGAAGCAATGGAAAGCACACGTTTCTCAATAGACGAACTCGGTCCGCGTGATAAGGAGAAAGCGATTTGCTACATTTGCGACGGCAAAAATGTTGCGCTCCGAGACCTTTCTTCAAAGGCTTTCACAAGAGACAGAGTAAAACATATCCTACAAGGCGACATTGATGAGATATCACGCGATGATATTCTCAGAACAGGCTACCTGTATGCACTTATCGGGTATATCAACGGCGACATTTCCGAAGAAGAGATCATCACTGAATTTGAGAAAAAAACAAATCGTATGCTTCAAGACTGTATGTTTCATCAGCTCCATATGACTTTTCCGCTCGATGCACTGATGTATCTCTCCCTACTTTCAACAAACAGATGCATACCTGAGGTTTTTCAGGTATTCCTGCCAGTCAAAAGCAAGAAGGAATGGATCATCTGATGTATTCGTTACTTTCATCTTTGTTTTACACCAAAAGAAGCTCACCGTATATATCCGGTGAGCTTTTTCTATCACATAGGTTTACTGCTTTATACAGCTATAAAAATGCAGAATATGCAGATTGAAATGCAAGGTATGCAAATAAGATTGATTTATTCTGCGGTGCAGGATATAAAGATAATCAGGATAAGCGCTTATCACACAAAAGGAGGCGATGCAAATGAAGATACGGCTGATGGTGGGCGAAGATAAATATTCGGAGTTATACAAACAGCTTACATCTATGGGATTCGAGATAGATGACGGTGCTGAGCTGATACTCAGTGAAAAGAATGTTTATGTTAAGCATCTCATCGGAAGAAAGGGCGAGGAAATATTCAGACTTGACGTAAAAAACATCACTCACATAGAAAGCTTTGCACACGATATCGTCGCGTACAGCGGCGGCAAGGAATATAGTCATTATGACGAATAACCTATCTTGTTATTCTCCTGTCGCCATTTTTCTGAGATTTTTGTAGAGAGTGTATGACAGAGGGGTGCTGCTCTTAATACGCCAGCCGTCAACCTCTGTATCGTAGACTATGCTGAATTCCGCGCATCCTTTAGGATAGTCCTCTTCATTGATCCCATTTAATGGTTTTGTGGTGTTGATAAATGGCACAAAGGCTGTAAAGGAACTGTCAGTTTTATCGGTGATGATAACAGGGCGGTCGTTGAAATACGTTGTGCCGAGGTAGCCTTTGCCGCCAGCCGCTCCCAAAACATAAAGCTGCCCTCTGTAGTCGATATACTTGTAAGGAGTATCTGCTTTGAGGAGATCGCCCACATTCAGGTCATCAAAACAGCCCGAACCCAACCTTTCACAGAACCACATATAACTTTCATTATCCTCGGTATAGACGCTTCTCAACAATTCTTTTATGTCATCAGTGCAGCTTACACGGCTGTCTGTTACCAGTTCAAATATTACTTTGTCATCACTCATTCTCTGATTTTTAAAATCGTAATAGTTTGGAGAATAAACACCATCTGACGGGTCTATAATGAACCATATTGCATTTTCTCCATAATAATGTGGGCTTCCGGATGGTTTTTCTCTCTCTACGGTTCCATCAGATATCAAGTCGACTTCCTCCGAACGCTCTGCAAGGTCAAATGCTATCTCTCCGTAAGTGCCGTCCGTGCTGAGTGAGTCGGCTTCAGGATAAATATACGGGCTCCATTCACCTGTTTCATTATCATATACAGATTCCTCATAATTTATGGTAGTTGTCATCTCCTCCTCAGACGCAGCTGTAGTGAATGTAGTCTGAGCAGTTGAGGTTTCAGCTGTAGTTGTTGTCACTATAGTTGTACTCTCGTCAGTGGTGATAGCTCCGGAAGGCTGTATAACAATATCATCGCCTCCGCGGTGGCGAAACAGGACAGCGCCGCCAGCAATCATTCCTACAATGAGCAAGAGCGAAGCAGCGGTATACAGCGGAGTGAGCCAGACAGGACGCGAGATCCGGTCTACTCCCGAAGCAGTGTCGCCAAATTCTTCACCATTTTTTGAATTCTGCCGCTCGGCAGGCTTCCTTTCGATGTACTTCTTCTCGCTCTTTGCGAGTAAACGCCCAAGCTGAGCCTCTGTCAGCTCGGGACAACTCTCTGCGAGTTCTTCTACCTGTGCATCTTCTGCATTTTCAAGCATATCAAAAAGCTCTTTTTCTTTCATGCTTACCCCTCCCTCGTAACGCCTGCCTGAGCAAGCGCAGCTCTGAGCTTCTCCATAGCGCGTGTACAGCGCGATCGCACGGACGATGCCGTCATAGACACACGCTCCGCGATCTCCTTAGAACTCAGACCATAATAAAATTTCTGTATCAATATCGTGGAATCCGGCTCACCAAGGCTACCGATACTCGCAAGCAGAATGCGGCGCAGCTCGGAACTGTCCACCTTTTCGTCCACGTCGATATCTGATACAAGCTCAGCCATATCCTCATCGTCCGCCGATACAGTGCGTGAACCTGCTGTACTGAGTTTCCTGAAATAGTCGATAGCTGTCCGTTTGGCGAGAGTACCGATATAACTTTTTATGTCGCCTATGTGGTCGCTGCTGTACTCAAAACCGATGAACAGGTCGGCAAAAATGTCGCTGACGCACTCCTCGATGTCCTCGTTTGTGCCGCAGCTGCGCAGCTTATTGTAGACAATTGCATATACATACCTGCCGTATTCCTGCATAAGCATACGATGGCATTCCGTGGGTGAACTCTCAAGCGCCGCTTTCAGTTCGCTGCTTGTCATGCGCGTCCCCTCCTTCAGATGTGATAAAGTCGACTTTCATAAATAACATTCGTATCGTAAATCAAAAGTGCTGCAAGATTTTTCAATTCATCTGAATTTTTTCGGAAACCTGTGTAATTGCTGTTGAATTTCCAAATGCAGCAGAGTATTTATCGCTAATAAAAGGCTTAATATATCCACTTTCTTCCTCATAGTCCTGATCATATTATAGTACACTCTTCAGAATAATTCAATATTAATACAATCTATTATATAATATCCGCCGAAACTGCGCAACTGCTGTAAAGATGGTAGTATGAAGGGAATCTCCGTCCACTGATATTGACACTTGTGGTCATAAATGATAAAATGAGATAATGACAGATTTATGGGGACAGAATAAATCTGTCAACAATAGGTAAAGTATGGAGTGATTGAATGAAATTCAAAAGAATCATTGCGGCAGTATCGGCGATAGCTCTGACGTTTTCTGCTGTATCCGGGTGTTTTCCGGCATTTACATCTCAGAAGCATACAGTCCGTGCTTTGGCGGAAGAGTTTGACCTTTCCGATGCTGCGAGACTTTTCTCTTTAGCTCAAGAAGAGAAAACTGCAAATGACACATTAACAACTGATGACGGCTGGGAGTATTACAAGGAAGAAGATCAGATAGTCATCTGCGGCTACTCGGGGGAATCCGCAAAGCTATCGGTCCCTGAGGAGATCGATGATTGTCCCGTTGATTCGATAGGCGACAATGCCTTTTCGGGCAACAAGAGTATTACAGCTATTGATCTTGGCAGTATTAAAAATCTTGGTTCGTCGGTTTTCGAAAATTGTACGAAGCTGAAAGAAATAACGATTCCGAAAACAGTTGAAAAGACTGGCGACTATTACAATGGTTCCCTTGCAGGAAGCAGTATCGAAACAGTAACGTTTGAGGACGGTATCGCGGACATTCCGGAATATGTCTGCAAGAACGCAAGCAGTGTAAAGAATATCATACTGCCCGAGAAGGAGGATAACCTTGACGGCTATGCTATAAAGTATGAGGCCTTCATGGGTACATCTATCACATCCATAAAACTTCCAGAGAGTCTTACAGCTCTGGAAGGGGATGCCTTCCTTGACTGTGCACAGCTTACATCAATAACTATCCCGGACAGCGTTGTTTACATAGGAGACGGCTGTTTCAGCGGCTGCAAAAGACTCAAAACGCTGAAACTCAGCTCCAATGTCAGCACTATCGGAAGCAGCTTCTTGAATGGCTGTGTGGGTATTACTGAGATAACGATTCCGAAAACAGTTGAAAAGACTGGCGACTATTACAATGGTTCCCTTGCAGGAAGCAGTATCGAAACAGTAACGTTTGAGGACGGTATCGCG
>Ga0247609_10005259_pt1 | contig 12743 bp, 10 predicted proteins | sample 172DNAGHGlowgp2_FD_193487 | JGI IMG/M metagenome (GOLD analysis project Ga0247609, IMG submission 193487) | Sheep rumen microbial communities from Palmerston North, Manawatu-Wanganui, New Zealand - 1728 DNA GHGlow gp2 | ecosystem: Host-associated > Mammals > Digestive system > Stomach > Rumen ...
ACCAGCGCAGGCAGCAGAGGTTCCATAGCCAGTCCCAGATTTTCCAGAACCGGCACAAAATTTCCGTCTGAACCGGTTCCAGGATAGGACGCGCCGCCCGTACATACGATAACCGCATCTGCATCCAATGTGTGTTCCGGACCCAGTTTTATCTTTCCTTTTGTACTGCTGCGAAAATCCTGACCGTCTTTTCTCCCGTCATTTTCCACATTACGATACCGTACGCCGGTAATCTTTCCGGGTTTCACAACAAAGCCTGTCGCCTGTGCATTTGTAAGAATTCGTCCCCCGGCTTTTTCCAACGCGGCAAGTAAAGTTATAATAACATCTTTTGCCTTCCCGCTGGCAGGAAAAACGCGTCCGCCCCGCTCCGTTACCGTTTCCATACCGCATTCACGAAAGAATCGCAGCAGATCTTCATTGGTAAACTGTTGCAATGCACTGAACAGAAATTTCCCGTTGCCCGGAAGATTGGGAATAAACTCTTTTACAGCGCAGGAATTCGTAATATTACAACGGCCTTTTCCCGTAATCATCATCTTTTTTCCTGCTTCCCGCATGCGTTCCATGACAACGACCGACGCGCCTTGCCTGGCTGCCGTAATACCTGCCATCAAACCTGCGGCTCCGCCGCCGATTACAATTACTTTTAACATTAAACTACCCCTGTATGCAAAAACGCATTACTTTTTTACCCTGCGTTTTGTTTCAGTTTTCACAGTATTTGGCTTTTCAGCTTTCCTGACCGCAGGTTGCCGCTTATTCACTGCCGCGCTCTCCAGACCGCAGTCTTTACGCAGCGCTTCCACCTCTTCGTCAAACAGCTCCCGGCAGTCGCCCCGACGAAGTCCATTCAGCGTCAGTATCCCCATCTTTATACGCCGCAGATATCGTACCGGGAACCCGATATAATCGCACATGCGACGAACCTGACGGTTCCGCCCCTCATGGATGGTTACAGTAAACCGCGTAAGGTTCTTTTCATAATCATAAGCTTGCAAATCCACGATGGCCGGCGCCGTCATCCCATCCTCCAGTTTCACACCCATCCGTAGCATATCCAGCTTTTCCTGCGGCACAATTCCCGGCACCGTCACTTCATATGTCTTGTTCACACCGTGACTGGGATGGGTCATGGCCTGCGTCAGTTCTCCGTCATTTGTGAGCAGCAGCAGACCTTCCGTATTATAATCCAGCCGTCCCACCGGGAATACGCGTTGGGGAATGTCTTTCACATAATCCGCTACCGATCTGCGCCCTTCCGGGTCTTTCATGGTAGTGACCACGCCCCGTGGTTTATAAAACAGCAAATATGTCTTGCGTTCCCTGCGGACAGGTTTTCCGTCTACCATTATAAACGCATTGGGTCCTACTTTCGTCCCCAGTTCTTTTACCACTTTGCCGTTCACTTTCACACGCCCGGCTGTTATATACTCTTCCGCTTCCCTGCGGGATGCCACCCCTGCCTGAGCCAGCACTTTCTGTAACCGTTCTTCTGTCATAAATGATTATCTCCGAGTTCTTTAACTTCCATTTCTTCCGCAGCCTCCATGTCCAGCAAGGACATCTGCTGAGGATGACGTGCCGCGTCTTCTGCCAGAACTTCCGGCATAGCAGGCATATCTTTTAAAGATTTTAACCCAAACACTTCCAAAAATCGTTTTGTCGTTTTGTATAAAATTGGGTGACCGATTGTCTCCTTTCGGCCGGCTTCGGCAATTAACTCCCAATCTAACAGCGTATTTACCACACCGTCAACTTTCACCCCGCGGATCGCTTCCATCTCCGCCCTTGTTACCGGCTGACGGTACGCAATGATGGCCAGCGTCTCCATGGCTGCGTTGGATAATTTCAGCTCCTGTGTATTGGCCAGCTGAAGCACTGCCTCATGATGACAGGCTTTTGTACAAAGCTGCCAGCCTTCCGCTACTTCCCGCAGTTCCAGTCCACGTTTTTCCGACTGATATTCCTCCTGCAGAAGCCCCACCAGCTCCCACGTCTGCGGTTTATTCACTCCCAGAAGCTCTGCCAGTTGCGGCACACTAAGGGGCTCCCCCGCAGCAAACAGGATGGCTTCCAGCTGCCCCAATTTAAACTCCTGTAGCATCTGCTTCCCCTCCTGCCTGCAATGACTCATGTAAAAACAGATAAATAGGCGCAAAGGCTTTACTCTGGCTGATACGCACTATTTTCATCTTCAACAGCTCCAGCACGGCCAGAAATGAAGCCACCTTCTCACTGGCGCTGCCTGTCTTTACAAACGCTTTTTCAAATTCAATGCCTTCCGGATATTTTCCCAGAATTGCAACAATCTCATCCATTTTGGCGCCTACGTCAAATTCCTGCCGCTCTACAATCGCAATCTGTCGCCGCAGCGGACCGGAAAGACCTGCCAGCGCCAACAGGAGATCTGTGACCGGATACATATGAAAATGCCGCAGTTTACTATCCGCAAAGAAAGGCTTGCGGGCATGACGCCGAGCCGCTTCCTTCTTCAATGCTTCCAGCTGTTGTGCTGCCTCTTTGATCCGCCTGTATTCTACCAACATCTGTACAAGCATCTCCCGCGGATCCGCTTCGTCTTCCTCATCCAGTACCGTTTTCGGCAGCAGCATCCGGGATTTGATCTGCAGCAGCAGTGAAGCCATCACCAGAAACTGGCTGGCTTCCTCCAGATCCAGTTCCGACAGGGAATGCAGGTATTCTATATACTGATCAGTTACAGAAACAATGGGGATATCGTAGATATCCATCTTATTCTTTTCAATTAAGTGTATCAACAGGTCCAAAGGCCCTTCAAAATCCAGGACCCGGACTATTGGATCAGCCATCTGACAGTAACCCCTGCATTTTTAAAAAATAATACTGGCAATTCCGTAACAAAGCTTTAAAAACAAGGAAGCCAGCGGTCCGATGATGAGATTTGAAATTCCGCTGTAAACAATGATAACGAGGACGATAAAACCGTATCGACCCACAAAATTTTCATATTTATAAGCCGTCTCATAATCCAGAAAGGTTTCCAGAATCTTGGAACCGTCCAGAGGCGGGATCGGGATCAGGTTGAAGAAAGCAAACCACACATTATATAGCATGAGCCAGTACAGAAACTGGTTCACCCAGGCGCTGGACATCCCCAGACTGCCTCTTGCGGTCATCAGCAACACCGCCACAAAGCACAGGAACAGATTGGCCAGCGGTCCGGCAGCAGAAACCTTTAATGTGCCGGAACGGTAATCTGTGTAATAACGCGGATCGATCTCCACCGGCTTGGCCCAACCAAAACCGCAAAGCACCAGCATCAGTGTGCCCACAATATCAAGATGCGCCAGCGGGTTCAGAGTCAGCCGCCCCTGCAGGCTCGGCGTGGGGTCTCCCAGGCTGTCGGACACGCAGGCATGTGCATACTCATGGATTGTCAAAGCAATCAAAAGTGCCGGGGCACGGAATATTAATGTTGAAAAATCTAACAAGGGAACAACCTCCGTATTCTATGTAATATAATAAAATAATAAAAAAGATTGCGTATATAACCAATTTATTATATCTCAAAAAGGCAAAGTTGTCTAACGTCATCTGTATTAAAATGGCGACACAAAATGGATAACCATCCTCCGCATTGCAATACCGTTTGCACTAAATTATTTATTTCTACAGTGCTAAGTTCTGTTTCTTTTATATTAAGTTATGATATAATATTTTTTAGAAACAGATAATTTATTATATTTATTTTAATCTACAAGGAGTGAACTCACTATGCCATCCCGTTATGATGTCAATCATTTCAGCCAGCATCTCTGGCGCAATATGAATATCCGTATCTACGGCGAATCAGGCTGGCCCATGCTGGTATTTCCCACACAGGACTCCATGTGTGATAACTATGAAAATTTCGGCATGATAGAGGAACTGTCTGATTATATTGACAGCGGTAAATTCCAATTGTTCTGTGTAGACACCGTCGACCGCGAGAGCTGGTCCGATATGTACGGCGACAAAGTTCTGCGCGCCGAACGACAGGAAAACTACTATCGTTATATTATTGACGAAGTACTGCCTCTGATCCGTGAGCACAATCATTCTGCCCTCCGTCCGCTGGTAACCGGCTGCAGCATGGGCGCCACCCACTCTGCCATCATGTTTCTGCGGCGCCCCGATCTGTTTGAAGGAGTCATCGGCTTATCCGGCTGTTATGACGCTCACTTTTTCTTTGGGTCATGGATGAATAATACGCTTTATGACAATTCCCCCGCTACTTTTTTACCAAATCTTCCGGAAGGACATCCTTACATTAATCTTTACAACCAAAGGGTTATCGTTTTCTGCGTCGGACAGGGCGCCTGGGAAGACGAAGGAATCCGAACCACCCACATCCTTGACGACGCATTTCGCTCCAAAGGGATTGACGCCTGGTGCGATTTCTGGGGTTACGATGTGAACCATGACTGGCCCTGGTGGAAAAAAATGTACCAGTATTTCCTGCCTCATGTATTGCATCATTGTGAATCGCACGGACTCTGATAAATCAATTGCGCTTGAAAATGGCCGGATATCCACATAAACCGTCTTTAAATATTGGCGATGCAAAACTCGCCGGGAAGGATTGAGACATATGAACTTTATATTTATCTCGCCCCAGTTTCCCAGAACTTATTGGAATTTTTGCGACCGACTGAAAAAGAACGGCGCCAACGTGCTTGGCATTGGAGATACGCCGTACGATCAACTGGAACCTGCGCTAAAAGATGCTTTAACAGAATATTATAAAGTAGAATCCATGGAAGATTACGACCAGATGTTCCGCGCCGTTGCATTTTTCAGCTTTAAATACGGAAAGATCCACTGGCTGGAATCCAACAATGAATATTGGTTAGAACACGATTCCATGTTACGTACAGATTTTAATATCCTGTCCGGTCCGGATGTCGATGAAATTGAAGCCTATCGAAGTAAATCCGCCATGAAACCGTATTACACACGAGCTAAAGTGCCTACTGCGAGGCAGATTTATGTCACTACGATGGACGATGCTGTTAAATTCATCAAAAAAGTCGGTTACCCCGTCATCGTAAAACCGGAATACGGCGTAGGCGCAGTGGCAACCTGGCGATTAGAAAACGAAACAGATCTGGAAACCTTCTTCAATGAAAAACCGCAAGATTCTTATGTAATGGAAGAATTTGTTCCCGGGCTGATCTGCTCTTACGATGCCATTGTAGATTCCCAAAGCAATGTACTGTTTGAGTCTATGAGCATCTCCCCGCCCATCATGGATATTGTAAATAAACAGACCGAACTGTGCTTCTATGTTCCCCCTTCAGTCGAACCGCAACTGCAGGAACGGGGACGCGCCACAGTAAAATCCTTCGGTGTGAAAAGCCGCTTTGTCCACATGGAATTCTTTAAACTGACAGAAAATAAAAAAGGCCTGGGCAAAACCGGTGATTTCGTAGGTCTGGAAGTGAACATGCGCCCCGGCGGAGGCTATATGCCGGACATGATGGATTTCGCCCACTCCACGGATGTTTACCAGCTCTGGGCTGATATGATCGTCTTCGATGAACGGCGCCTGCCTGAAAACCCGGATCAGCAGTATTGTGTTTTCTTCGGGCAGCGTGATCGCTTCCAATATGTTCACAGCAAAGAAGATATCCTTGCAAAATACGGAAGCCACATAAAGATGTGCGAACGCATGCCTGAGATCCTGTCCGGCGCTATGGGCAACCAGATGTACACGGCTCTTTTCGCAGACAGGGAATCCATGGACGAATTTGTACGTTATGCAGGCGAAAAAGTAAATGCTCCGAACGCGCTTCCCCCTGCCTCTGGTAAAGATAACAGTATTGATTATGAGGGCGCTTATGAACAGGAAGAATGCCATCAGGCTGATTAAGAACAATTAAATATACTATCGAAACAAATATGATTCTTTCCAAAAACCTGGTCTGCAAAATGGCCAGGTTTTTTTATGGCATCCCATCTTTTGTAAAATAATTCACATTTTTTTCACATTTAAATTCATAATATCCGGCATTTTTTCATCATATAATTTTAGCATTAGCAAATACAATATTAGATATGAATTACAACTTCACTACACCTTTATATAACGTTTTCCACACCTTCTCTACACCTTTTCTACACTTTTATATAACCTTTACTATGATTGATTTTATATGAGTTTTGATTTATTCTAAACGAGTCAGACGTCTGAAAACAAAATTCATTTAAGTACCCATAAAAATAATCTGCAAATAATATTGAAAAGCAGATACGGGCACATAAAATTTGCAGTCTGCAAAAAAAGTGCAACGCCAATATTTAATTTACTGATAAGAGGAGTACCCTGTCACATGCCAAACAAAAAAAATGAAGAAAAAAAGGAAAACATAAAAAAGACGAGCAATATCAGATACGACGCTCTAATTCGCAAAAAATATTTCAAATCAATGAATCGCGACCGATTATTTCATTGTTATGAAGATTTGAGAAGGAATAACAGATAACAGCAAAATGCAGCCTGCAACAAATACAGACTGCATTGCGATCAACGTTTATTATATTCTCTCATCCATAATAAAGTCTCATGACGAATCTGATTGTTATTTAAACGGACTGGCCAGCAGACCTACTTTTTTCTTCACCTTTGCCAAAGTGCGGTCAGAAATGCGCTGAGCAATCTCCGCGCCGTTTCTATATGTTTCTTCCAGATAGGCTTTGTCGTTCATAAGGCGGGCAAAGTTTTCCCGTACCGGCCGCAGCTCTTCGGAAACCGCTTCCCCTACCGCCAGTTTAAAATCGCCATAGCCTTTTCCGGAAAAATCATCTTCGATCTGTTCGTAAGTTTTTCCGGTCACGACGGAATAAATGGTCATCAGGTTGTTGATACCGTCCTTGCCTTCTCTGAACATCACTTTGGCCTCGCTGTCCGTAACGGCGCTGCGGAACTTACGGATGATGGTATCATGGTCATCCAGGATGGAAATAAATGCTTTCGGATTGGTATCCGATTTGGACATTTTCTTAGTGGGTTCCTGCAGGGACATAATCTTGGCCCCTTCCGGCGGAAGGTAGGCTTCCGGAAGTTTGAAGGTATTGCCGTACAGATTGTTGAACCGCTGGGCCACATTGCGTGTAAATTCCAGATGCTGTGTCTGGTCTGCCCCAACCGGAACATAGTCTGCCTGGTACAGCAAAATATCCGCTGCCATCAGGGATGGATAGGTAAACAGGCCGGCGTTGATGTTGTCCGCATGTTTAGCGGATTTATCTTTAAACTGGGTCATACGGGAAAGCTCCCCGAACAGAGAGTTGCATGCCAGGATCCACCCCAGCTCCGCATGGTTATGTACATGGCTCTGGATAAACAACAGGCTCTTCTTGGGATCGATACCGCAGGCCAGCAACAAAGCAAAAGCTTCCAGACTCTGCTTGCGCAGTTTTACTGCTTCCTGGCGTACCGTCAGGGAATGCAGATCCGCAATAAAATAGGCGCACTGATAATCCTCCTGCAGCTGCTGCCAGTTGCGCACCGCGCCGATATAGTTGCCCAGCGTGAAAATGCCGGTGGGCTGGATACCGCTGAGAATAATCTTTTTCTTTTCCGTTTTCTGTGCTTCCTGTCTGATTTCTTCTGTCAAAACGAACACTCCTTAAATGATTATTAATAGTTGCAAAAACTGCAAAATATATTCTTTCCAAAATTACAAACGCACACAGGCGTTTTCGGAATTCATACCGTTACTGCATCAGAAATAAAGTCCACCCTGAATCCAGAAATGCCCGTTGGTATGGCTAGTATCTGAAATCGGTTTTTCCGGTCCCAGCCGCCATGCGTAATCTGCCCGGATCCACCAGGCGTCTTTCTTAGACCAGATCACGCCCAGGCCGATGTCCTGCAGGTGACGGTAGTTTTCACCGGGAGTGAATTGCTTCTTGGCAATTTTAATACCACCGTGTTCCAGGTAAGTCGCCAGTTGTATCTTCTGCATCTTTGCCTGTAACGGAATATCCCAAAGAAGCTCCGCCCGTGTAAAGTAAGCATGGTCGCCGGCAATCTCGCTGATGGGATACGCTCTGAGTCCGCTGATACCGCAGATGCCCATGCGATCCGTTGTATCCATGTTTTTGTTTGCATACTGGCCCCGGGCAAACAACTGCAAAGCAAGCCGCTTGTTAATTTTCTGGTGGCGCATAATGGACGCCGTGAATTTTGAATAACTGCCTTCCGACCTCGCATCGTCAAAGAAATGATGCGTCACATCATCATCAAACGTTACCCGTCCAAACTTGTACGCCAGCGTCCAGGCAGTCATGCCATTTTTATCCAGATCGTTTCCGGACAACGACAGGATCCCTGCATGGGAATGCTTGTTATTGTAGGTTTTATAGTATCTCTGCGTGGGCGGACCAAAAGGCTTTGCCTGCAAAAAGAAAGTATCTCCACTTCGGTACTCATCCTGAACATCAGAATACTCGTAGGTAAGTCCCACTTTCAGGTTATGGGTCTGAGACCGGTGGATCGGGTATTCAATTCCAACATGATAGAGTTTTGCCATACCTACCGGATCGTATTCAGCAAAATCCGATCCCTGATGGTAACGCAAACGGCTGTACCCGGCTTTCAGCGTTAACCCGTTTTTTCCAATGGGACGGCTGTATATTATATCCCCGTTGGTATATCTGTGCCCGGTCGTTTCAATATGGGTGAACAGACTGTCCCCTTCATGTGTCAGGTTGCGGATGTCATAATTAACGGCAGCCTCGCCGTAACCCAGCGTCCGATAACCGTAATTATCCAGCGTAAAACTGCCGCTGGGACTTGTATCCGGCACAACCATAATGGTAAGGACCGCACTGCCCGGCGTAGTCCCTTTATCTGCAGTCACTACTGCTTCCACTCCCGAAAGATCGGAAATCAACCCGGCTGCCCGCTGTACATCTTTTGCGGAAACCGGTTTCCCGATTTTCAAAAAAGCAATCTGCCGGCGGATCGCGCCTTCATGGAGTTTCGTTTTATTTTCAATCCGAATGTCTTCCAACCGGCCCAGCCCATTAATTTTAAATTTCAGGATATGGGGCGCTTCCCCTTTCATGTTCTTACCCGCCATACCGGAACGGATGCTGCCCGCCGTGGGTTGTCCGGCGCTCATGTTGATACCCGGTATCGTCTGCCCCATCGGAGCATTAGCCGCCAACACAGTCGGCATCTCCAGCATACCGGCACAAAATGCAGCCACCATAATCTTCACATACAGGGACTTTAAATCTTCTGCCACAACATTCATCTCCCACACAAAAGAACCATTATCGGAAAACCTTATACGGCGATTATCTAAACATTCCATGGTTCCCCTGTTAAATTTCAGGAATCGCTGATTCATTCATCTGTACGAATGCCTGCGGCTCCTAAAGAATAATATATTTTATTATAATCTATTTTTTCCCTTTTTGCCACAGGGAAAAGAATAAATTCAAATTGCGGAAATCCGCCCTTATGTTATAATTGGTTTAATATTCATCTTCTTTTGTTAATATAAGCGTATCGTAAAATACATTATAAGAATTTCTATCCTGGTTTTAATCCGTTTTACGATATAGCAAACCGTAAAGGAAAAATATTGTCATGCAGCAAAATAAACAATTCGGACTTTTGTCAGCATTAGGCTGTTACGTGCTCTGGGGCATTCTGCCGCTGTACTGGCATCTGCTGGCGCAGGCGGAAGCCAATGAGATCCTGGCTCACCGTATCCTTTGGTCACTGGTGTTCATGCTCCTCGTCGTGGTACTTACCGGTCGTCTGAAACAACTGAAAACAGATTGCATCCATCTTCTGCAAAATAAAAAACGCGGCGCCATGCTGGTAGCAGCCGCAGTCATCATCAGCCTGAACTGGCTCACCTTTATCTGGGCCATCAACCACAACCACGTCATTGATACCAGTATCGGATATTATATTAATCCGCTGGTCAACGTGCTGTTCGGCGTCGCTATATTCGGGGAAACGTTGACCAATGCGAAAAAACTCAGTATCGCGCTGGCATCTGTCGGTATTTTCCTGATGACATGGCAGATAGGAAAACTCCCCTGGGTCTCTGTTGCTCTTGCCCTGACATTCGGAAGCTACGGAGCTCTGAAGAAAAAACTGCGTCTTGATCCCTTTACCAGCATCACGTTGGAGACGCTTCTGCTGTTTCCTTTTGCTTTTTACTATGTAGCAAACCTGACTGCTGCAGGCGAAGCCCATTTCGGTCCGGCAACGCCTGCGCTCAGCCTTTTGCTGGCAGGCGCCGGAATAGCCACGGCGATTCCGCTGATCCTGTTTTCGTATGGGGCCAATTTGCTTCCGTTAAACGTGTTAGGCTTCTTCCAGTACATCAGTCCGACCATGACGTTGCTGTTAGGCATCTTCTTTTTTAATGAACCCTTCGGCGTCACGCAGCTCTTTACGTTTGGTTTTATCTGGCTGGCATTAATTGTTTTTACCATATCGGAATGGAAATCAAATCTCAGGTAATAAAGCCATAATAAAAACGGGATCGCAGATCGATATGCATCACCTGCGGCCCCGTTTTTTATTTTTTCATTTACTGCAACGCTGCATGGAATCGCTGTTTATCTTCATACATTCGTTTGTCGGCTTCGTCCAGGATCTTTTTCATGTTCGTCGTTTCAATATCCTCCGAGTAAACATAGCCGATGGAAATGCTTACGTTTTGCTCCTTCTCCTTTTCCCTGAACCGTTTGATCATCTGCTTTATCTGTTCCGGTCCTACATTTTTTACTACAGCGGCAAATTCATCGCCGCCGATACGGAAGCACTGCTCGCCAAAACCGTAAGAAATACAATTCGCAGCCCGTTTCAGCAAATCATCCCCGGCGCTGTGTCCATACCGATCGTTCGTCACTTTCAGGTTATTGACATCAAACATTAAAACCGCCACAGGATCGTTTCCTTCACATACATCCAACAAATATCGTTCGAACCGGTAACGGTTCGGCAGACCAGTCAGCGCATCTGTTTCCGCAGCAGAACGAAGTATGTCGTCCAGCGCATCGCGGCGTTTCAGCAATGTGTTATAGGCTGTAGCCACCATACGTACTTCATGCAGTCCCTGCCCATCGTCCAGTGATTTGTCCGAAGTGATCAGCTTGACAAATTTCTTGAGCGGCCACAATAATTCTTTATAAAACGTTCCAAAGGTGACAATCAGGATAAGAATGATCAGGATCGTCGTTACCCACAGCCCCGTACGAAGGAAGAATATCTTCTTCCCGGTCTCAGCTGCTTTTCTGTCTGAATGATCGCGTAATACCTGGACACAGGCATTCACATTCTTCGATACAGATCGCTTGCACTCGGCATATTCAGGATTCAGGACAAGCCGTTCCGCTGCGTCCAGCCTCTGCTCGTCTGTCATCGCTTTTTCTGCTTCCGTCAGTTCCACCGCCGGAAGCTTTTTCAACGCATCAACAGGAGGCAACGGATACACAGACCGAACCAGCGAAATTGCGTGAAGCTGATCCCGTATCATTTTATCGGCGTCTTTTGCAGCTATGGAAAGAGGAGCCATTACTTCGTCCGCTACCCCGTATCCGCGGAACCGTTCCATGACCTGGCTTCCACGGCGCGGACTCTCCAGTTCATTTGCATAAGCGATCAAATGCCCCACATTCACTTTACCGTTTCTGGACACAGGCATCAGGATAAAATTGCCAGACGTTTCAGACATCATGCTTGACCCGGCCAGCAGCGACGTGGCTACATTGATCTGTTCGCCCGACTTTTTCATCGTACTGGACAATTCGCTGCTGGTCGAATTAATTGACATGATCAGAATAATTATGATTACATGCAATACAGAGAGCACTGCAAGAATCGGGAACATCACTGAATTTGCAGATATACCTCCAACCTCTTTCGGCGACTGTGAATTACCCATAGATTTTTCCGTCCTTCGTGACTTAAATATCGGTTTATGAAAAATGAAATTTATTAATAATTTCCTACAAATTCATTATAACAAAAATTTTATATGATAGCAAATTCACCAAAATGAATTTTTCATTTATACTTCAACCTCAAAACACAAAACCATTACTGCAATACGCATTTGCAGATCCAGATATCAGGCACGCGGTCAATTTGCTATCTCAGTGTAATGACAACGATCTCCGGCGTGCTTCCGATCCGCACCGGCGATCCCCAAAGACCGTAGCCGCAGGATGTCACGCCCATCATATTGCCAAACTTTTTACTGCCGTAATCCAGCAGATACATTCGCCTTGTCACCAGATTCAGCGGCGCCTGCTGCCCGCCATGGGTATGCCCCGCCATATACAGGTCGTACCCGGCCTGTTCTGCTTCCAGAAAACGCCGGGGCTGATGTTCCAGCAACAGATTCGCTTTTGTCGGGTCTTTTCCTGCAAGCGACTCCAGATACGGATTCTGTGGCTCGCTCCGGTAATCTTCCAACCCAACAAGATGGATATGACAGGGAAGATCCACAGCTTCATCCACCAGCATCTTAAAACCGACGGACCGGAACAGTTCGATTTCCTGCCGTACCCTTCCGTCAAAATGATCGTGATTACCCAAAATAGCATACACGCCGTATTTACTTTTTATGTTCTTCAACGGTTCATAGCTTTTTTCCCGCAGCAGGTAGTTCAGGCTGTTGTCAACCTGATCTCCGCCAAAAAGAACCACGTCTGCTTCCTGACGGTTAATATGTTCCGTCACT
>Ga0247609_10005260_pt1 | contig 12742 bp, 12 predicted proteins | sample 172DNAGHGlowgp2_FD_193487 | JGI IMG/M metagenome (GOLD analysis project Ga0247609, IMG submission 193487) | Sheep rumen microbial communities from Palmerston North, Manawatu-Wanganui, New Zealand - 1728 DNA GHGlow gp2 | ecosystem: Host-associated > Mammals > Digestive system > Stomach > Rumen ...
AGTTTTACTTCTTCAACTTCTTTATCTTGCATGTGACCGAAATGATTTAAGAAATTCTTAAATGCTAGCCATTTAGATCTCTCCGTTGCGCCTTCTTTAGTTCTTTTAGTAAAGTTAGCATTGATGTTAGCTAAGATAATTAAAGCAACGACTAAGATAATTAAACCTAGTATTAATTTACTACTTTGTAATACTACTAAGGTAACAAAGATGCTTAAGATACTTAATATACAAATAATTGTTACATAGACTTTAAAGCCTTTTTTACCTTTTTGCTTTTTATTTGGTTCTATATAGTATTTTTGATTTTTCTTTTTAGATAGTTGAACCATTAAAACGATAGAACAAGCAATAAGTGGTATAGCAAAAAATGATAATGCAAAGAACAAAATAAATGATATTGGTATTATAAAGAAGTATAAAATCCATAATAGGAAGTTTCCTTTAGTATAAATGTTCATTTTAGTATTTTTTTCGTCATACCAATAGTTACATCTTTTAGCACAAGTAATACATTCTTTTATGTATGATTCTAAATTGTTAATAAAACTACTATAGTGATTTTTAGAATTCTTTTCGATATCTTTTAGTGTAATCTTATTTTTGCCGCCGAATAATAGTTTAATTAATCTTCGATCTTTTTCAGTATGTTCTGGACCTTCAGGATTAATTATTAAAGTTAATTCTTCTTTATTTTCCACATTAATTACTTTGTTATTTATTAAATCCATGATATCAGCAGTTATGGAAGTTGAGGAAATGTTTTTATGCAATAGATAGTTTACTGTCGTTGGGTATAGATCACTTGGTATTTCCCTTAGGTATGTTTCATGGAATTCACTTGGTTCATCTTTACCAAGTTTTAAGTAATTTTTATATAATAATATAAGTGATAGTAATAGAATTCCTCCTAGAATAGAAAGACCTGTTATTTCGATTTTTTCTTTAGTTTCATTCATTCTTTTTTCAGCTTTTTTTAGTCTTTCAACTAATAGAGCTTTGTTTTTTGTTTTCTCTAGATTATTTACTCGATAGTAAGTTGTATTATAAATAAAAGGTACAGGGAATTTTTCAAACACTTCAATAGAATTAGTTGCTTCTTTTTCTTCATCTGCAATAACTAATTGATGTATTTCTTCTAGTTTAGTTAGACATTCTTCTCTAACTTTGTCATCCATAATAAGCATTGCATTACTTTTAGCATATTCATATTTAGGACGACTAGGATATTTTTCTAAGTCTTGAATTAGATTCCTAACTTCTTCTTGACGAGATTCCTCTTCTCTTCTTCTAATTGCGTTAGCTTCTTCGGCTTTTTCATATTCATATGCTAAGATTTTATCTAAAGCTTTGATATTAGATTCTTTTGTAGAGTTTTTTACTACTTCCTTATCGAAAGTTAAACGAACATCCATTTTAGTATGTTCTGATACTCCTTCAATAGTAGCAATCGCTTTTGTTGGAGACTCAATTTTTATTTCACCATTAAGAGGACCATGTGCCCATACTTTTATTTCTTTATTATTTGGTAAGTTAACAAATACTTTTACTGTTCCTATAGATTCGCTTAAATCATCTATTGGAATATTATAATAAAGTTCTGCTACATCTTTATGAACTACTACAGCATTAATAAGACGATATTTTAAATAGAAAGCTTGATAATATCTAGAAGGAAGATAAATCATATAGTTATGGCCTGTGCTATACCTATTAACTGTATAGACACCATAGTCTCCTTTATTTGCTGATGATACTTCTTTAAAGGTTTTTCCTTCAGTTTTAACAAAAGGATTTGTTGTATAAGAAACACCTTTTATTTCTATTGTTTCTATTCCATCAGCGTTGTTTAGGGTAGTTCCACCTAATCTTTCGATATCAGGATTTAGGTCTTGCAAGTTAAGATTTTTAAATTCAATAGTTCTTTGCATACCATTGAAACTACCGTTCATTTCAAAGTATTCTTCTACTATTACATCTCCATTGTTTTCTACATTTAGATTAAAGTAATAGTTTTCAATTCCATAAGCGAATACTTTTAATGGAATAAATAATAAAAATAAATATAATAGTTTCTTCATTTTAATCACCTTATTATGTCTTTATTTTATCATTAATACAATAAAAAAACTATACTAATAAGTATAGTTTTTAATCTCGATTGCTGTTATAACATAATAGGTTTTTTTCTTACCATATGAACAGGTTTGTAATACTAGTAGATTAGAGTTTTCATCATATTTTAAATCTCTTGAATGCAAAGCATTATTTTTCATGATGTCAATATGTTTTACAAACTCTTCGCCTTCTTTATTGATTTTCATATGTTCAAAGACTCCACTTACTTCTTTAATAGATAAGATACGATAAATTCTTTTACCTTCAATAGTTTGAAATATAATAAATTCATGATTATCAAAGTAATCTTTATTTTTAAAGTTTTCTAATTTTCGAAATGGAATATTATAAGTTCGAGAATTATGACCATAGATATTTATTTGTTTATCTGATACCGTATTACGATAATCCATGAATTCAGTTCCTTTATTATCTTTTTTCTTCGTTACTGAACGATCTAGATAATAACTGTTGTCTTTTCCTTGAACAATAATTATATTAAATAAACCTGGAATCTCTAAACGTCCAACAATATCGTTGTTTTGATATTTTTTTCTTGTTGCTGTTAAATCGATATCAGCAGACATTTCGATATCGATTGGTTCTTCATCATCTGTAGTTATTATTTCTTGTGTTTCTGGTTCACTAGTTATTTCGTTAGGGCTTGGTTTATTTGAATTTTTAAACACGAAAACAAGACTAGTTGCAATTACAGCTAGAATAATTACGAAAAATATTATTAAAGTCTTCGTACTTTTTTTCATAATAATCCCCTTTAGTGATACATATTCTATAACAGATTAGAATATTTTTCAATTCTAGAGATTATTTTAGAACTTTTTACGACGATAGTTTAATAGATTAGTACATAACAAGACAAAAACAGCAAAGATTAAACCTAGAATGATAATAATAGTTATTCTAGATTCTTCTTGTCTTGTAAATATTTTATCATTTAGATAAATATTGATAGAATCTATTACTTCATCACCTACTAGAATATCAACATATCCTAAATTGGTTCCTTTTTTAGTATTAGCATTTATTTTATTTACAATATGATAATCAACTTTAATATTTTTAAATTCTTCATCAGTTAAAGTTTCTTTAACATCATGATCTAAGGTAACTAGGTATTCACTAACAGTTCCTTCTTCTACAGTAATTCTTTTTAGTAGTTTTCCTTTAGGAAGAATCGTTTTTTCTCTAAATTTTAAGGTAGCCAAGTATTCATATATTTTCCAGGAATCTAGAACATGAGTAGATTTCCATTGGTTTTCTTTACTATGCATTGTAATTAAAATATAGTGTTTATTATTAATAGTTGCGGTTGATGCTAATAAAAGACCTGCTTCAGGTGTGTAACCTGATTTATTACCTGTTATTAGATTGGAATCAAGACCATGGAAAGTAGCTATAGAACGAGTATAGTTTATAGATTCTAATCCATTAGACATACGATAATATGTTGTATTAAAGATTCTTTCAAAGGTTTCGTTTTTTAAACAATTTCTTAATAGAATATAGAATTCTCTTGCTGTAGAGATATTATCGTCACCTTTACCAATGGTATCAGAAAAGTGAGTATGATTTAACCCCATTTCTTTGGCATCTTTGTTCATTTCTTTAACGAATTTTTCCATTGATCCACTTATATGTAGAGCTAAAGCTTGAGCAGCGTCAGCACCAGATGTTAGGTTTGTTGCATATAATAAATCACGATATGTAACTACATCACCAGCTTTTAGACCTACTTGGGTAAATCCCCAGAGTGCTGCAACATCTGCTTCAGTAATTGTTACTTTTTTATTTAAATTAGGAATTCTTTTAATGGCAGAATGCAAAGTCATTACTTTAGTTAAAGAAGCTAAAATTTGTTCTTTATCTGGATTTTTAGTATATATAACGCGATCTTCATCTCTGTTTACTAAAATTACAGAATCTGCTGTTACATCTACTGGTAATTCTAAAGCATTTACAATAGATAGTGATAGTATGAAAATAGTTATTATAAACAATATTTTTTTCATCTTATCACCTCTATTCTTCTTTTTTTATTTTATCAAATATGAATAGTATTTTCAATGCAAGAGAATTGTCTAGCATTATGTAAATTTAGTGTAATAAACATCGTTTACTTATGCATATTGTAGTATAATTTTCTATAGAAAGAGGTGTTTGTATGCTCGTCTTAGCAAAAGCTGCGATGGCGATGATGTTAGGTTTCTTATTATCGATAGTTGCTGGCATTATTTTAATTCCACTACTTCGTAAATTTAAACTGGGTCAAAATGTTAGCAAGATGATAAGCGAAAGACATCAAGCTAAAAATGGCACGCCAACGATGGGTGGTTTAATTTTTATTATTCCTACTCTACTTACTTTAGTTTTATTAAAACTTAAAGGAAGTATTGAATTCTCGTCGAACTTGGTTATTATTACAATTGTATTTATCAGTTATGCAGCATTAGGTTTTGCTGATGACTGGATTAAGATAAAGTGTAAGAATAATAAAGGTTTAACAATTTTATTTAAGTTGTTAATTCAAGTTATAATTGCTTTAGTATTCTTCTACATCTATGTTACTCATGGTGGAGCGATGACAGTAGTTGTTTCATCATTAGGTATTGATGTAGATTTAAGATGGTTCTATGGTTTATTCATATTATTCTTACTAGTTGGAACTTCAAATGCAGTTAATATTACCGATGGACTTGATGGTCTAGCTGGTGGTTTATCAGCAATTGCTTTTTTAGCATTTGGTTTAATTGTTTGGAGTTCAACATGGATTAGTGGATATGAGGAAATGGGTATCTTCTGTTTTGTACTAGTTGGTACTGTATTAGGTTTCTTAGTATTTAATGGTCATCCTGCAAAAGTATTTATGGGTGATACTGGTAGTTTAGCACTAGGTGGTGCTTTAGCTGCTGTAGCTATTCTATCTAAGCACGAATTATCACTTGCATTAGTTGGTGGTGTATTCGTAGTTGAAACATTAAGTTCTTTAATTCAAATGATAGCAATAATATACTTTAAGAAAAAAGTATTCTTAATGGCTCCGTTACATCACCATTTTGAACAATTAGGATGGGATGAACAAACAATAGTTAGATTATTCTATGTAGTTGGTTTACTACTAGCTATGGCCGCTATTACATATGGAGTTTGGATGTAAAATAAAAAGACTAATTATTTAGTCTTTTTTATTTGAGCTATATAAAATCCTTCATATAAATCATTTGGATACAAAGTTACTGTACCTGGTATATCATTTTTGATAGTTGGTAGATCTTGGTAATTTAAATGAATTATTTCAGCATTAGGATTATTATCTAATAAGTATTTAACTACTTCATCATTTTCACATTTTAGAATACTACAAGTAGAATATGTTAAAATGCCATCTTTTTTTAATAAGTTAAAAGCTTTAGTTATTAATTGTTTTTGGGTATTACTACTTCTAGTGACTAATTCTTCACTAAAATCATTTAGAGTTTCATTAGTTAAAGTTCCAGATCCTGAGCAAGGAGCATCTAGTAAGATTTTATCGAAAGTGAAGTAATCATCTAAGAATCTAGCATCTTTTCTAATTATATTTATTTTTTTAGCTCCTAGTTTATTGATATTATACTCTAGTCTTTCAGATCTTATTTGGTTCTTTTCAACTGCTGTAATTAAAGCTTGATTGTTTGCTAAAGCTTGAAGTTCTGTTGTTTTACCACCAGGTGCTGCTGTCATATCTAAAATGTTTTCATTTTCTTTGGGATTTACAAAGATTGGTGGTAATTGAGAAGATAAACTTTGAAAATAGATATAACCTTTTTCATAGATATCTAATTTTTCTAGATCTTCTTCTTGTTTATTTTTTATTATTAATGCTGTATTACTCCAACTTACTGTTTCATAATCAATATTATTATCTTTTAAGTAACTAAATATATAATCAACAGATGTTTTTAAAGTGTTGATTCTGATAGTTAGAGGTCGAGTTGTGTTTAAGGCATGTTCAAATAAACGAAGAGTTTCTTCGTTGTAATCATTCTTTATTTGTTGTTTTAAGAACTCTGGTAACACTTTTCTCACCTCAATATTGGTATTATACCATATAATTAAAAAATAGTATTAGTTTCCTAATACTATCCTCTATTTGAGTTATATGTTATATAGAGTTCTTTAAACTTAGATAACATGTCTTCTTTCATTTCTTTAGTTAATTCTTGATTATCTTTTGTTTGTCTTCCTGATACACCACTTGTCTTACCTGACATATTTCCATTGATGAAGACTGCTAAAGTTGAATCATCAAGTTTGTTTTGATTTAGTTTTTTTAAGATATCTTGATAATATTGATCTTCAATAGAAATTGCTTTAGTTCCTTCTTCTTCTTTGGTATCAATATCAACATAATATATTTTATCGATTCCTTGTGTCTTAGCTTGTTTTAATAAATATGGTATTACTGTACGACAGTATTCACTACTTGTTTTACCAAAGTATACTAGGAAGTTTTCTTTATTATTTATTTTATTGGCTAGTTCTTCATATGTTGTATAAATAATTGGATTTTCTTCATCAATAGTGATTGTACGATATAATTCACCATTTTCTTTCTTTTGTGTATTTAATGCTTCATATTCTTCTTTAAATATTAAAGCATCACTTCTTTTGTCTTCTTCTTTTTTACAACCAACTAATGGTAGTAATAAAAGAGATAATAAAACTAGTAATAGTATTTTTCTTTTCATTTTACCCACCTCTATTATATGAACATTATACCATAAAAAAACTCAAGTATGTTACCTGAGTTATTTTTCTGGACAGATATCTTCTAATTCTAGAGGTATTTTATAATACTTTTTATTTCCATCTTTGATAACTTCTATTTCTAAGTATAGTTTTGCTTTAGTTAAATCTGTACAATCAGTTTTATAATCATCAATATTAAAAGTTACTTTGGATAGATGCTCTTTTAAAGTAATGTTTTGTTCTTCTTTTTCACATTCTTTTATCTTAGTACTTTTACCTTTATATTCTTCATATAGAGTTGCTTTTATACTATTATATACTGTTTTATCTTCTTCATCTTTATATTCGATATCAGAGATATAAATATAGGTCTTACCATTACTTTTAGCAACTGTACCAGTTATTTCAAAATTATTATCATATGTTGTTACTTTTTTGATTAGCAAGTCTGTTTTACTGCCAATTATCAATAATAAGATTAAACCTAGTACTGCTATTCCTAATAAGCTTGTCCATACTTTTAGATGCTTTTTTTGTTTTTTAGTGATTATTTCATCACCATTAAGTAAATCATCGATGTTGATATTAAACTCATCTGATATTTGCTTTAAAACTGCTATATCAGGGATGTTTTTACCATTCTCCCATTTAGATACAGCTTGGTATGTTACACCTAGTTTATCTGCTAATTCTTTTTGCGTTAAGTTATTATCTTTACGAATCTTTTTTATTAAAGTACCTATTTTTTCTTGGTCCATATTATTCATCCTTTTCAAAGTCTTCTAGGAAAGAATGATACTTTCCATTCTTTTTGGTTCCTAAAACACATTCTAGATTTATGTTATCTAAGGCCTTAAAGATATTGTGATCAATATCTTTATTTTTTTCTTTAAATGATTTTATTAAATCTTTCATTTCTTTTCGTTTACTAAACTCTTTATCTAAAGATGCTTTTTCAGTAAACTTACAAGCACAGTTTAAGAAAGTTAATTCGTTATAGTTTTTCCAACTAATGATAGCATCTTCATGAACATAGTATAAAGGTCTTATTAAATCAACACCTTTAAAATTATCACTATGTAATTTAGGAAGCATAGTTTTTATTTCTGCTCCATAAAATAATGATAATAATGTTGTTTCTATTACATCATCAAAGTGATGACCTAAAGCGATTTTGTTGCAACCCAATTCTTGGGCTTTGTTATATAAGTGTCCTCTTCTCATCCTTGCACACATGTAGCAAGGATTTTCAGGATTAAGTTTATTTGATACAGCAAAGATATCAGTATCAAATATTTCAATTGGAATATTCATTTCTTTAGCATTATTAATGATTTGGTTTAAGTTTTCTTCTCTATAACCAGGATTCATTACTACATATTTAGCTTCGAATGGTACCATACCATGTCTTATTAGTTCTTGAATACATTTAGCTAGTAAGAACGAATCTTTTCCTCCACTAATACAAACCATTACTTTATCGTTTTCTTCTATAAGTTTATAATCTTTAATAGCTTTTATAAACTTAGACCAAATCTCTTTACGATATTTTTTAATAATACTTTTTTCTATTTCACGATATCTTTCCATAAGACACCTCTTTATTCTATAAATACCAAAGTTTTTCTCCGTTTTTACGAACTTCTTTGATTATTCCACCACCCAAGCATTCTTCTCCATTATACAGTACGCATGCTTGGCCAGGAGTTACTCTTTTTACTCCTTGTGGGTATTTTACTAATATTTCATTATTATCTAGGAATTCTAGTTCTACTGGGACATCTTTTTGACGATATCTAAATTTAGCTGTACAGTTAGTTATTTTTTCATCTCCTAGATAGTTTACTTCGTCAATAAGACATGAATCTGATACTAAGTATTCATTATCTTCACCTATACAGATGTATAGAATGTTTTTATTTAAGTCTTTACCAACTACAAACATTCTTTCTTTTGTACCACCAATATCTAGTCCTCTTCTTTGACCTATTGTGTAGTACATTAAACCTATATGTTCACCAACTTTTTCATTAGTATCAATATTTATAATATCACCAGGTTTATTTGGTAAATAGTTTTTTAAGAAATTGTTAAAGTTTCTTTCACCAATAAAACAAATTCCTGTTGAGTCTTTCTTTTCAGCAGTAACTAAATCCCATTCTTCTGCTATTTTACGAACATCTGGTTTTACCATATCACCAATTGGGAATAGAACATTTTTTAATTGTTCTTTAGATACTTGTGATAAGAAGTATGTTTGATCTTTATTATCATCTACTGCTCTTAATAGTTTGCCATCTTTAATACGGGCATAATGACCAGTAGCAATATAATCTGCTCCTAGTTTTTCTGCTTCTTTAGCAAACATATCAAATTTAATATATTTATTACACATAATATCTGGATTAGGAGTTCTACCTTTTTTTAGTTCATCTAAAAAATAAGTAAAGACATAATCCCAATATTCTTTTACAAAGTCTTTTCTGTGTAATGGTATACCTAATTTATCACATACTTTTTTAGCATCATTGTAATCTACTTCTTGAGGGCAGATTCCTTCTTTAGTAGTTGGTGCTCCTTCCATTTCGCCATCTGCAAAAGAATCCCAGTTACGCATGAATAAACCAATTACATCATAACCTTGTTCTTTAAGTTTGATAGCTGCTACTGATGAATCAACACCACCTGACATACCTATTACTACTTTTTTCATTCAACCACCTACTTATTCAATTTATCAAATAGATCTACAACATCATTCATAACTTCAGGGTCGTTATGTAATAAGGCATCTTTTACACAAGTATTAAGATGACTTTTTAAGATTTCATTACCAATACTTTTTAAAGATTTATTAATTGCTGATATTTGAATTAGAATATCTTGGCAATATCTTTCATCTTCAAGCATTTGTTTAACACCTTTTACTTGACCTTCAATGATGTTTAATCTTTTTTGTAATTTTTTCTTTTCTTCTGCTGTTCTATGTTTTACAACATTACAACCTGGACAACCTTTACATTTTTCCATAGAAAATCACCTGTTTCAATTATATACCCCTATTGGGTGTAAGTAAAGATTTTATATTTAATCACTAAAGATATAATTAATATCTTCAGCAATAGTTTTTTTAAGTACTTTTGTTTCTTCGTGGAATGCTTTCATGTCATCTTCACTTCTTCTTAATCTTCTTTGAATTTCAAATTTAATACCGTCTTGATAATCAAATGGATTAATGAATCTATTTTTAGAATAATCTTCGAAGGTTTCTAATCTTTTTAAAACTTCTTCTAAGCTCATTCCATCCATGCTTATATCATAATATGGTTTATATCTTAATAGACTGCTATCATACATTGATATTTCTTTTAAAACTAAGGAATTTATAAAATGATATAAGCGATCATTATTATATAAATCTATTCCGTATGTATTGTTTTCATGTCTTACTAAACTAATAACATGGTTTGCTCTAGAATTCTTGGCTCTATTAAAAACATTACTGCCTTGATAGCAATATAACTTTTCCATGTACTCTCCTAGTTTAGCAAAGATATCTTGATGAATTTGAGTATAGTTCCGGCAGCAACCTTCTCCTCTTACAATACTTGTTCCTAAACTAGAAGATATTTCTTTTTTTGAATTTGGAGCTTTCATTTCAAATTCCATATCACTAGATAAATAGCCATTATTAACTAAGAATGAAATAATCATTGAGCATTCTAGAATAGATTTATATCCTAGTTGTTTAATGAATAAAGCTACTTTTTCAATAAATTCATCATATTCTTCTAGAACACACTTAAAGATATCTTGTTCTTCTAAAGCTTTGGCATTATTGTTACGATATGACTCTTCAAAGAATCTTATGTAGATTGGATTGCCATTTAAATAGTTGTCTTCATTATAGGGGTTTTGTGTCATATCTTTTCGCCTCCACTGGCATGATATTATAACATATTTTGCTTGCTTTTTTGTTGTTTTCTTTTATAATAAACTTTGACAGTCAGGGGGATAGTTATGAAAACAACTGATATTATAAAATTTATGGATGATATTAATACTGTAATATCTTTCGTTGAAGGTGCTTTACGCATGGATGAAAGTGTTCATTTTAAATTAGAAGACTTAGGAGAAATTATTAAATTTTCTATTCAAAGAGGACATCATAGTATTCTTTGTGAAGAAATAGTTAAGTTGGATGATGAATCTTTAAGAACAATTTATGCAGCAATTGCTGCTAAGTATCAAAAAAGAATGAATTCAGGTGGCTTTTCAACATTTAAAGGAAGAGAAGCTACTTGGACTTTAGCACCAACAATAGATGATAAAACTTTAGTTGAATTTATTTCACCAAACGAAAAAGATCAAACTTGGTTTGTTGAAGAGTTAAATAAAGGAGCAAGAGAAAAAGGACTTTTATAGTCCTTTTTTATTTGATTAACTCATTATTTACGTATAAATGATATCCATTTAAAGTAATGTTATTATTTGATGGATCATCATTTTTTAATTCTTTAATATACATATTATTAGTTAGATTTATTTCTGAATCTTTTGATAAATAGATAGATGCTTCTTGATTATTAATAGTTCCTGTATAGGAAGAATTAGCAATCATGTTTAGTTGTAATTTAGAATTGGCTAATTCTATCTCTCCGTAGATTACTTGGTTTTTAAGATTCATTGTTATATCGCTATTAGTAGCTTTTATAAGTTTATTACTACCAAAGTTAAAGGCGGTATTTTCTAAATCGATTTCACTATTTATATTATCAACGATAAAGAATGGAGCTAGATTATAGTATGGTAAGTTTTTATTTATATTTAGACTTGAATTTATACTTTGGAAAACACTCTTTTCTTCTCTTTTATCGCCATATATTAAGACTGCTGATTCACTATATTTTTCATTAGATCCGCCACTAACTAACATTGAACTATTATCAATTACAACATTAGCGTTATTTTTTAGAATTGCAATACGAGAACCATTTGCTGTTCCGGTACTTTCTTTTATATATACTTCATCTGAAGATGATATAACCGGTGAACCAGAACCATTAGTTTCAATCATAGAACTAATTAATTCAATACGACCTTTATTTACTAAGACTCCTGGAGAATCTTTTACTTTAGTATTTATAGTAATATGATTCGTATTAATAGTTCCAGTAGCTGAAGCTACTAAACCAGGAGATGCTGTACCAAGAGTAGAAATAGTAGTATCTTTAAGATCACCGTGAGCTTTTCTACCATTTACAAAGAATGCAGGAGCTCCTTTGGCACTAGTTTCTATTACGCTATTTTCAACAATACCACTAGAACCGTAAGTAACTAAGATAGTACTATTTAAACCATTATTTAAAGTTTCTTCTATATTAGTAGAATCGCCTTCTTTAGTTACTTTGGCGTTTCTTAAAGTTAAATACGATTTATTTATTACTAAGAAACATACTTCATCTTCATTTGTGGAAGTACACGAGCCATAGTTAACTATTTCAGAAGCATCTTCTAATTTTACTCGTTTATATTCAGTTGGTTTTAGTTCTTCTTTGGTAGGAACTAAATCATCTTTTTTATGGAAGTGAAGAAAGATTCCGCCAACAATTAATAAGACTAATAATAAACCAACTAAGATTAAGATGATTTTATTTTGTTTCATATCATCACCTACGATCCTAGATTACAGCCAGTATCTTTTAATTTATAACTTCCAGTTAAAGCATATGTAAGACATTTTAAACCGCCACGGCAGTCATTAGAATGCTTACAACTGATGCATCCCATTGGAATACTTTCTTTTTGTAAATCTTGTAAGACTGGATGATTAAAATATAAATCACTCATATTATCTGTTTTAAAATTGCCAATATGG
>Ga0247609_10005261_pt1 | contig 12741 bp, 9 predicted proteins | sample 172DNAGHGlowgp2_FD_193487 | JGI IMG/M metagenome (GOLD analysis project Ga0247609, IMG submission 193487) | Sheep rumen microbial communities from Palmerston North, Manawatu-Wanganui, New Zealand - 1728 DNA GHGlow gp2 | ecosystem: Host-associated > Mammals > Digestive system > Stomach > Rumen ...
TAATCACAAGAATCCGAGTCTGGTACTCAAGGAGAACAAGGAAACATCCACGGCCAGTTCCAATCTGGACGGGACATGGGAATGGCAGCAGGTCCATTCGGTCCGGCTCAAGAAGATCACTCTCCTTCCATTCTTCCCTTCCGTCGGTTACACCAGGACATTCTAAGGCATGAAAAGAATCATCATACCTTTGATGGGACTCCTTGCGGGAGCTTGTACGAGTACCATCGACTATGATTTCAGCCGGGTGGAGCCTCAGCTCATGGCTGTCGGTTGGCTGGAACAGGGCTCGGACATCCAGACCGTCCACATTTCCCTCAGCGAGGGAGGCCTCGTGAAAGCCGTGGAAGACGCCCGGGTCATCTGTACCGTGAACGGAAAGGAGGTGGCCGACGTCAGCGTGCGTACGGCAGATCTGACGGAACAGCATTCCGACTATTCCGACTGGACCGTGATGCCCTTGATGTCAGACGGTCTCAAACTCGACCATCACCGCCAACTCCCCGTCACATTCCCGGCATCGCTCCGGCCGGGGGACAAAGTCCGCCTGCAGTTCGAGGCCAATCAGGGAGCCTACAAGGCGGCATCTTCCGAAATGACCGTTCCGGAACCGGTGTCCATCGCGAAGGTGGATACGGCCCGGGTTACCGTCCGGCATATAGACTGGACGGACCGTTATCTCCAACTCCGGGCCGATGTTCCTGACCGGAAAGGTGAGGAGAACTGGTATTCCATTTCCCTCCGGAACATTTCCGAGGGTTGGTATTCTTTCCTGGACGGAGGCCCCGACCTCTTCGTTTCCGTGGATAACACCCTGTATATACATGATTTGGACGACCCGGTCCTGTTGGACGGAAACATGGGTGCGGACGACCTGACCTTTTTTGACTTTTCCGGAAACGGATCCTTCGCCTGCTTTTCCGACCAGATGTTCCGGGACGGGACGGCGCATCTCAAGATGAATGCGTTCTCCTCCTGGAACGATGAGGGACCGGATTTCATGAGTCTTGGAGCAGAAGTCCTCCGGCGTTACGGATATATCGAGACCCAGGAGCGTGGCTTTGACCGTTGCCGGGCTGCGCATCGTCTGGAAATCCGCCTCAGTCATTGTTCCCGGGACGCCTATTACTACCTCCGCGCCCTTCGGACCATCGCGTCGGATGGATACGAACCCGCCATCGTGGAGCCTGTCACCGTTCCCACCAACATCGAAGGCGGCATCGGTTTCGTGGGAATCGTCAATACGGCCGTCGCACGCATCGACCTTCCTTCGGAAGAAGAGTATTACGGAGACTGGCGGTTTCCTTATTTGTGACGCCGCCCGTAGGGCTTTAGAAATACTTCTTCTCCTGCCTATACAGGGCGACGAAGATGAAGATCAGGACCGTGAAGGCCCAGAGGGAGGAGCCGCCGTAACTGAGGAGCGGCAGGGGGATGCCGATGACGGGCATCAGGCCTACGGTCATGCCGATGTTGATGAACAGGTGCATGAAGATGCACGAGGCCACGCAATAGCCGTAGATGCGGTTGAAGCTTTCCCGGCAGCGCTCGGCGTCCAGGATCAGCCGTACGATGAGGAATACGTACAGCAGGATGACGACGAGGCAGCCCACGAAGCCCCATTCCTCGCCCACGGTGCAGAAGATGAAGTCGGTGGACTGTTCCGGGACGAAGCCGAAGGCCGTCTGCGTTCCCTGCAGGAAACCCTTGCCGGTGAGTCCGCCGGAGCCGATGGCGATCTTGGACTGGTTCACGTTGTAGCCCACGCCGGCGAGGTCCTCCTTCATGCCGAGGAGTACCTCGATGCGGGAACGCTGGTGGTCCTGGAGGACGTTCTGGAAGATGAAATCCGTGGAGAAAACGAGGACGACGCCCACGATGAAAGCGGCCAGTGACAGCCCCAGGAAGCCGTCTTTGCCCCGGAAAGCGCGGATGCCCAGGAAAGGGAGGAGCAGGAAACTGAGTCCCAGCAAGATGTACAGGGGCTTGATTTTCAGGAGGAAGGCCCACCGGTAGGTCTGGCTTTCCCGGGCCGTCGGCACCCAGGCCACGCGCTCCATCCAGTCCAGATGGTCCTGGACCGCCCCCTGCAGCATCCCCCACAGCCAGGGCAGGACGGCCATCAGCGCGACGAAGCCGACACCGATGCCGAGCCGCTTCCAGAACTCCTTGCGCGGGCCCATGAAGGCGTTGCACAGGGTCAGGATGCCGATGAGGATGAGGATGGAGGTATAGGGACTGATGGTGAGCGTCGTGATGAAGAGCAGGATCACCAGGCCGATGAGCCCGAGCCACCAGCCGGAGAAACCTTCCCGGTACAGGACGAAGATGAAGCCGGCATACACGAGGGCGGAGCCGGTCTCGCTTTCCGCCACGATGATGAGCATGGGCACGGCGATGATGGCGGCCGCCAGAAGGAAATCCTTCCACTGGGTGATCTTGAAGTTCTGCCGGCTCATGACCGAGGCCAGGAGGAGCGAGGTCGTAATCTTCGATATTTCAGCCGGTTGGAACTTGATCGGACCCAGTTCGAACCACGAATGCGACCCCTTCACGTCCTTGGAAACGAAGATGACCAGCACCAGCAGGGCACAGACGATGACGTACATGGGCACGGAGGCGCTTTCCCACAATCGGGGCGGCAGCACGAACAGGATGAGCCCGGCCAGGCCGAAGGCGGTGAGCATCCAGACGAACTGTTTGCCGCTGCGGACGCTCCAGTCGAAGATGGAGGCCGGGTCCTCGGAATGGATGGACGCGTAGATGTTCACCCAGCCGATCAGAACCAGCAGGATATACACGCCGATCAGTTTCCAGTCGATGGACTGCTTGAGGCCCCTTTGATGTGTGTTCTCTCCGATCATCGTCCTAATCCTTCTTCACGCGGGACATCAGGTTCGCTTCCTTCATCCGCTTTTCCAGGTCTTCCCGCTTCACCTCGCCCTTGAGGTATTTCTCCACCATCAGCGAAGCCATTGGAGCCGCGTAGGTGGCACCGAATCCGCCGTTTTCCACATAGGCGGCGATGGCGATCTTGGGATCGTCCATGGGCGCGAAGCAGATGAACACGGAGTTGTCGGCGCCGCGGGGGTTCTGGGCCGTGCCGGTCTTGCCGCACACGTCCAGCCCGTCGATATGGGCCACCCAGGCCGTTCCACCCATGCCGGCGCCCGAGTTACAGGCCCGCCACATGCCCTTGATGACCTTGGGGAAATGCTCCGGGGAAACCTTGGTATATTGTTTCTCGTAATATTTCGGGTCGATCTCCACGCCTTCCGAGGCCTTGATGATATGGGGGATGTAGTAGTAGCCCCGGTTCGCGACGGTCGCGCACAGGTTGGCCAGGTGCATGGGGGTCGCGAGGATCTCGCCCTGGCCGATGGACAGGGAGATGACCGTGGTGGAGTTCCAGCGGCCTTTTCCATACGCCCGGTTGTAGGTCTTGGCTGTGGGGATGCTGCCGCTGAATTCGTTCGGGAAGTCGGACCCCAGTTTGGTGCCGAACCCGAAACTCGTGACCATGTCGTGCCAATGGTCCAGCGCCTCGCCGTAGTCCCCGTCGAACTTCTTGTTGTCCAGGATGTTCTTGAGAACGTAGCAGTAGTAGGCGTTGCAGGACATCATGATGGACTCCTCCATGTTGAGGGGCGATTTGTGCCCATGGCACCCCAGTTTGTGCCCGGCCCCGAAGTGGTAGCCGTGGTTGCAGGGGTACATCATCTCCGGACGCAGGACACCCTCCTCCAGGCCGATGAGCCCGTTCACCAACTTGAACACGGATCCCGGGGGATAAGAAGCCTGCACGGCGCGGTTGTACATGGGCCGATACGGGTTTTTTGCGATTTCGTCGTAGTGCTTGCCGATGTCGGCGAGTTGGTCCACGTCGATACCCGGCGAGGATACCAGGGCCAGGATCTCGCCGGTACTCGGTTCGATGGCGACGAGGGCCCCCACCTTGTTCTGCATGAGTTCCTGCCCGTACTGCTGGAGGTTCGCGTCGATGGTGGTGACGATGTCATGCCCCGGAACGGCCTCCTTGTCGAACTCGCCGTCCTTGTAGGGCTGCTCGATCTGGTTGTGCGAGTTGCGGAGGAAGATATGATAGCCCTTCTCGCCGCGCAGCTCCTTTTCGCGGGCTGCCTCGATGCCGGTCATGCCGGCGTAATCGCCGCTCCGGTATTCGCCCGGATGCTTGTCGATATAGGCCTGATTCACCTCGGAGACGTAGCCAAGGAGGTTGCCGCCGGCGTTGATGGGGTAGTCCCGGATGCCGCGCACCTGCCCCCGGAAGCCGGGAAAGCGGTACTGGACCTCGGCGAAGCGGTTGTAGGTTTCCGCCGGGATCTGCTTGAGCATCGTCACGCTCTGGAAACCGATCTTGCGGCGGTTCCGGTGGTACTCGTCCATCTTGCCGCGGAGGAATTCCGGTGTTACGTCCAGGACGGCGGCGAGGGCGAGGGTGTCGAAAGCCTCCACCTCGCGCGGATTTACGAGGATGTCGTACGCCACCTTGTTTCCCACGAGGATGTTCCCGTTCCGGTCGTAGATGACCCCGCGGGTCGGGAGGATCATCTCCCGGACCGTGGAATTGATGTCCGCATCGATCTTGTAGTGCTCGTCCAGGACCTGGATGGAGAAAATCTTCGCCAGGAGGACGGCGGCGACCACCCCCAGACCGATCAGGAGTTTGATATGCCTGCGGTCCGTGGTCATTTGCGCGTATCAGGGGCGAGGATGCCGATGACCAGCAGGGAAACCAGCACTCCGGAGACGAGGGATGCTCCGAACCGGATGGCCTGGAAGGAGAGCGGCCGGGTGCCGGCCCCGTCGGCCCAGACATAGATCGCGAGGAAGAGGGCCTGGACCAGGATAATGGCCATCAGCACCATCCCGAAGCCGTTTTTCCGGACGGCGAAGTCCTCCTTGCGGGCGAACAGTTCCCCGCCGAAGATCAGGCGGATGACTTCTTTCCGGACGAAGGCGACCGGGACCAGGGCGAGGACGTTGAGCCCGAGGATTCCCTCGGAGAGCAGGTCCACCACGAATCCCGTCGCGAACGCGATGACCATCGTGACCCAGGTGGGGACGCGGAGCGGAATGCACAGCACCATCACCGGAAGGATGGACAGCATCACGTACGGACTCAGGTTGAAGTAGTTGCAGATAAGCATCTGGACCACCGTCAGGAGGAGGTACACCAGGAAGAAACTGTTCTTTCTCATAGGCCGAAATCCTCCACTTCGTCGAAAGCCGTGTTATGGACGACGGTCACATAGCGGATGGCCGTGAAATCCTGGAACAGGTCCACCCGGATTTCATTGGTGGCACCGTTGATGACCTTGGCATCGCCGGCGAGGCCCAGCGGGATATCCGGCGGGAAGACCAGCGAATGGCCGCTGGTGTACACCGTATCCCCGACTTCGTACTTGTACTGGAGCGGCACTTCCTGGAGGATGGCGCCGTTGGAGCGCACGCCGTCCCAGACCAGGAGGCCCGTCGCGCCTTCTTCGCCGAGTCGGCCGCTGATGGAGATGTCGCTGTTCTGGAAGGAGAAGGCGTAGGCGTGGTGGGCGCTCACCGCGTCCACGATGCCCACGACCCCGCTCCGGGTGATGATGCCGGATTTCTCCTGGATGCCGTCCTCATAACCCTTGTTCAGGATCATGTAGTTGTGCTGCTTGTTGCGGCTGATCTTGATGACCTCGGCCGGGACGTAGTCGAAGCCCTGCACGCGGCCGTGGGCGATGCCCAGCGAGTCGATGCGCCGGGCATGGGCCTCACTCCGGTAGGTATCCAACTCTTCGCGAAGTTCGAAGTTCTCCTTCGCCAGGTCTTCGTTGATCTTCCTCAGGTTGAAGTAGTTCGCAATCTTCTGCGTGCTGCCCCAGACGGTACCCATCACCCCGTGTGCCGCACGGGCGATCCAGATCTGCTGGAGGCTCGCGTTGCGTGAGAGTAGTTGCAACGCAGCAATCTCCATCAGGATGAAGATTGCTGCACTGATAATCCGGGGGAGAATCGACCTCTCTTTGGGCATATTAGCGCATCAGGAAGGAGTAGTTGTCCGTGTTCTTGAGCGCGATGCAGGTGCCGCGGGCCACGGCGCGGAGCGGATCCTCCGCCACGTGGAACGGGATGTTGACCTTCTCGGAGAGGCGCTTGTCCAGGCCGCGGAGGAGGGCTCCGCCGCCGGAGAGGAAGATGCCGTTCTCCACGATGTCGGAGTAGAGTTCCGGAGGGGTCTGCTCCAGGACCTGCTGGATGGAGGTCTCCAGGCGGGCGATGGACTTGTCCAGGCAGTGGGCGATCTCCTGGTAGGGGATGAGGGCCTCCACGGGGTGGCCGGTCATGAGGTTCGGACCGCGTACGAGGAACGGTTCGGGCTCCACGTCCAGTTCCGGGATGACGGAACCCACGGCGATCTTGATCTTCTCGGCCGTGGTCTCACCCACCTTGATGACGTGCTGCTGGCGCAGGTAGTTCTGGATGTCCGTCGTGAAGACGTCGCCGGCCACGCGGATGGAATCCTGCTGGACGATACCGCCCAGGGAGATGACGGCGATCTCAGTGGTGCCGCCTCCGATGTCGACGACCATGTTGCCCTTCGGCGCCTCCACGTCCAGGCCGATACCGAGGGCCGCGGCCATCGGTTCGAAGATCAGATACACGTCGCGGCCGCCGGCATGCTCGGAGGAGTCACGGACGGCACGGATCTCCACTTCCGTGGAACCGGAAGGGATGCCCACGACGAGTTTCAGGTTCGGGGCGAAGAGGCTGCGGTGCTTGGAATTGACCTGGCGGATGAAGCCGCGGATCATCATCTCGGCCGCGTTGAAGTCCGCGATCACGCCGTCGCGGAGCGGACGGACGGTGCGGATGCCGGGGTTCGTCTTCTCGTGCATGAGTTTGGCCTTCTGGCCCAGCGCGATGCACTTGTTGTTCGTATTGTCGATGGCGACGATGGAGGGCTCGTCCAGCACGATCTGGTCATTCTGGAAGATGACGGTATTGGCCGTGCCGAGGTCTATAGCGAGCTCCTGGTTCAGGAAACGGAATGCCATGTTTTCTCTTTCTAGTTTTTCGTAAGTGAATAATCGCTCAAAATTAAGAAAAAAATCTTACATTCGCGTAAAGATTCTCACTTAATGGAGCGAAAAAAGTACCTGGTCGTGACTGCCGGCGGGTCGGGCCTCAGGATGGGCTCCGCCCTTCCCAAGCAGTTCCTTTCCCTGGACGGACGGGCCGTCCTGCAGCGGACCATCGAACGGTTTGTGGAGGCATACCCTGACATTCAGGTGATTACGGTTTTACCCGAGGGACATGTCGCCTGGTGGCGCCGTTACTGCCAGGAAAAAGGGTTCAACTGTCCCCAGCGGCTTGTCAAGGGTGGCATCACCCGTTTCCACTCCGTCCGGAACGCCTTGGCCCATGTCCCCGACGGGGCCGTCGTTGCCATCCACGACGGGGTCCGCCCGCTGCTGTCCGCGGACCTCATCCGGGCGATGTTCGCGCAGATGGACCAGGGCGTCCGCGCCCTCATTCCGGTCGTGCCCATGGTGGACACCCTCGCCGTCCTGGACAAGGTTTCCGACGGCTCGCTGAAAGACTCGGGAGAACTGGTGGACCGTTCCCGCGTCTATGGGGTCCAGACGCCCCAGGTCTTCCGCAGCGAGGACCTGAAGGCCGCCTATGCGCAGGGGTATGACACGCTTTTCACCGACGACGCGTCGGTCGCGCGCCGATACGGAATTCCGCTCTCCTACATCGCAGGGGAGCGGAACAACATCAAACTGACGACGCAGGAGGACCTCCTCCTGGCCGAGGCTATTCTTCGGATTTTCCGCGGTTGAGGCCGGTATAGGTCGTACTCTTGAATTCCTTCACCCACACCTGGCGCTCGATGGGCTCGTCCAGGGAGATCATCGTATCCGTGGACTGGATATACGGAATCTTCTGGATGGTGTTCAGGAGGACTTCCATCAGGTGGTCGTTGTCCAGGCAGTACGCCTTCGCGAGGATGGCGTAGCGTCCGGTTACGAAATGACACTCGACGATTTCGGGGATTTTCTTGAGTTGGGCGATGACCTCGGGGTACCGGGTGGACTCCGACAGGGAGATGCTGATATAGGCGCACACGTTCAGGCCGAGCGCCTGCGGCTTCACCAGCAGCCGGGATCCGGTGATCACTCCGTTCGCTTCCAAACGCTTGACCCGCTGATGGATGGCGGCGCCGGAGACGCCGCATTCGCGGGCGATCTCCAGGAACGGCATCCGGGCGTTCTTGACAAGGAAGGACAGGATTTTCTGGTCGATCTGGTCGATGTGATAGGATGTAGCCATAGGTCTGGAAGATTACTGTTTCAAACTAACCGCTACAAAATTAAAAAATTTTTTTATAAGTTGTTCATTTTCTGGGCGGAAAATTTACGATTCAACAAAAAAACGGCGTCGAAAAACGCCGTTTTTAATGTCAAATCCCAAGCAGAAGGACCTCCACTTTATTTTTTAAAGCGTCTTTTCCCCTTGGAAGTCGGTTCGGATTTTTCAATAATGGCCTGACAGTCAGCCAGGGTGAGCGCACTGGCGTCCGTTCCTTTCGGGATCCGGTAGTTCTGCTCGCCCGATTTCAGATACGGACCGTAACGTCCGTTGATAATCCGGATATCACCCCACTCCGCGATGACGGCGTTCGCCGCCGGGGCGGAAGCCGCTTCCGTGATGAGGTCGATGCACTGGGCCAGGGTGATCTTGAGCGGGTCGGCTCCACGGGGCAGTTTCAAGTTCCGGTCGCCATATTTGAGGTAGGGACCGAACTTCCCCTTGGTGGCGATGACCGGAACGCCCTCGTATTCGCCTACGGTGCGGGGCAGTTCGAACAGTTTCAGGGCGTCCTCCAGGGTGATCGTCTCGATGAGTTGGCCCTTGCCGAGGGAGGCGAACTGACGCGTCTCGCCTTCGCCTTTCTGGACATAGGCGCCGAATTTGCCGAAGGCGGCCGTCACTTTCTGCCCATCCGGGGCTACGCCCAGTTCACGGCTGACATGGCTGTATTCGTGATTGCCGAGGACTTTTTCCACCTGCTGGTGGAACGGACCGTAGAACTGGCCGATGAGACTGTTCCAGACCTTGTTCCCGGCCGCGATCTCGTCGAAGTCCTTCTCCACCGTGGCGGTGAAGTCGTAGTCCATGATGTCGCTGAAATTCTTGACCAGGTAGTCCGAGACGATGACGCCGATTTCCTGCGGGAGCAACTTGCCGCGCTCCGCTCCTACGGTTTCCGTGCGCTCTTTGGAAGAGAGGACGCCGCCCTTCAGGAACAGGTCCCGGACGGGAATCTTCGTCCCTTCCTTGTCTCCGTTCACCACGTAGCCGCGGCCGGTGGTGAGGGTGGAGATGATGGTCGCATAGGTGGACGGCCGGCCGATTTCCAGTTCCTCGAGTTTCTTGACCAGGGTGGCCTGGGAGTAACGCGGCGGGGCGGCCGTGTATTTGCACTGGGCGGTGATGCCCTTTTCATCCATGCGGTCGCCGACATGCAGTTCCGGCAGCACGAGGTCTCCCTCTTCGGGTTCCTCGTCGTCCCGGCCTTCCAGATAGACCTTCATGAAGCCGTCGAACAGCATCTCGGAGGCCTGCAGGGCGTAGTGTTCGGTCCGCTTGTCGGACGCGATCCGGATGGAGGTGTTCATCACCCGGGACTCGCTCATCTGGGAGGCGACGGTGCGCTTCCAGATCAGTTCATAGAGTTTCTTTTCCTGCGCCGTCCCGTCGATGGTCGCGTTCTCCAGGAAAGTAGGGCGGATGGCCTCGTGGGCTTCCTGGGCGCCCTTGGTCTTGGTCCGATACTGGCGCGGGTGGGAATACTCTTCGCCGAAATTGTCCAGGATGAGTTTCTTGGCCGCACCCAGGGCCAGGGTGGAGAGGTTCACCGAGTCGGTACGCATATAGGTGATCAGACCCCGTTCATAGAGGGCCTGCGCCACACGCATGGTCGTTGCCACCGGGAAGTGGAGCTTGCGGGAAGCTTCCTGCTGCAGGGTGGATGTGGTGAAAGGCGGAGCCGGGAACCGGGTGGCCTCCTTCTTTTCCAGCGAGTCGATCCGGTAGGACGCGCCGATGCTGTCCTCCAGGAACTTCCGGGCCTCTTCCTCGGAAGGGAAGCGGGTGTCCAGCAGGGCTTTCACCTTGAGCGTGGCGGGCGTTCCCTCCGGATGGAAGAGCGCTTCCACCCGATAGAAGGGCTCGCTGTGGAAGGCCATGATTTCCTTCTCGCGGTCCACGATGAGGCGCAGGGCGACGCTCTGCACCCGGCCGGCGGAGAGTTTGGGCTGAATCTTGCGCCACAGCACGGGCGAGAGTTCGAAGCCCACGAGCCGGTCCAGCACGCGCCGGGCCTGCTGCGCATCCACCAGGTTCAGGTCGATGTCCCGGGGATGCTCGATGGCCTCCAGGATGGCCGGCTTGGTGATTTCATGGAATACGATGCGGCGGGTTTTCGCGGGGTCCAGGCCCAGCGTTTCCGACAGGTGCCAGGAGATGGCCTCCCCTTCGCGGTCCTCATCGGAGGCGAGCCAGACGGTCTCGGCGGCCGACGAGAGTTTTTTCAGTTCGGCGACGACTTTCTTCTTGTCGGCCGGAACCACGTATTCGGGCTGGAAGCCGTGTGCGACGTCCACGCCCAGTTTCTTTTCCTGCAAGTCACGGATATGTCCGATGCTGGCTTTGACGAGATACTCTTTGCCCAGGTACTTCTGGATGGTCTTCACCTTTCCGGGAGACTCTACGATGACCAGGTTTTTTCCCTCCATTATCTTCTGCGTTTACCTATTATTTTGCAAAGTAAGCGAGATTTCGGGGATTATTCCAAATTTTCTGATTACTTTTGTAATTCGGAACATCCCGCAAGACCTTAGGTCTTGTACGCACATAAAGAAATTTTTTAAAATGTCAGAGAATACCCGCAAGAAGATCATCCGCTGGTTCTGGATCCTCCTCCTCGCACCCATCGCCCTGGTACTCATCCTGCTGGTGATCGTATGGGCCTTCGCCGAGATCCCGACCATCGAGGAACTGGAGAACCCCGACAGCAAACTCGCGACCCAGGTCATCGCCGAGGAAGGCGAGATCCTGACCACCTACCATATCGAGAACCGTACCTTCGTCGGCTACGACGAACTGCCCCTGCACCTGGTCCACGCGACCGTCGCTACGGAGGACGCCCGTTTCTACCGGCACTCCGGCATCGACATCCAGAGTCTGTTCCGCGTCCTGTTCAAGACGCTCCTCTCCCGCGATTCCAGCCAGGGTGGCGGCTCCACCATCACCCAGCAGTTGGCCAAGACGCTCTATCCCCGCAAGGAACACGCTTCCAAACTGGACATGATCTGGATCAAACTCCGCGAGTGGATCACCGCGGTGAAACTCGAGCGCAACTATACGAAGGAGGAAATCGTGGACATGTACCTGAACGCCGTGTTTTTCGGGTCCAACTCCTACGGCATCCAGTCGGCTTCCCTGCAGTTCTTCGGCAAGAATCCCATCGACCTGAAGGTGGAGGAGAGCGCCGTCCTGGTGGGCATGGTGAACAAGCCCACCCGCTATAACCCGGCCATCAACCCCGACAAGGCGCTGGAGCGCCGGAACCTCGTGCTCGGCCGCATGGCGGACCAGGACTACCTGACCCGGGCGGAATGCGACTCCCTGCGGAACCTTCCCATCGAACTGCACAGCCGCGGCATGGACCGGACCACGGGTGTGGGCCCCTATTTCCGCGACATGCTCCGCCGTACGATGAGCGCCGAGCGTCCGCGCCGGCGGGATTATCCCACGGTGGAGGATTTCCGGGCGGATTCCCTCCAGTGGGCCGACGATCCCCTGTACGGCTGGCTCAACAAGAACCTCAAGAGCGACGGTACCCCGTATAACCTGGACCAGGACGGTCTGCGCATCTATACGACCATCAACTACAAGATGCAGCGCTATGCGGAGGAAGCCGTGGCCGAACATCTGGGAACGAATCTCCAGAAAGCGTTCTTCCGGGAACTCCGGGGCAAGAAGAACGCTCCCTTCGCCAACGGGACGGACCAGAAGATCATGGATGTCGCCATGTCACAGGCCCGCCGCTGGAGCGACCGCAACCGGATGATGAAGGCCTCCGGCAAGTCCGATTCGGAAATCCTGAAGAGTTTCTCCCAGAAGGTGCCCATGCGCGTATTCACTTGGGACAAACCCGGTTACCGGGATACCGTGATGACCCCGGACGACTCCATCCGCTACTACAAGTCCTTCTTCCGGGCGGCTTTCATGGCCATCGAGCCCGTCACCGGCCATATCCGCGCCTATGTGGGCGGACCGGATTACCGATACTTCAAGTATGACAATGTCCGGCAGGGCAAGCGGCAGGTGGGATCCACCGTGAAGCCGTTCCTCTATACCCTGGCCATGGAATCCGGGATGACCCCCTGCGACCAGGTGCTCAACGTGCCGCAGGTCCTGGTGGTGAACGGGAACCAGACCTGGACCCCGCAGGACCCGCATACGAGCGGGACGATGGTGGACCTCCGCTGGGGACTCGCCCAGAGTTCCAACTCCGTGGCGGCCTACCTGATGAAGCAACTAGGGCCCGAGGCGATGGTCGCCATGATGCACAAGATGGGTATCAGCGGCCGGATCGACCCGGTCGTCTCCCTCTGTGTAGGATCGGCGGACCTTTCTGTCTATGAGATGGTTACCGCCTATAAT
>Ga0247609_10005262_pt1 | contig 12740 bp, 13 predicted proteins | sample 172DNAGHGlowgp2_FD_193487 | JGI IMG/M metagenome (GOLD analysis project Ga0247609, IMG submission 193487) | Sheep rumen microbial communities from Palmerston North, Manawatu-Wanganui, New Zealand - 1728 DNA GHGlow gp2 | ecosystem: Host-associated > Mammals > Digestive system > Stomach > Rumen ...
CTATCTAATAAAGCATTATTTGTTGTACCTAATCATATAGTTGAACAATTCGCAAGTGAGTTTTTACAACTTTATCCATCAGCTAATATAATGGTAGCAACGAAGAAAGACTTTTCTACAAACTACAGAAAAAGATTCTGCAGTAAGATTGCTACTGGAGAATATGATGCAATCATTATTGGACATTCTCAATTTGAGAAGATACCAATATCTCCAGAAAGACAAAGAATGCTTATTGAAGAACAACTAGAAGAAATAATTGCAGGAATAGAAGAAGCTAAAAATCAAAATGCAGAAAGATTTACTATTAAAGAATTACAAAGAACTAAAAGACATCTTGAAGAAAAGCTAAAGAAGATGAATGACCAAAGTAGAAAAGATAATACTATCTATTTTGAAGAGCTTGGTGTAGATAAGATGTTTGTAGATGAAGCTCATAATTATAAAAATCTTTATCTATATACTAAAATGAGAAATGTATCAGGTATAGCACAAACAGAAGCACAAAAGAGTTCTGATTTATATCTAAAATGCAGATTTTTAGATGAACTCACTCATAATAGAGGTGTAGTATTTGCTACAGGAACACCAGTAAGTAATTCAATGGTAGAACTTTATACTATGCAGAGATATTTGCAGTATGATACTTTAGTAGAGAATAACTTGCAAAACTTTGATGCCTGGGCATCAACTTTTGGAGAGACGATTAACTCATTGGAGCTTTCTCCAGAGGGAAATGGCTATCGAGCCAAGACCAGTTTTGCAAAGTTCAATAATTTACCAGAGCTAATGGCAATGTTTAAAGAAATAGCAGATATACAAACATCTGAAACATTACATTTACCTGTTCCAGAAGCAAAGTTCTATAATATAGCAACAGAGCCTTCTGAATTTCAAAAGACAACTGTTGAAGGACTTGGAGAAAGAGCAGAAAAGATACGTTCTGGTGGAGTGGATTCAAGAATAGATAATATGCTTAAGATTACAAATGATGGTAGAAAATTAGCATTGGATCAAAGATTATTAAATGATATGCTACCAGACTTTGAAAATAGTAAAGTAAATGTATGTGCTAATAACATATATAAGATGTATAAAGAATATGAAAAAGAGGCATCAGCACAACTTGTATTTTGTGACCTTTCTACACCAAAAGAGCTTACAAAGTCTATGGAGTTATTTGACGAGCTAGAAAGAAATCCTAATCTGGAAGTACCTTTTATAGATGTTTATACTGACTTAAAGTGTAAGCTAATGAAGAAAGGAATTCCAAAGAATGAAATAGTATTCATTCACGAAGCTGATACAGAAGAAAAGAAAAAAGAACTATTTGCTAAAGTAAGAAATGGTGCAGTAAGAGTTTTAATTGGTTCAACATCTAAAATGGGAGCAGGAACTAACGTACAAACGAGACTAATAGCACTGCACGATTTAGACTGTCCGTGGCGACCTGCCGACTTAACTCAAAGACTTGGAAGAATTGTAAGGCAGGGAAATATGAATAAGCAAGTACACATTTATAGATATGTAACAAAGAATACCTTTGATGCATATCTTTTTCAATTGGTAGAAAAAAAGCAAAAGTTCATATCTCAAATAATGACTTCAAAAACTCCTGTAAGAAGTGCAGAAGATGTTGATGAGGTTGCTCTATCCTATGGAGAAATTAAAGCACTAGCTTCTGGTAATCCAATGATTATGGAAAAGACAAATCTTGATGCAGAAGTATCTAGACTTAAATTATTAAAGCAAAGTTATTTGAATCAGAAATACACACTAGAAGATAAAATTGTTAAATACTATCCAGTAGAGATTGAAAAAGCAAAGAAAAATTTAGAATTATTAGCAATAGATAAAAAAGCCTATGAAGAAAGTAAAGCTAAAACTGGAGATAATTTTGCAGGTATTACAATAGGTGCAACAACCTATATGGAAAAAGAAACAGCAGGAAAGAAACTATTAGAAAAGATAAAGAGTGTATCTTCAAATGAAGTTACAGATATAGGAGAATATAGAGGATTTAAGCTACAAGTATTCTATGATGGAGTATTTAACCAATACAGAATGAATATCTCAAATAAGTATCATTATCAAATTGAACTTGGATCTGATGAGTATGGTAACTTAACAAGACTTGAAAATGCTTTTGAAAAAATAGATAAAGAGATTGGCAAAAATCAAATTGATTTAGAAACATTAACTAATCAGTTTGAAAATGCAAAGATAGAAGCAAAAGCAAATTTCAAATATGAAACTGAACTAAAAGAAAAACAAATAAGACTAAATGAGGTAAATGCCATACTTAACATTTCAGATAAAGATAAAAATGTAGTAGATTTTGATGACTCACAAGATATAGATGATAAAGATAGAGATGACGATTTTGAAAGATAAATTTACACCTTTGATAATTTTGAAGATGTTATGTTAAATGACCTTAAGATTATTTAAGGGGGTAATTTAATATGGAAAATGTAAAAGATACTATTAGTACAATTTTTGATGGCAGAATTGAAGAAATTGCATCTTTGAGAGATAATGAGGTTAAAGAATTAGACAACAAGAAAGATAATGTTTTTATTGAGGACTATGTAAAAGATTTAAGTCCAAGACAAAAAAAGCAAGTAGCTGAATACTTTGATGAGGTAATGAGTGAAGTATATTGTGAATCTGCTAGAATGAACCAAAAATACTATAAGTATGGCTTTTCTGATGGTATGAATGCAACAATAGAATCATTCAAGCTACGACCAGAAATTGAGAGGAGGTTTTCTAAATGACAAATGTTAAAGATTTTGTAGTAACGTCACAAGTTAAAGATATAATCCTATTTGATAGTGTTAATAATCAATTTAAGGTACTTAAATATCAATTTAAAGGTTTATTAGAAAAGCCAAAGACTCATAAGACTGATGAACTGGTTAAAGTAAAGCTTCTTGAAATGGAAGATGAAGAAACTTGTTACGATTTACAAATAATGCTTAAACTTACAGATAATACCAAATACTATATAAAGTTACTTAACAAAGCTACTAGCAAAAATAGTGTTAAGTATGTTAAAGCATACGATTTAGCATACAGAGTTGTTACCTATTTGGATAAATTGATATAGCCCAAAACCAGAGGAAACTTAAAAATTTTCTCTGGTTTATTCTTTATAAAAAACGAATTTTGTAATATAATGGCGATGTAATACAAGTAAGATAGGAGAGCAATTAAGATGAATATTTACCATAGTTTTACAAAAAAAGAATTAGAATTATTAAATAAAGCAGGAGTTTCTATTGAAGATAAAGAATATATAAGTAGGGACTTAAATCACTTTGCAGTACAAGTTGGAGATTATATTATGAGTCAAAGCTCAAAGAATGGAGCTATAAGCAAAGCAACACAAGAGTATGGAAGAATATTAGATATTCTTGAAAAAGAGTAATATCAACTTGTTCTGATTATTGTAATAATGAGAACAAATTCGTAGTGGCGAGCTTTGCTCGCCAAAATGATATTATAAGACATATTTTTCTTGATTAAGTCTTAATTTTTTGATATATTAAATTTGAATAGAAGGTCAAAATTTAAGGGGATTTGACGACTTACAAAGAAAAGCTATTTGATAACTTCCTCTTAAAAAATAAAAATTTGAGGAGGATTTTACAATGCAAAAAGTTAAATGTTTTTTTATATTTAGCATAATGATGTGTGCATTCTTTGCTAATACTGTTTTTGCTTCAGAACCTATAAAAGAGGTTAACATATATTATGATACACAATTAATGCTAGATCCATCAAATACATATGGAGAATACCAACAACATCTTGTAGAAAATATTAAACCGTCAAATTGGTCGATTCAAACAAGAACATCATCTGAATACTATTGTGATGCTTTAAATGTCTGGTTAATGTGTGAAAAATCTAAAGATTATTATGAAGGTATTGGTCCAATCGAAGATCATAAAATTAATACAAATATAAAACTTCAATTAAAAATTTGGATAAAGCCATATGACAATTATTACTTTGACGATTTTGAAAAACCAGTAATCAAATTAAATGATGAAATAATAATGCCTCAAACTGATATTAAAGGTCAAGGTATTGAAATTAAAATTCCTATAAATAATCCAACCGAAGAAAGAGCTAGTGAGATTTCTAAGATACAATTCATAGACTTTGAAATCCCAGTAAATGGTACAGAATACAAAGCGGATTTAAAAATGCCATCTGATGTTTCAGGAACTATTACGGCTCAAAATTGGAAATTGTTTAATAAAAATATTACAGGAAAAGCTTATGCAAATGATAATGTAGGCTTTGTAGCAACTATTCAGCTTAAGGATGACAATTGGAGTTCATCACCAGTTGGCTATTTAAATGGTAAAAAGTCTGATAAAGTAAATCGCATAAGTGATAAAGAATGCGAATTTACTTGGAACTATACAATTGGATACACAGATAAAATAAAGATAAAAGAACAGTCACCAGAAACAGTAGAATATGCTAATGGCGAAGATGTTAAACTATATGTAAAAGCTACAGGTGCTGATAGCTATCAATGGACTGTATTTGAATTAGGCAGTGGTGTAAAACAAACTCTTAGACCAAATGAAATTGCTGGTGCAACAAAGAGTGAATATACAATAGCAAAAGCAGATAGCTCTTTAGATGGAAAACAATATAGATGTACTTTAACAAGCGATGATGGAACTATATATTCTAATATGTTTAAATTAAAACTAGTTGAGAAAAAAGTTGAAGAACCTGCTAAAACAGAACAACCTACAACACAAGAACCAGAAAAAGTTATAACTTATGAAGTAGATTTTGAAACAAATGGTGGAAATAAGATTTCAACTGTTGAAGTAAAAGCAAAAGAAAAAGTAACAAAACCAACTGAACCAAAAAAAGATGGATATACATTTGACGGATGGTATTCAGATTCTAAACTAACAAAAGCATTTGATTTTAATACAGCTATCGATGATGATATTACTCTGTATGCAAAATGGACTGAAGTTAAGAAAGAAGAACAACCTACAACTAAACCAGCTGAAAAGACTTGGTCAAAAGCTTCTGGATGGGCTGAAGAAGAATTAAATAAAGCAAATGAGCTAGGAGTAATACCAGAATTATTTAATAAACAAGACTTAACACAAAATATTACTAGAAAAGAATTTGCACACGTTGCTGTTAAGTTATATGAGAAATTAACAGGAAACAAAGCGACAGCAATTGCAAAAAATCCATTTACAGATACAGCTGATACAGAAGTTTTAAAAGCATATAATATAGGAATAACTTTAGGAACTTCAGATACAACATTTACACCAGATGCCTTAATTACTCGTGAGCAAATGGCAACAATGATGACAAGAGCTTTAACAAAAGCAGGAATTGATACAACCGTTGACTTAAACAAAGTTACAAAGTTTGCTGATGATAATGAAATGCATTCTTGGGGTAAAGAATCAATTTACTATATGTCAAATATTGAAATCATAAAAGGAATTGGAAATAACCAATTTGGAGTGCTAGGAAATGCAACAAGAGAGCAATCACTATTAATAAGTGAAAGAAGTGCAGAAAAGTTTGCTAAATAGATGAAGAAACGAGCCGAGAAACTAAAAAATCTCGGCTTTGTTGATGTACAGAATATTTTGATAAAATGAACAACCTGCCCACATCTTTGTAGGAATCTGAACTAGATAAATATTAAAAATGATAAGATAGGTAATTATTTGGTATTACCTATCTTTTTATGTTATAATGCAAATGAAAGTAATAGTATTGATAGTGGAGGTTAAAGATGAAATACAATGGTTTCTTTTTGAGGTTCTTTGGTGGAACAATGAAAAAGGTAATAATAAGGCATTATAATAATTCTTATGCTAACGAAGTAATGAAAAAAGCCAAAAAGATATATAGAAATATCATAGAAAATGCAGATGATATTGGAGGACTTCGCAATCCTTATGGTTATAATTTCTTTTTTGCAATGGCTTATGTATCGGTATATATGGCAAGTGATAAGAAGATTCCACCAGAAGTGATTAGTGAGATGATGCAAGAGTCATTGAAAAAAGTAAGCTTTGTGTTTAAAACAGTTAATTATAATAATCCTAAAAGTGCAAAGAATTCATTAAAAGAGGTTGATAGATATATCAATTGGTATAATGATGAAAGGGAAAAGAAATATCCAACTTCTTTTGAAATAACAAGAGATAATCCACCATATGAGGATGCTTGTTGGTATAAAATAACAAGATGTCCTATATGCATTACTTGTGACAAATTAGGTGTCAAAGAGATAATGCCACCTCTTTGTGAATTAGATCATTTAATGATTTCTTTTAGACACGGAAAGTTAGATAGAAAGCATATGATTTCAAGAGATGGAGATTATTGTGATTATTTAATTACTGGAGATAAGGAGTGAAACGATGAAACCAGATTATAAAAATTGGGTTCCAAAAGGAATGTGCTATTCTTTTTGGTGTGGAACAATTATATCAATGATATTATTTGTTGTGTTTGGAATATTAAGTGTTGGAATAAGTGGTGTTTGGCATACTGTATTATTTTGGATTTTCTTAGTTTTAGGAATTGCTCTTTTGGCTATTAGTAGTTATATGCAAATTTTGCATAATGTTTTTGATTATAATGGAAAAAGAAAGTTATCGAAAGACATTGTTGAAGGTGTCAGTAAATATGTTGAAGTAGCTGACGGAGATAGAGTATTAGATATAGGTTGTGGCTCTGGAGCTTTGGCAATTAGCGTTGCTAAAAGAAATCCAAAAGCACATATTATTGGATTAGATAGATGGGGAAAAGAATATGCTTCCTATAATAAACTATTATGTGAGTCAAATGCAAAGGCAGAAGAAGTAAATAATATTGAATTTATACAAGGAGATGCAACGAAACTTCCTTTTGAAGATAATACATTTGATGCTATTACAAGTAATTACTGTATTCATAATATTCCATCAAGCGATAGAAAGAAAATATTATTAGAGCTATTTCGAGTATTAAGGAAAGGTGGAACTTTTGCTATACACGATATATTTTCTAAGAACAAGTATGGAGATATGCAAAAGTTTATGAGTGAGCTAAAAGCACAAGGCTATGAAAATGTCCAATTAATGAAAACGGATGATAAATTTTTCAAAAGTAAGAATGAAGCAAAAATATTATCATTAGGCGAATCAGCAGTATTGGTTGGTAAAAAATAAAAGGAGAAAATAATATGCTATTATCTTTTATGCAATTATTAATACTGTTAGTATTAGTTGTTATCACTCTAGCAGTAGGTGTGATTTTTATTCCCAAAATTGCAGTTTTATCTGCACCACAAGATATTAAAAAAATAATGCTTGCAAGAGAAGATTATCCTAAGTGGAGAACCATTTTAGGAATAATATTGTTACTAATACTATTTCTATTAATTTTAGGAATATTTATATGGGCTGGAGTGGATGCTAAAAGTAATCATTATTCTTTTTCAATGATATTTATTAGATATTTAATATTATTTGAAGGATATAAAATATTTGATATGATTTGTTTTGATTATATATTACTAACAAAGTTAAATGTATTTCAAAAAATGTTTCCTGAAACGATTGGTTGTAAAGGATATGAATCCTATGGTTTTAACTTAAAGAGTCAAATTACTAAATTAATTGTATTTGCTATTATTTCTTACATAATTGCATTAATCTTAATAAATACATAAAGCAACCATTTCTAAATATAATTGCTGATGGATTAAAGAAATATAATATAATGTAAATGAGGGAGTTGATATTGATATGAATATTGGTATGATAGTGGCAGAAGCTGTTATATTTACTATTTTATTTACGATTATGGTATTTATAATGGCGATTAAGAAAAAGAATACACCATCAAATATTCATAACTATCCTAAAGATATTCAAGACGAATACTTCAAAACACACAAGAAAGTGGAGGTATCTTATAAATCTAAAAAAGTAATTTTGACAAAGGGATTAGGAATTATCATTTTTACAGTTGTGCTTTTTATTTGTTCTTATGTTGCAGGAGCCAAGACATTTCAAGAAGGTTTTTTCATAACATTTATCCTTATGGTATGGATTGGTATTTATGATACATTTTTTATAGATTGGATTCTTTTTGCAAATTTGAAGATGTTTCGTTTGGAGGGAACAGAACACATGGATAAAGAGTATCATCAAAAATGGTTTCATCTAAAAGGAATATTATTTCCTGGAATTATATTTGCTATCATTCCTTCTTTATTAGTTGGATTATTTTGTAGTTTTATAAAATAAAATGATAAAGTGTAAAGGAGATACGAAATGGCGAAAGATTTTGTGAAGTTGTCGAAAGAATGGTTTGATAAACAAGCACCAGTATATGATGAAACAGATACCATTCTATATTCTAAGTATGGAAAGATTAGTTGTAAGTATATTTATGATTATTTGAAAGATAGGGAGTATAAAAATTTATTAGATATTGGCTGTGGAACTGGTTATTTAATCAATATGCTTTCAAAAGAAAAAGATGCCGAATATATTGGTCTTGATCTTTCTTCTGAAATGATAAAACAAGCAAATAATAAAAATATCAAAAATGCAAAATTTATTGAAGGCAAATCTGATGAATTACCTTTCGAAGATAATACATTTGATATAGTGACTTGTTCTCAAAGTTTTCATCATTATCCAGAGACGAATAAGCCTCTGCAAGAAGCTTTAAGAGTATTAAAAAGAGGTGGACTTTATATTCTTTCTGATACCGGAACAGGTCCTTTTGGAATAGTTGGTGTAAAGCTTGATGATTTTCTTTATAGGTGTTTTGCGACAACAGGAGATTGCAATGTTTCTTATTTAAAGAAGATGAAAAAAGATATGATGAAAAATGGATTTGAAATTGTACAAGCAGAAAAAGTTACTACTTTTATATATGCGATAGTTGGCAAGAAATAGAGGGGATGAATGTGAAAGATAAAATAAAAGAATCTTATAAGTCATCTAGTAAAATATATAATGATGTTATGACACAGGGCAGCTTTTGGAGTAAGCTATATATAAAACTTTTTTGGCAAGGTGTAGATGACAATGAAGTAGCAGAAAAAGTATTAGAATATATACCAAATAATTTTAATGGAAAGATACTTGATGTACCAGTTGGAACTGCTATATTTACTTATAAGAAATATAAAGAATTAAAGAAAGCCCAAATTATTGGAATTGACTATAGTGAAGATATGCTAAAACAAGCACAAAATATATTATCTTGTAATGATATTACTAATGTTGAACTTGTACAGGGAGATGTAGGAGATATTCCTTATGAAGATAATTCATTTGATTATGTACTAACAATGAATGGTTTTCATGTTTTTCCAAACAAAGATAAAGCGTTTTCAGAAATGACTAGAGTGTTAAAGCCAAATGGAAAATTAATTGCTTGTTTTTATATTAAAGGAAAATCTAAAAAGACAGATTGGCTTGCCAATCATATACTTGCTAAAAAAGGTTGGTTTACAAAGCCTTTTGATGGTGAAGAAGATATTAGAAATAGATTAAGCAGATATGGTTATCAGTTAATTGATTTTGAAGTAAGAGGTTCTATTGTTATATTTTGTGCGGAGAAATATGATAAATAAATCTCGGAATATTTTGATATTCAGAACAAACTTAATAAAAAAACACACGGAGTTGATTTAAGTATCAGCTCCATTTTTTATGCAAATTTTAAAGAAAAAGGAGGAGATTTTAATGTATACTGAAGAAAGTTTAAGAGAAGAATTGATAGCAAAACTTGAGAAAGAACAAAAAGAATATTTAGATGGTTTAAAAGAAAAAGGTGTAGATGAAGTCATAAAAAATGTCTATGAGATTAATGCTAGACAAGAGATTTTAGACTATATTGCTTATGGAAATTTTGATCTAAAAGATGTTAAAGCTTTAATAAAAACTAACCATATTTTATCAAGAATGTATGATGAATGGTTGAGCTTTGATGGTAACTTTTATGAAGCTTTACAATATCCAGTAGATAAAGAAATAGAACGCATTTCTTACGAATTTTATAGTAAAGACGATAAAGAAGTCGAGTCAAAAGATAAAGACTCTAAAAACAAAAATATGGGCTTTGAGAGGTAGTGATTTTAATGCCTTATATACAAAAAGAAGTTATAAATGAACTAAAAAGAATTGACCTTTTAACGTATTTTAAGTTAGTAAATCCTAATGAACTTGTTAATGAAGGCAATGGATTATACACTACAAAAACACACGATAGTTTGAAGATTAGTAATGGTGTTTGGAATTGGTTTTCAAGAGGTGTAGGTGGTAAAAATGCAATAGATTTTATTATGGAAGATGAACAGGTTTCATTCATAGAAGCAGTTAGAATTCTTATCAGACGAACCAATGTAAGAGTGGAAAATTATGAGGATTTTGTATCAAAAATACCACAATATGTTGAAAGAAAAATGTCAAAAGATAAGAAGATTGTTCTTCCAAAAAAGAACGAAGATAATAGACGTGTGTTTGCTTATTTAATGAGCAGAGGTATAGATAAAGAGGTTATCAATTATTGCATTGATAGCCATTTTTTATATGAAGAAAAGGAACATCATAATGTAGTTTTTCTTGGATATGATGAACGAAATGAAGTTAAGTTTGGATGTGCTAGAGCATCAAATCAGACACGATTTATGATTGATCTAAAGGGTAGTAGTAAGGAGTATTCTTTTAGATTGTTAAGTCAAAATCAGACTAATGAGATACACCTTTTTGAGTCAGCAATTGACCTACTTTCATATGCAACTTTAATCAAAATGAGTGGTAAAAACTTTAGAGATTATAACCTAATTTCATTATCTGGAGTGTATCAAACAGCACGAAATATTGAGGAAAGTAAAGTGCCAATCGCCATACAAAAGTACCTTGAAAATCATAAAGAAATTGATACAATTGTACTTCATTTTGATAACGATTTAGCAGGAAGAAATGCAACAAAAGCTATGCAAATTAGATTAGGAAATGAATATAAAGTTAAAGATAATCCGTCAAACTATGGAAAAGATGTTAATGATTTTTTAGTTCATAAATTAGAAGAAGATAAAAAGAAATCTCGAAGCTATGAGAGATGAAATCTTATGAAAAATCAAAAGAGTGTCAAATTTACATAAGTAAAATTGGCACTAATTTTGTTACATAGCAAGCACTGAAAATGTAATACTACATTTTCGAAAAAATATGGGGAGACCCCAATCCCCCTGATAAGAAAGTGAGGTAAAAATGGAAAGAAAAGTACGAATTGTTAGTGTAAAGTTTAGTGACTCTGAACTTGAAAAAATAGATAAAATGGCTTTCAAAACTTGTAGGATGAGGTCGACTTACATAAGAGAAGTTGTACTAGGATATGCTCCACAAGAAAGACCATCTGAAGATTTTTATGAGGTAATAAAACAATTAAGATATTTGAATAATAATATAAATCAATTGACAGCTAAAGCACATAGTTTAGGGTTCATAGATGATAAAAAATATGAGAAGCAAGTTAGACAAATTAATTCACTAATAATTGAAATGAAAAGAAAATATTTGTTAGGAGAAAATCGAAATGGCAGTAACAAAAATATGGGCAGTTAAGTGCCGAATTGAAGATGCTCTTGATTATACGACTAATGAAGAAAAAACAACGAATCCAGATTATGATTCAGAAGATAAAAATACAGAGCTAAAGAGTGAATATGATGATTATTATAATTCAAATGATCCGAATATTTATAATGACTTTGATACATCATTTGACTATGCAACTAATCCAGAAAAGACAGAGGAGCAATACTTTGTTACAGGTATAAATTGTAGTAAAGATATTGCCAAAGAAGAAATGAGAATTACTAAAAAACAATACAACAAAACGAATGGCATTTTAGCTTTTCATTTGATTCAATCTTTTAAAGAAGGAGAAGTATCAAAAGAGATAGCTCACAAGATTGGAGTTAGACTTGCAGAAGAAATTTTTGGAGATAGATTTGAAGTAGTAGTTAGTACACATTTGAATACAAAATGCTATCATAATCATTTCATTATTAATTCAGTATCTTTTGCTGATGGAATGAAATATTATGATAATCATACAACCTATGCTCATATAAGAGAAGTTTCAGATAATTTGTGTAGAGAATATGGCTTGAGTGTTATTGAAGAAAAGAAAACAAAAAAAACAAATCTAGACTATTCCAACTTTCAGAAGAAATACACGAATACTCCATATTATAAAACAACTAAAGCTGATATAGATAAAGCAATTAGACAAGCATATACTTATCAAGATTTTGAAGAACTATTGGAAAAAATGAATTACACTTTAACATATCGTGCAGGAAAACTTTCTGTATGTAGAGATGGATATAAAAGGAATATAAGAATTGAAAGAGCATTTGGACAAGATTATGCTATTGAGAATCTTAAGAGAAGAATTCTAGAAGAAAATGAAACGAGAATTCCTTTTATAGAAGACTACCGACCAAAGAGATACAAGTGTAATTATAAATTAAGTCATTTTAAGAAAATTGATAAGAAATACAGAACAAGTTTATATAGGTTGTATCTATATTATAGATATAAATTAAACCGATATAAGAAGTTAGAAAGTCCTCAAAGATGGACACCAGAAAAACGAAAAGAGATAGAACAAATGGATAAGTATTCTGAACAGGCAAAGTTCCT
>Ga0247609_10005264_pt1 | contig 12737 bp, 30 predicted proteins | sample 172DNAGHGlowgp2_FD_193487 | JGI IMG/M metagenome (GOLD analysis project Ga0247609, IMG submission 193487) | Sheep rumen microbial communities from Palmerston North, Manawatu-Wanganui, New Zealand - 1728 DNA GHGlow gp2 | ecosystem: Host-associated > Mammals > Digestive system > Stomach > Rumen ...
CGGAATTATCGCTCCACAACATACACAAGTATTCATAATCATTCCTCCTGTAAAGTACAAGATATAGTGTTTTACACACATTTTCTGAGCATAAAACACAATATGTTGTGTATTATTTGGTCGGTATCGTAAGTCATTACCTCACTCTACCGATATGCCCGCCACAATGACGGGCGAAGGAGGTCAACACAATGACAAAGTCAAAGTGTGTAGATGTCAAAGTTTGCGGAGATTTAACCCTCTCCGCAGGGTATCTGAAAGGAGTATTGCAAATGAAAAACTTGGTTTCGGGTACAGGTTACGATCCTGTTCTGTCGAGGTCAAAGCTCGATGTGCTACCATCACACCCACCCGAATCTTTAATTTGTTGTTTTGTAGAGACATAAATATAATTTCTCTCTTTACGAGCGTATAATTCGTGGAGAGAAGTATCATTCTCCCTCTCTCCACTTATATTATACAACTAATTTGTTGCTTTGTCAATAACATTTAAGATATTTTTATTTTTTAACAATTTTCTCAATTTGCATTTTAACGCCAAGCAACTGGACTCTCATTTTATCGAGTTCATCAAGAGCTACATCAACATATTTCAAAGCATTGATTAATTCTGCTTTGTTTTCTGTTGGGACTGAAGCCTGAGTTGTCACAACTTCTGACTTAACAGCAACAGGTTTCTTTTCGGAAACTTCGGGATGCTTTACCTCATAAGCCATACGCTCGGATCTGTACGCATCATAATCCTTTTTATAGGCAGTAATTCTACCCTCTTTTAATTCCCTACCTACAATCAGCTCTATTTGCTTCAGAAACCAATCAGCAGGAATGACTCTGTTTGAGAGGTCAACAAGTTTACCTGTACGCTTTTCTTCCGCGTAAATCTCAGCATATCTACCGAGTTTGTACGCATTTTTAAATGTGAGAAGTCTCTTTAAATACTTGTTCTCGTCTTTGCAAGGGCTGCTATTAACTCCACGATCTATCGCCTCTGCATTAACTACGCCAGCAACTCTTATGTACTTATATCCACTAACCTTTTTATTATTAGCCAGCACGTTAAGAGATTTATATTCCAAGAGAACGTCAATATCTTTCTGAGTTAAAGGCAAATCATAGCCTATAATTCCGTCTTTCTGCACATCACTAAGGTCTATATCAAGGATTTGTTCCTCGGTTAAGCCATAGAACGAAAGTATTCCGGCGACATAACCAATTAAGTATTTTGTACGGCTGTAAAAAACACCGCTTTCCGCAGCGTGTTGTTCACAAACTGTAAAGAACTTTTTCCAATATTCATGTAGTGTTTTGCTTGAATAAATAAGAAATTCAGGGGTTTTTACAGGGAATGTTATGCCATCTACATCCGCCATTGCAACAATACCGTTCTCGGCTAACCAATCAAAATACAAACTAATTGCGCTCTTTTGATTTCTCGATGTTGCAGGAATTACCGCTTCCCAATTTGATATAATGGCGTTAATTTCTTCAGTTGACATTTCGTGAAGATTCTTCGCATATCCTACAAATTTCTTCAACGTGGCGACATTTTTCTTTGGAAATGCCTCTATATACTTATCAAGATTGTAAACCATAATTAGCCTCCTTATTAAGATTATAGCAAAGAAGCCACGAAATGTCAAGAGTTTACCTCATCGCATTGGCGACAGCTTCTTCGCAAAGCCTATGATATATGTCTGTGAGATTTAAGGACTCTACATAATTAGTTATGATGTCCCCGATTTTATGCTCGTTAATTGTGTCAATCTCAAAATAACAGTCCTCGTTTGCTTTAAAAGCAACGAAATAACTGCTTTCATTTTCGACATCAATAATACTGCTGATGTCTGATTCGAGATAATCTTTAGCGACACAACTGTAGATTACTCTACCTTCTTCTTCCCAGCAGTCAAATGCTGAGAGAGAATTGGTACAGTCATCCACGATTTTTCCAAGCAAACTAAATATTTTCATTTACGATTCCTCCCTTAAAAGTGCTTTATCTATATTGTAGAACATCTGTTCTGATTTGTCAATAGTCTAATATGACGATTTTGTGAAAGTTTGTGATAAACAAGGCTGTCTTGTGATAAGAATGTGATAAAAATTATTCTTGACATAATCCTATTGATATGATAAGATAAGTATAAATTATCCTTTCGGATTTTTCAAGACCTAAAAAGGTCTAATTTGGTTTAAAGGTGGATTAATATGGAACTTACAGAACGCAAGCGTGACCTAATTCTGCAACTGAAACAGTACCGTGAAGAACACGGATTTTCGCTTAAACGCATCGTAGACATCGTGTGCGAATACGCTGAACAAAACAACACAGATGACTACGTTTCCCTATCCACCGTTAAGAGAGTCTTTCGAGATGGTTCTGAAAACGAAGATAGTTTTAACTTCGACCTAACTATCCGCCCTATCGCTGCTGCTCTTTTGGGTGCTGAATCAGTATCACCAAAAGCTCACGATAAAGAACTCTCTATTTCCCTTTTACGCTACAAAAATGAAAGAATACAACAACTTGAAAAACAACTGGCAGAAGAAAGAGAAAATGCTAACCGCCGCGTTGAATTTCTTAAAGAACAAATTGCCATCAAAGATGGTTACTTGCAGAAGAAGGACGAGCTTATCACTAAGCTGATTGAAGCCGCCCTTCAACACAAGTCTATCGACTAAAGGTATCTCTCCAAGACGGAAAGACCGATGTTCATATTCCGGCAAACAACCTCCTTTATTCTATCAAAACTGTGGTTATATCGCATCGTAGTCTGCATTGAGCTATGACGTAAATCAAGCTGCACCAATGCTAATACATCGGCATCCACATTAAGCTTTCCGCTTGCCTTTAACTCATAAGCGACCTCACTAAACTTTTCACTGTAAAATTTACGGTTGCTATGTGTATTCAGTTTGTACTCTCCGTCTTTGCAACGTCTGTCATTCTTCAGCTTCACACCGATGGCAATTAGAGCATCTTTTAAAGTGTTCTCCGCCTGATCTCTACGAGTCGGTTCAGGAATGAGATTTCCGTTCTCATCACGCTCATAAACAAATTTTCCGTTCTGTCTAAGAGCTTTGACTTTCCCATTCTCATCTTTATAGGTGACTTTCTTATAGCCTTTGTTTCTACCCTCTGCCGTGAACAGGAAGTCGGTTAGCTTCTTGTCTACGTGAGTTCTGAGATAGATTATCGTTGCTGCCTTGACCGCATCATTAATTACATACTGGCGAGTTTTGCTTGTTTTCTGCTCGCACCAGTTTACCTTGTCTCTGAAATTTCCGTCTATGTCAATTAGGTTTATGAGCTTCAGTTTGATTAGATCGCTGTGGCGTATGCCGAAATTCGCCTGTAAGACGTACATCAGCGCATCTCTCGTCTTACCTTTTTCCAACAGGTATTCAATCACGCCATTGAATATAGGCTCACTCATAGCGTCCATGCCTTCGGAGTCTGTCATGTTGTCCTCTATATCAATGACTTCATTGAGTTCCTTTTCAGTGTCCGGCAATATGCTCTGCGGTATCATAGCCGAGAAGTCACGCTTGTTCTGCGGAAACATCTCAATGACATTGCATTTTTCTTGAACCTTTGCCAACATAATATTTCCTCCCTTCTTATTATAATGGCAGTTCTTTCACTCTGCCGTGGTCATCATACTCAATGAACAACTGATCCATAAGCTCCTCAAGGACTGCAACTTTTCCAACAGCGTATGAGTATCTGCGGAAATTGGGCTGTTCGCCTGTTGCACACTTCATATTCTCCTGTCTGCGTGTGCGTTCTACTTCTTTAATGGCTACATTGTACTGAGCCAAGATTCTTTTTTCTGCCCATTTGGGAATTAATCCTTTTTTCCAAAATAACATTTGAACTGACCTCCTCTTGACAGATTAACATAATATATGATATAATATTTACAACAGATTTTATATTTGCTGTTTGTATCTATATTATATCACGAAATTCGATATGTTGTCAAGCGAAATTCGCTATGTGTTTTTCACGAAATTCGCTTGTTAAAATTATACATTTTGCACAACCAGAAGGTGTTTTTATGATTACATTTAACATTAAACAATTAAGAGCCTTGAATAATATAAGCCAACAGGAACTCATTGACAAATCAGCTATAAGAGCCAGCACCCTCTCAGCCTATGAAAACAGTAAAGCTAAGACAATCAGCATTGAACACATAGATAGACTTTGTACATTGCTAAATTGTCAACCTTCCGATCTAATGACGTTCACGCCCAATCCCGATTTATCGGAAATGGAAATAGGTGATTTATTCAATCAGCAATTAGAACGCGCCAGCAAAATAAGTAAACAAGCAGAGGATATTATCAGCATTGGTAATCGTATCACATCCCGACTTCACAATAAATAATACGTAAAGAGAATAATCAGCCCCTCAAGGATTTTCCAAGAGGGGCTTTTCTTTTATCGTATTTGATTTAGTCTTTCCTGATACTGAGATTTCAAAGTTTCCTGTTCTGCAATCTTCTGCTTATACTCATCTATCTCTTTATTATAGGCGTCGATGTAAAGTTGATATGAGTCAATTCTACCTTGCTCATATTCCACATCTCTTTCCGCTTCGGCAACTTTAGCAGCATCAGGCATATTAACCCATCCGCGTGATGCGTCATACACTCTAACCTTATTGTTCTGCGCATTTACTAATGCCGCCTGTGCGATTTCTAAGTCTTTTTTAACCGTCTTGAGCGTATTGGTGTAATCTGCCACAAGAAGCTCGCGGCGACTTATATTGCTCTTGTAAGTCTCTATGGTCGAATCACAAGAAGCTATTTTTCTTTCCAGTTGCTCTATCTCTCTGGAATAATCCTCTGTCTGAGTTTCCGGTTCAACAGGCGGAGCTGCGGTTGGCACTTCTTGTGGAACTTCCACATATACTACTACAGGATCAGCAACGGTCGGCTGAGTTTGGATTATTTCCACAGTCGGTGGCTCAGTAACGGCTTCAGTCATGACCGTAGTTGTATCAGTCGTGACCGTAGTTGTAGCAGTGGTCGTAGTCGTTGTTGTGGTAACGGTTGTTGTTGTAGTCTCTGTGGTTGTCGTGGTGGTTGTCGTTTCCTGAGTAACCTGTTCCGACTCAGAAGAACTCTTTGAACCGCAACCGACTAACAGCATAGAACACGTTAAAAGAATTGCAATAAAAGATTTTTTCATAATCTCGCCTCCTCAGAGATATTTGTTATACTTATTATATAATGTATAGGCGCAAATGTCAATCATCAACTCTGAAAAGTCACAAATTATTTACACTTACGCCAAATTATTACACAATCTTTTTCATTTCAATGCGACGCTGCGTTTCTGTTTCAAGCATTGTGAACTTACTTTGAGCAAACTTATATCCTGCATCCAGTACGGACTTCGCGCGATTTTTCCAAACAAACTGCTTGACCAACTTGTTTGATTTATAACCGTCTGCCAAAGCACAAAGAGCATCAAGTGTTACATTTGCCTTATTCTTCTCACCAAGAGACTTTAGATTGCGAAGTTTGCCATGAACTTTCCTGTCGTACCAATTGCGGAAGTTGTATGCGGACAACTCATAGACTGTATCTCTGTTGGGTTTGTTTTTCAAACCATTGACAAATGTCCGTAAATCTTCTTCAGACCAGTTTTCCGTCAGTGCGAGATGTATTACAAAACCCCTGAGATCACGTTGAGACAACAGATAATCGTGATGACTGCCCGTAAGCACATCGCATATCATATTGAACTTTTCTTCGTATGCGCTCCACAAGCAACCAGTTTGCGCAGTTGTGAGCTTCTGTCCTCTATTGAAGTAGAAATTCATTGCCGGAATGATTCCCGACCTGATATTGCAACCCATTACATTTAGAGAGTCAGCAACACTTCTGCCTTTGCCCATATCAATAGTACCAACAGCTTCGCGCTCTACGTTATACACGATATAGGTTTGGAACGACATACCACTTTTGACGCTCGCTAAAAGCCGATGCTGTCCGTCAAGTATTTCTCCGTTGGCGCTTATCTTGATTGTTTCCCCGTTCAATTTGTAATTGCCTGTTGCCATATCCGCCGCTATGCGATTGACATTTGCCTGATTAACCTTCCTATTGGCAATATTCTTTTCGAGCATAAACTCCGCCATTTGAGGAGTTATGGTAATTAATTTAACATCAGACTGATTTTCCGACAGTGTAGAGTAAGAGCCTGTCTTGCGTATGGAAGGAAGTACCTCTGATGTTATCCAACGCTTGAACTCTTTCGCTTTCGGAAGTTTGCTGCTGAAGATAAGAGAATACACGCCCGATTCATTAATGAGGATGGCATTGCTTTTGTAGTTTGAACCTGCGCTCTGAATTAGGGCGGTGGTTTTATCATCATCGTCAACGTGCATAGAAATAGCATTGCGTGGCTTTTCATACCCTAACGCCTCGGCAACGTCTTTCCCGACAAAGTAAATACCCTTGTTTGTCTCAATAGTGCGGAGTTTTCCAAACTCCTTGTTGGTGAACATAGTTAGGTTATTCATAATATACTCCTCCTTTATTCATCGCACTCGCCAAACAGCATGACAAGCGCAAATATTAACATTGGTATGCAAGCTCCGTCTGCGCCTACCTTATGGCAAATACCGCCCATAAGCAGTAACGCAACTCCCTGTAAGTGTTGTATGGATTCTTTCTTTAGTCTCATTTCTTTCCCTCCGTTAGAATAGTTCTATCTTTTGTTTACCTCTAATGTGTTCTCGAATAATGCCAAGCTCGTCAGAGATGTAGTTGCGATCTGCATACGCATAGTCAAACTGCTTTCCATGCATTTTTTTCTCTATCTCTTTCGGCAAAGCCTGTATGCAAGTGATTTTATACTCGGTTATGTCATGAGCGAATAACTCTGCGCGGACTTCTTTTTCTTTTTCCTTAATGGCATATGCAAATAAGCTAATGATTAAAATTTCCAACAAATCCCTCACTCTCCTCATAATTGTTACACATAAATCCGGTCTTACCTTTGCGATTCTCGCCTGTAAGACTACATATCACGTTATATCTGCAATCTTCAATTTTCCGTATGGCATTCTTGCAGGTGCTACAGCTTTGATTTTTGCGAAGTATGCTCTCAGCATAGTCTGCTAATTCCTGTTTAATCATATGCGATCCACCCAATCCTCGTTAAGTCCGATAAGCGTTTTGGTGTACTTTGTGATTTTCTCATCGACGATAGTCGTAACTATCCCCATTTCCTCAAGTTCGTGAACGTGCTTGCAGAGGTTTGTTGCGTCCGACTTTGGTTTTCCCATAGCTTCCGCAAAATCTCTGTAGCTGCCATAGAATTTTCCGTCATTAGCTATTAAGAACTCAATGATCCCAGCTTTTACGGAAAAAATTTTCCTTTGGAATCTGAATACAAAATCCATACTTACTTGTTTATTCATAACTCTCCTCCTCACATGATAGAACTTTGTAGTGGCTACCGCTGAAGGTTGCCGTGTAGACTTTGCCAACTGTCATTTTAACGCTTGTGCTCTGATAAATTTCCATACCCTGAAGTGTACCATCAAGGTATAATATTACTATTCTATACATCTTATATCACCTCAAAATTTGTAACTGTTTTACCGTTAATTTGTTGTGCTGTGAGCACTCTATTTGGAGCGCATGAACTACGCTCCGCATACAATGTTCACCAACTTTCCATCAATTAAAGTGTTATTTAATCGTATACCAATGCCACACTGTAATATGTGCATTTTCCAAAGCTGTAAGAATTTTCCTCTATAAGCTCACATTCAAGCTCATACTGCTGATCCGCTTCGCCTTTGCTGTTGTCGTATGGTCTTGTCTCATTAATGATTGTCCCGTCCTCATATTCGGCATCTAATTCCCAAATCATATTATAATAATTTTCCATAGTTAAACCTCCTCTAACTCTGCATAGCCTTTAACGGCATCATCAACATAAATTTTCCTAAAGGCTTTTCCATTGACTTCAATTATCGTTCCTGTACTATACCAGCACATTTCCGATCTCGCTATCATTTCAGGCGTTTTCTCAAACCTTGATGTTATTCTGTTCTGTGAAACTTTTCCTGTTGGCTGCTTTATAATGATATTATATTCGTACATAATAATACCTCCTCAATCAATTTTTCCGCACTTCACAAGAGCAAATACTCTCATTGCGCACTGTGCATACTTCTTTAAATATTTTTCCGCTTTAAGCTCTCTGCCGTTATCATTAGCAGAATAAATCGTTATCATATTTCCGTCAAAACTACACTTGAATGATCTCAGGATTTTTCCATTGTAGCAGTCACCTACACGATAGAAGTCTCCATACTTTGTGATATTCAACTCACTATGTCCGAGTCGCATATCCCAGCCCATACACACTTCATTGTCTGCTACAAGCTGAATTTCCGAAAACTCATTGCAAGCTAATTCAAGCTGCTTTTCCGTATGATTGAAATTAAATACTAACATATTGACCTCCTTGCCTCTCGGCTGTTTTGATTTTCCGCTAAGCGTTTGTCATTGCCTATAAGCTCTGACCATTATAGGCAAGTACAAGCGTTTAACTTTCCGAGTAGATGGTAAGCAGACAATTGAATAACGTCTGCATTTCTTCATTGGTATATCCTTTTATTTCCGATAGTGCAAGCTCAATTAAGCCTATTTCTTTTTCCGCTGTCTCATCATAATCGTGATAATCCATATCACATCCGGCGTTATATAAGTTTTCCGCCATCTCTCTGATCTCTGTCATGATAGTAACCTCCTTTAAACAGTCATTTTATTTACTTGAATATCGGAAAGCTGTCTGCATTTTCCATATCAAAGAATGTATAAGCTTCTTCCTTGCTAATTTCCAGCACATCACTAACCATGTCATAACCTAAGTTATTTATATCCTCTTTGCAGAAATTTTCCGCTTCTTCATATGAAGGCTCTCTTTCCGCTAAGATACAGATACTATATCTATCAGGGGTATCGATAAAGTTCTCATCCTCAATTTCTGCTCTATGAGCAAATTCAATTTCATAATATTTCATAATTAAACCTCCTCTTTTTTGTAAGCCTCTATGTATAAATTTCCGTCATAGGGCGTTACATAGAGTTCTATGTCAGAAAACAATTCACCTTCTCGCATGACCGCTACATCAAGATTTCCATTCTCATTATAAACATCTGTCAGATATTTAATTAAATTTTCCAGTTTCATAAATAAACCTCCTTAAAATCACTCTTTTATTTAGTGAGCATTTTCAGCACCATGTTGTAATGGTTTTCCCAGTCTAAATTAGGATTATTCTGAGCAGCCATTGAGCAAATTTCCATTGCTTTTCTTTCCTTTGGTGTAAAACCTCTCTCTGCGTTAAGCTCGTTTATTACATCGTCAGTATAGCCACCTTCGGGATAGTCTGTCTTATAATATCCTGATTCTCCCCATTTAATAATGGTGCAGTTGTTGTTTATGTCGTGTGAATAAATCATTTCTGGATGTTTCATAATTTTCCCTCCTGTTAAAATACACTTTTCATTTAATTTGTTGTTTTGTGTGGGTATAACTATTCAGGGATTTTCCCTGTGATTATAGTATACCACACATTTGTTGTTTTGTCAAGTATAGGCTCTGCACAAATTTCCGATTGAAAACTTGTGCAGCGTACCATATTGACCTCCTTAAACATTAAAATAAAATGTTGTTTTCCCGTCAACTTCTGATATTGTTGCAAGCTCCGAATTGTCGAGTTCTTCTTCTGTTAAATCCTCATATGCTTTTTCATAAAAGTTTTCACCATGACAAAAGATTACATTATAATCTATGTCAACACTGATCTCCATTATTTCTCTTAATGTCATAAGAATACCTCCTTTAATTTTCCAGTTTGTTTTAACTTATAATATCACATATTGACTAATATGTCAATATTTTTCCTGTGATTATAGTATATCACACATTTGTTGTTTTGTCAATAATTTTCCAATATATTATAATCATTTAATTTGTGCGCTCCTCTGTATAACGTGATCTTGCTTTTTCCGGCAGTCTATACCATACTTCTTCGGATATATAGCACCATTTTTCTGCTATAATATCCCACATCATCAAACATATTTTTCCATTAAATGTGCAATACATGGTCAATCCTCCTTCTTTAAATATGTGTTTTATTGTTTATAAGCTCTTGTATCATAGTATCAACATTTTTCCGCTGATACTATGTTATAAAAGTTTATATACAGAAATTCCAATATCTGAAAAATGGATTTTCACAACTAATTGCAAAATGCGGTTTATTCATTTTATGATCTTTATAATATTTTTCCGCTACATCATAATAGCTGCGTAACATTTCCGATAAAGTCATTTCATACTGTCTTAAAGGTTTTTCCTGTCTTGTAAACATATCTCTTGACCATAGTGTGAAGGTATATGTTTTTCTGTCTGTTATGTTAATTAAATCTGAAGTGCTGCGAAAATATCCGTCATTGCCTATAATGTAAAATTCGTCTGATTCGTCAAAAATTTCCGTCAATAGCCATTCAAGCTCTTTTTTGTTTGCTTTAATAGCGGATGATCCAAAGTTAGTATAGTTAAAGAAATTTCCGTTTTTAACTATAGAAGTGTGCATTTGACCAACTTTTTTGATTGAATATCCGTCATTTAACCATCTGAAAATACGTTCAACTTTATTCATAATTTTTCCTCCTTGAATTTGTCATGTTGTGAATAAGCGTATATTCACGGGATCGAATTTCCGTCAATCCCGTTGTATATGCGTTCATTCAATAGCCTAAAATTCTGTTTTCCAATGCGTTCATATTGTCCATTGAATTATATATTTCCGCCTGTTTATTGGTGTATGTGTGAACGTCAATTTTTCCGCCTTCTGATATTATGCGTTGCACATGATTATTGAATTTTTCCGCGTTCATATCAGTGCGCACACATTCTCCTAACTCTTTATTGTAGCAATGTAATACACTGTTTTCAATCCAAAAGACAGTTGACAAACATTTTTCCATACTGATAACAATTTTAGCTCCTAACTCTAACAGATTATACATAATTCTACCTCCTTAATAATCAATATCATCAAAATCTATATCGCAAATTTCCGCGATACTTACCCATAAATCAACATACTGAGTTGACCAACTATAATTTCTATCGTCTTGAAATTCTGTTTTTCCGGTGATAACATAACCAACTTGTTTTGTACCTTCCTTTGTGTCAATATACATTGGAGACTTTGTGCGTATAGCATTATTAGATATTTCTATATATGCCTCTTTTTCAGCGTGAACGCGGTATTTTTCCAGTGCTGCTTTTAAATTTTCCGCCTGTATGATCACAGTTCTGATAATATTACCGTCGATCCACCATTTTTTACAATTGTATTCCTTCATAGTCACAGTTGTTTTAAATTCATAATTTTTCATATTAGACCTCCTTAAAATTTCCAATAGGTTTATAGCTCTTATGTGTTTTAGCACATAGACAGCTATTCAAATTTTCCATATTCAAATAGCCGCCTAAATGTTAAAACTTTGATTTTATTACCAATAATTTTTTGCAAAAGCTCTTGCCTCTTTAAGAGTAGCAAAGCATTCTAAATTATCCCCGTCAATTTCATCAACAGCATACACTACACTGTCGGGAATCTTTTTTCCTGTTAAACATGATACTTCATACGATTTATTAATTTCTAAACCGTTTACAATCCATGTTTTTTCTAATACTAAATCAGTCATAATTAAACCTCCATTTTATAATAATTTAAGATTCAGTGTTTTTCCCGTTTCTTCATCGGCTGCAAGATCGCATCCGCAAAACGGACAATATTTGATATGAATAGTTTTATATGTTTTTTGTCCGTTCAATTTGCATCCGGTCACAACGTCAATAAATGTGCTTACATCGTGACGGCGTACCATTGCAATTTCCTGTTTATGTTCTGTTGTGTATTTGTCCGCATCTGCACACTGATGCACAACAGTTTCCGTAAAATCATTATGCCTATACATCATAATATATGACCTCCTAAAAGATATTTACAAGTCTGCAATTTTTCGCGCCGATTATTACCAGCGGTACATAGAAAACAGTTTACACTTGTATAGCAGTTTTAGCGGGCTTGAGACCGCCTCCGGCTGCATTAACGGGAGACAAGCTCCCGCCTCTCTGCATTTGAAATTTGAATTTTATTCGGACTTTTCACAAGGAATATCAGTTAAAACATAATCCCATGAAGTCCCCCAATGTGTAACACACCAAACATACATATCTAATTCGGCGTTATACATTACTATTTCATGAGTATATCTTTTGAGTATATCCGCGCCGTTGTCGCTTATGATGAAATACTGAAATACTTCTTCATAGTGCGGATTGTTCAAGTTGTCAATATCCTCCTGTATTTTGGTGTACTCGTCGGAATCCTCGTCAAGTTCAAGCTGCTTTTCTTCAAGTTCTGAAATGCGCTCTTGTGCTGCATCATAGTCGTATGTATTACCGTGGTTGTCCTCGTAGTATTCCATATAGCCGTTTTCGGTCTCCCAGTTCTCCCAGCCTGTAGCCTCTACGATATTATTATTTAATACCGCATCAAATGACTTTGCAAGTGTAGCATAGTCAACAAAACCGTGCTGTCTGCCGTAATCGCTTATAGCATTGCCACAAAAATGAGTTGTAAACATAGTATTCATAATAACCTCCGTTTTCT
>Ga0247609_10005267_pt1 | contig 12734 bp, 14 predicted proteins | sample 172DNAGHGlowgp2_FD_193487 | JGI IMG/M metagenome (GOLD analysis project Ga0247609, IMG submission 193487) | Sheep rumen microbial communities from Palmerston North, Manawatu-Wanganui, New Zealand - 1728 DNA GHGlow gp2 | ecosystem: Host-associated > Mammals > Digestive system > Stomach > Rumen ...
AGGCCGCCAAGAAGATTGATTAGGCATTACTTCTTAACGCATACAAGAAAAGGCTCGCTATATCAGCGAGCCTTTTCTGTATGGGGAATGTTCAGGTTTATTCGCCTTTGATAGCAGCTACACCAGGCAGCACTTTGCCCTCGATGGCCTCGAGCAGTGCACCGCCGCCGGTAGAGATATAGCTCACCTGGTCGGCCAGGCCGAACTTGTTGACACAAGCCACAGAGTCGCCACCGCCAATCAGCGAGAAAGCACCCTCGGCCGTGGCCTTGGCAATAGCGTCGCCGATAGCGCGTGAACCAGCGGTGAAGTCATCACACTCGAATACACCGGCAGGACCGTTCCACAGAATGGTCTTGGCACCCTCGATGGCAGCGGCAAATGCCTTCTGGCTCTCAGGACCGGCATCAACACCCTCGAAGCCTGCGGGAACCTTGTTGGCGGGGCAGGTGATAATCTCAGCACCCTCCTTGACGGTCATCGTACCGAAGTCCAGACCGTTGGTGGCAGTGCAGTCTGTGCCCAGAACCAGCTCCACGCCGTTCTTCTTGGCCAGCTCCTCAACGCCCAGGGCAACGTCCAGCTTGTCCATCTCAACGATTGACTCGCCAATCTCGCCGCCATGAGCCTTAGCGAAGGTGTAGGTCATGCCACCGCAGAGGATGAGCTTGTCAACCTTGCCCAGCAGGTTCTCGATGATACCAATCTTTGAAGAAACCTTCGAGCCACCCATGATAGCCACGAAGGGACGCTTGATGTTCGACAGCACGTTGTCAACAGCCTGAACCTCCTTCTCCATCAGCAGACCCAGCATCTTGTTGTCGGCATCGAAATAGTCGGCGATGACAGCCGTAGAGGCGTGCTTGCGGTGTGCCGTTCCAAAGGCATCCATCACGTAGCAGTCGGCGTAAGAAGCCAGTGTCTTGGCAAACTCCTTCTGAGATGCCTTCATGGCCTTCTTGGCCTCGTCGTATTCGGGAGTACCCTTCTCAACGCCGACGGGCTTACCTTCCTCCTCGGGATAGAAGCGCAGGTTCTCAAGCAGCAGAGCCTCGCCCATCTTCAGGGCAGCGGCAGCCTCCTGAGCCTTGGCGCAGTCGGGGGCAAAAGCCACGGGAACGCCCAGGGCCTTCTCCACAGCCTCACGAATCTGTCCCAGCGACTTCTTCATGTCAACCTTACCCTTGGGCTTGCCCATGTGCGACATGATGATGACAGCACCACCGTCACCGAGAATCTTCTTCAGCGTGGGCAGGGCACCGCGGATGCGGGTGTCGTCAGTAATCTTACCATTCTCGTCCAGGGGTACGTTGAAGTCTACACGTACGATTGCCTTCTTACCGGCAAAGTTCATTTCGTTGATTGTCATAATGTTCTATTATTATTAATGATGTAAAAACGTTCTCTTCAATCGTGCCGCAAAGATACGAAGAATTATTGTTATATCGCTAAGCGGCGTGTCGAATTTATGTTTTTTTTACGCTCTTTTGTCCATAATGTAAGGCGTAGTTTGCAACTGTGTGATAAATCCAGATTTTCATCGTGAGGTTTTTGCCGTCATGGTTGTGTGGTGTCAGAAAAAAAGTGTAACTTTGCAGCCGTTTCCCGATGGTATAAGAGGAATAATAAGAAAATGATGGAAAAAGATTCTGTAATAATATTAAGCGGTGGCGTCGATTCCGTCACCTTGCTGTATGACGAACAGGAACGGATAGCGCTGGCCATTTCGTTCGACTACGGTTCGAAGCATAACGCTCGTGAGATACCCTTTGCACGGCTGCACTGCGAGCGTCTCGGCATCAGGCATATCGTGATACCCCTGGACTTCATGACCAAATATTTCGTCAGCTCGCTGCTAAAGGGTGGCGACGACATTCCCGAGGGTCACTATGAGGACGAGAACATGAAGTCGACGGTGGTGCCTTTCCGTAACGGTATCATGCTCTCCATAGCGGTCGGTATTGCTGAGTCGAATGGACTGAAGTACGTCATGATGGCTAACCACGGTGGCGACCACACCATCTATCCTGACTGTACCCCGCAGTTTGTCGATGCCTTTGACCAGGCCGCTGCTGCCGGCACGTTTGTCAACGTACACCTGCGATCGCCCTATACCAACATCACGAAGGCCGACATTGCACGTCGCGGCAAGGTGCTGGGCATCGACTACAGCGAGACGTGGTCGTGCTACAAGGGTGGCGAGCACCATTGCGGCAAGTGCGGCACCTGTGTGGAGCGCCGTGAGGCACTGGCCGATGCGGGCATTGATGACCCGACGGTCTATGAAGAATAGAAGACAACTAAAACAACCAAAACAACTTTAGTTATTAAGCGATTAAGGTTGTCCTGGTTGTTTAAGTTGTCTTCTTAATATTTCATCCGAACAGGGCGCGGAGGGCCTCTTCCACCTTGCGGACTGGGTGCAGCTCAATCTTGAACTTCTTGCGGTCCAGTCCTGAGAGGTTGTATTTCGGTATGATGATATGCTGGAATCCCAACTTCTCAGCCTCGCTGATGCGTTGCTCGATACGGGCCACAGGACGCACCTCGCCGCTCAAGCCCACCTCGCCGGCCATGCACCATCCTTCCTCGATGGGCGTGTCGACATTGCTTGACAGTACGGCAGCGATGACGCTGAGGTCCATGGCCATGTCGGTGACGCGCAACCCGCCGGCAATGTTCAGGAACACATCCTTCTGCATCAGCTTGAAACCCACGCGCTTCTCAAGCACCGCTAAGAGCATGTTCAGGCGTCGCTGGTCAAAGCCCGTGGCCGAACGCTGTGGCGTGCCGTAGGCTGCCGACGACACCAGGGCCTGGGTCTCTACCAGGAAGGGACGCACACCCTCTATGGCACTGGAGATGGCCACTCCCGACAGTCCGTCGTGGTCTTCTGTCAGCAGCAGTTCCGAGGGGTTCGATACCTGCCGCAGTCCCGTCTGTTGCATCTCGTAGATACCTAATTCCGAGGTGCTGCCAAAGCGGTTCTTGATACTCCTGAGAATACGGTACATATAGTGCTGGTCGCCCTCGAACTGAATGACGGCATCCACAATGTGCTCCAGAATCTTAGGACCTGCCAGCGACCCTTCCTTGGTGATGTGGCCGATGAGGATGACGGGCACGCCGCTGGTCTTGGCAAAGCGGAGTAGGGCAGAGGCACACTCGCGCACCTGGGCAATGGAGCCGGCACTCGACTCCACATCCTCGGTGGCTATGGTCTGTATGGAGTCTACCACCACAAGCTCTGGCTGTACGTCCTTGATATGCTCGAAGATGGCTTCCAGCGAGTTCTCACAGAGAATCAGAAAGTTGTCGTTCACGCCGTGGGCAATACGCTCGGCGCGCATCTTCAGCTGATGCGCACTCTCCTCACCGCTGACGTAGAGCACGCGTTTGTCTGTCAGCTGTAGCATGGTCTGAAGTGATAGCGTAGACTTGCCGATGCCCGGTTCGCCCCCCAGCAGGATAATGCTGCCCGGCACAAGACCGCCGCCCAGCACACGGTTCAGTTCCCCATCGTGCATGTCAATGCGCGGGTCATCCTTAGCAGAGATGTCACGCAGCCTCAACACCTTGTTCTTACGCAGCTGATGGCCGGCAGTGGCGGCGGCTGACGTGGCTGCCTGCTGCCGCGTGTCGGCCACGCGTATCTCCTTATAGGTGTTCCACTGGCCGCAAGCCGGACACTTACCAATCCATTTTGCCGATTCTTGTCCGCAGTTAGAGCAGACGTATGCTATCTTGTCTTTTGCCATATAATATGTGCATTTTAGCTATTCAAAGAAGATGAAGCCGTTTCTCATTACAAGATGATTGAATGGATTGTTATCGGCAATCTCCTTCAGAGTAGCTCTGTGCACTCTTCGTCCAAGTGCTCATTACAAAATTCTACTGCAAGTTCTATCACCCTTGTTTCTCTTTCTTTTAGTTGTTCCTTATCCATTTGTCCATTCTTTTATCGTATTATAATTATTGTCTGTTAACCATGTTCTTTTGGCTGTCTTTGCGAATTCTGGCTATAATTTAGCTTCAAAATTGAACCATACAGAGCATTCTCTTGTGGGTACTCGCGGAGCAAGTATTGCTGTAATTCGGGTTGGGTCATATTATGTATTATGGTTCAATAAAGACCGGTGTTCCTTTCGCATGGTTAGCATCCAGTTCTATAAGTCTTTCTATTAGATGGTGTTCCACTGAACCACTCAGCCTCGGGAACATCACACTTACTTTGCGTCTTCTTCCTTTCCTATGTTGCCCAGTCGTTTGATAGCATCCAGATAGTCCTGTTCTACATCGCTGATGGTGCGTTGTTTGTATTTGCGATATTCGCTTGTCGCGTGTTCCATTGCTTCGGCATGCGATACGCTGCCGGCACCTTGCAACAGTTGTTCGCCAGACATTGTAAGAATGCGGTCTAAATAGTTGGCCCAGTCGTTCATTGTCATCGGCTGTTCGCGTTCTGCCTGTCGTTCTGCAAAGTCCAAATATCCCGAAACCAGTTGCCCCATAGTACGGAGTTCTTTGGCATCCAGGTAGTTCTTCGCTGTTTTAGCTTCAACCAATGTGGGCTGATTACCTTTGAACGTGAGAAGCCCCATGAAGTCTTTTTCTGCATCTGCACGTTCCACTATCAACTCTGCAGCTGTGCGTCCATGGATGGCATAATGAATCTTGTTCTGTACTTTCTTGAAAAACTCCTGAGATACAGATGCTCGTGGGTCATAGTCGATACTTGTGGCGTAAATTTCCAGCACTTGCCGATAGAGGACCTTCTCTGTGGCTCGGATGTCTCGGATGCGTTCAAGTAGTTCTTTCCAGTAACCGCCACCGCCAAGTTTCTTAAGCCGTTCATCGTCGAGTGTAAATCCTTTGACAATATATTCTTTGAGTCGTTCCGTAGCCCATTGCCTGAACCGTGTCGCAATGATGGAGCGCACACGGTACCCCAAGGCAATAATCATGTCCAAATTATAAAAAGTTGTCAGGTATAGTTTGCCGTCTGATGCAGTTGTTCGGAATTTCCGAACAACTGCATCTTCCTGCAATTCGCCTTCTTCAAATATGTGCTTGATGTGTTCACTTACATTCGATTTGCTCGTTTGATACAGCTCGCACATCTGGGCTTGTGTGAGCCACAGCGTGTTATCTTCAAGCTTTACGTCTATTTTCGTCAGCCCGTTACCGTCCGTATAAATAAGAATTTTGTTGTTTTCTTCCATTTTTTATGCATAATGTTGATGCGTGATACAGCCTCATGACAATACCGCTGCAAATATACTGCTTTTTTCTGAAAAACCAATTTCCTTCAGCTTCATTTTGCGCAAAAACGTTAAATATTTCCTTCTTTTTGTGCGTTTTCAATATTATTATAAATAAGGTGATTAGCGGCAGTGTGGTATATTGGTGTACGGCTTATTATTTTGCGGATTTTATTTTCTTGATTTCCTTCCATTTTTTTTGTTTTTACAAATAAAGTTTGTATGTTTGCACCCGACTAAGCCAGCCACTCTATGGCAGGGCGGGTCAAAACAAACATCGATGGAGTCCGGAGGCCGACGATGCAGTTTGTAGGGCTTGGCCAATGGGTAAAGGACGTTTTCGGACGTTACTGTCTGTGCAGTCAAATCTCGCAAATTTGAATCTAAGTACAGGTGTAATGCAACTGTAGTGTCCGCGTTGGTGAACGAAAAGATGACATGCCAGAATACGATATAGCATTAGAACTTGCACGGCTTCACATCCTGACAGGAGCAGACTTCATACGTCAGTTGAAGATGCTGACCACTCTTTACATCTTCAAACCTGTTGAGAATGAGAAAGACATCTTTGCAGCAGCTGGTAGCCACCGTGAAGACTTTCCCTTGTTACTTGATGCAGCACGCAAGGCTGTTGCTCATGGAAACAAAGTTTACATCTTGCCCAATCCAAAGGGAATAAGGACAGCTGACTTCATCTTTGAAAATAAAGGAGTCTATAAGATGTATGACTTAAAAACCATTCATGGCAAGGCTTCTGTCATGAATCGGTTGCTTGAATCTGTCGGGCAGACTACCCATGTGCTACTGAACATGGCTACTGACTACCGTGCGATTTCATTAGCAAGCTGTATCAAACGATATTTTGAAATCAACCCTAGTGCTATGGAGGTTTTGGTGTTCAAGGGGAAGAAATCAATACTATTAAAACGAAGTTCAACGGAAAGCAGAGACTTTTTCAACACGTTTAGCCGTAGATATAACAAATAAAGAGTTGCCTAAACAACTCTTTAAAACGGGACGGTGGCGATATGGTCCTGCCCCCACTCGGAAACTTACCGGATAGCCAAAACATATGTTTTGACGCTGCAAATATACAAACTTTTCCCGAACTTGACAAACTTTTCCGCACGTTTTTCTTCCTTTTCGGCCGGTTTTTGATTTTTTAAGGGTTTGAAGAGGCCGTGGTGAACTCCTATATAACAAACCTGTCATTCAAATTATTTGCATATTTTCCGTTGGAGTTAAATCTCTCCTTCTTTTTGAGGTTTCTCTATAATATTAATTAGGTGAGTAACCGCAGTGTGGTATATTGATGTACGGCTTATTATTTTGCGGATTTTATTTTTTTTCTTGATTTCCTTCCAATTTTTTTGTTTTTACAAATAAAGTTTGTATATTTGCAGCGGTGTTCTTGTGAACACCACATTTTGATTGCTCAATCACTCTGCTGAACTGCGACCTCAAAAGAGTTAAACGAGCGGAAACAAATACACATTGGAGCTGCACCATAGAGTGCAGACTTCTCCATAGTGTATTTGAGGTTGTCGCAGACCTAGCAGAGTGTATGGCAGGTCTGCACTTTCTTTATGGCCTGAAGTTAGTGCTAACAGCTTATGTTTTTTTGATGAATTAGTACTAATTATAAGACAAAGAGGTTATGAACGATAATGAATTGATGAACCGAAGAAGGTTCTTTAAGAAGACCGCAAAGGAAATGCTTCCGATGCTTGGCGCGTTTGTTGCTGGACCAACGGTAATATTGAATACGCTGGCTTCATGTGGTTCTGATGGATGTGATGGTTGTGAGGCGGCATGTCAAGACAACTGTAGTTCTTCTTGTTATGGTTCATGTTCCAGTAGCTCTTCTAATGAAGGATGCTCTGATTGCTCATCTTCTTGTAAAGGAACTTGTTCCACAACATGCTTAGATTCTTGTAGAGGTTCTTCGCAAAGCACTCCTTCATCTAAGGGCGATGGCTCGTACTCAAATCCTTTCAATGCATCAGAAGCCCGTAATTATGCAGCATCTCTGGCAGCAGATGAAACTACAACCAAGAGTTTCTATGTGAAAGGAAGGGTATCTTCAATAAAAAATAATTTTAGTATAGAATATGGTACAGCAATATTCTATATGACTGACGAAGGCAAGTCGGAGGATATATTCCAAGTCTACAGAGCGTATTATTTGGAGAATAAGGCGTATCAGTCTGGTGATTTGCTGGCTGTTGGGGATAATGTTGTGGTATATGGGAAGTTGTCTAACTATAAGGGAACAACTCCAGAGTTGGCTGACAGAAAGGGTTATTTGTACTCATTAAATGGGAAAACAACACCCGCCGTTACCACTGGAGGTGATGGAAGTCTGTCAAATCCATATAATGCGAAGGAGGCTTCCGACTATGCTAAGTCATTAGGTGCAGATGTCGTTTCCAGCAATAATGTATATGTAAAAGGTGTTATTTCTTCTATTAAATATGAGTATTCTGCAAATTATGGAACAGCGGTTTATAATATTTCTGACACAGGTAGGGCAGAGAATGAGTTTACCATATATAGTAGCTATTTCTTCGACAACAAACCATGGAAAGAAGGAAACACGCAAATAAAAGTCGGTGACACTGTCATTGTTTGTGGAAGAGTTGTCTTCTATAAAGGAACAAATCCCGAAATGGCAGAGAAAAAGAGCTGGCTTTATTCACTCAATGGCAAAACGAGTGACAGCGGGAATAGTGGCTGTTCAGGTAGCTGTGCATCAACTTGTTCAAGCACTTGCACCGGTACCTGTGAAGGTCAGTGTGCCGTTGGATGTAGCAGCAGTTGTGGGGCTGATTGTGCTGGCAGTTGTTCTTCTGGCTGCAGCACCACCTGTACGGGGACGTGCAAGGGCGAATGCTCTACGACTTGTGCCGGCGGCTGTAGCAGCGGCTGTTCCACTACCTGTACGGGCGGCTGTGACACTGGGTGTAATACAGGCTGTACGTCTTCGTGCGCAAAAGGTTGTTCCAACGACTGCACAGGCAGTTGTGACACTGGATGTGATACTGGCTGCTCCACATCTTGTGCCAGAGGTTGTGCTGAGACGTGTGCCACTGACTGTAAATGGGAATGCACAAGAAATTGCGCCAGTGACTGTACAAGAAACTGCGCATCGGATTGTTCTTCCACTTGTACAAGTAATTGTGCCAATGACTGCACAAGAGCTTGTGCCAACAACTGTCTTACAGGATGTGAGGATACATGTCGTACAGGCTGTTATGGAAGCTGTAATGGATCATGTGGTGGAGAATGCCGTGGCAAGTGCATAAACAGTTGTGGCCAATATTGCAAAGGAGGAAACAGCGGTTCGTGTAGGAGCAGTTGTAACTACGATTGTTCCAATTCCTGTTCGAACACTTGTTATACGATGTGCTATTCTTCAAGCATGTAGGCATGGCTTTTGAAATCTTATGATAGCAGAAATAAAGGAACAAGACATAGGCTGGCAAAACGGCATGGCAAAGAGCATCACGTTCATCGTGACGAAGGACTGCCAGCTGGCGTGTAAGTATTGCTACTTGGTAGGTAAAAACACGAAGGAAAGAATGACATGGGAGGTGGCAAAGGAGGCCATCGACTATATCCTCGACCGTGAGGAGGACTTCCGCGAGGAGAGCGTCGTGTGGGACTTCATCGGCGGCGAGCCATTCTTGGAGATAGATCTGATAGATAAGATCTGCGACTATCTGAAGACTGAGATGTACAGGAGGAACCATCATTGGTTCAATTCCTACCGCTTCTCGTTCTCCACCAACGGCATCAACTACCACACGGAGCGGGTGCAGCGGTTCATAGAGAAGAACAAGAATCACCTATCGATAGGAATCACCATCGACGGCACGAAACGAAAACATGACTTAAACCGTATTTGGAAGACGCCGGAGATGGAACAGGGCATACAGCCAAAGCCAGATGAGGAGAAAGGCAGCTACGAGGATGTGGTGAAGAACATCCCCCTATGGTTGAAGCAGTTTCCTGGTGCGGCAACGAAGGTGACCATCGCATCTGCGGACATACCATACATCAAAGAAAGTGTGCTGCACCTTTATGCTTTAGGCATCAAGGAGGTGAATATCAACTGCGTGTTTGAAGATGTGTGGAAGGACGGCGATGACGTACTCTTCGAAGAGCAGTTGACGGAATTAGCCGATGCTATTATTGGCATGGATCTTTATCGCGACCATGCTTGTTCGTTCTATCAGGAGTTTATCGGCAAACCGATGGATTCAACGCGTGATAACCAGAACTGGTGCGGTGCAGGAAAAATGCTGGCTATTGATGCAGCAGGCAACTTCTATCCCTGCACCCGTTTTGCAGCTTACTCTCTACGTAACAAGCCTGCTTGGATTATCGGCAACATCCATGATGGTATTGACCAAAACAAACTTCGCCCTTTCCTGACGCTTGACCGCACAACACAATCGACTGAGGAATGTATTAATTGTGAAGTGGCGAGCGGATGTGCATGGTGCCAAGGCGAGAACTATGACGCGGCTCTGACGCATACCGTCTTTCAGCGTTCAACTGCCATCTGCAAAATGCATAAGGCTCGGGTTCGCGCCAACAACTATTATTGGAACAAACTGTTTCGTAAGCTTGAGTTGGAGGGAAGACGAGAGGAATATGAGAAACAGAAATCTAAAGCGAGTGAAACGATATGCTGACATACCTTATAGTATTATTGGACGACACGAGCACCTCGTTTTGTCATTATGATGTGCCAGCAAAACAGCGCAGGCTCATCAGCCTTGATGATTTGAATGCAGCAATCGTCTGGGCCATGAAGGAGAATCTGAATGTGCAATTCGTATATCCCGACTATGAACTGCCTATAGATTATTTGCAGGCTATTGACGGCATAGACCATACAGACATCAAGCCTTTTAGGAGTGGTGAAAATGCTGATGTCTTAGTGCTTGATGGGTGGGATGATGATGTCTCTATTGGTGCTACATGTATTATTAGGAGTAACTTTACAGAGTTGGCAGAGCATATTGATGTGGTAAGTAACTGGTCAAAACGGCTGGTAAGGCTGAATGTTGTGCTGACAGATGTGGATGCTTTCAGAGATACTGATATAGACGGTTATGGCAATACGTTGACATCACTAGCCGACAGCATTGCAACTCTTTATGCCAGTGGCATCACGCCACAACTTAATCTTTTGACAGATAGGCTAATGCTCAGTCAGATGAACAACTGTGGTGCTGGTGACGTTAGCATCACATTGGCTCCCAACGGAAAGTTCTACCTCTGCCCGGCTTTTTATTATGACGACAACTCACAGAGCGTAGGCGATCTGAAGAATGGGCTTTCTATATGTAACCCTCAGTTATTGCGTCTTGACCATGCTCCCATTTGCCGCCAATGTGATGCATACCATTGCCGACGCTGTGTGTGGATGAATCAACGATTGACGTTGGATGCCAACACACCGTCACATCAGCAATGCGTAGTAGCGCACTTGGAGCGTAACGCCTCATGCTTACTGTTGGCGAAACTGGAGAAACTTGGAGTTCGTATAAGCAACTGCCAACCAATAGAAGAAATGAAAGAATTAGACCCCTTTAATATTGTAAACAAATGGAAATAAGAAAAATTGTGGGACAAGTGTCCCCGGAAGAACGCGATGAGATTCAGAAACTCTTCGAGCGCAAGAACGGTTTGTCAGAGTTGGCTAAAATTGTTACAGCTGACAACGATGAACTGTATGAGAAACTGATAAAGGACATGGGCGAGACGGGCACCAAGTTCCAGCAGTGGTGGGACGAGAAAGCCAAAAAGTATGGTTGGGAGAGTCACCCAAAAGGTAACTGGGAGATTAACTTCCAGACGAATGAGATAACACTTGTTGTCAAAGAAGCATGATAATCGCACAACTACTATTCATCGGTACAACAGAACTGATGCTTATAGCAGGCATCGCACTCTTGCTCTTTGGTGGAAAGAAACTGCCGGAGATGATGCGAGGCATGGGACGTGGCATCAGTGAGTTTAAGAAAGGTGCCAAGGAAGTGACTGAACCTTTCGAAGAAGCGAAGAAGGATATTGATGAAGTCGTCAAAGAATGACGAAATGCTGACATTCGGCGGACACTTGGAAGTGTTTCGCCGAATGCTTTTCCGTATCATTGCGGTGGCTGGCACTATCACTGGTGTTGTGTTTTGCTTCAAAGAAACCACCTGGGAGGTCTTGCTGGCTCCTAGTGAGTGGGACTTCTGTACCTATCGTTGGCTGGAAACGGCTATGCAAGCTATTGGAATGGACTTTCATTTCGAAGAGTTCAACGTACAGATGATAGCCACAGACTTGTCGAGCCAGTTCATGACGCACATCACTACGGCGGTCTATCTGGGATTGTTGGGGGCTTCACCTTATATATTATATGAACTGTTCCGCTTCATTTCGCCCGCTCTCTATGAGAATGAGAAGAAGTATTCGGTGCAAGTGGCAGGCATCATCTATGTGCTGTTCCTGCTTGGTGTGCTGATGTCCTATTTCGTGCTGTTCCCAATTTCCTTCCGTTTCCTTGGAACCTACAGTGTGTCGGCAAAGGTGGTGAGCAACATTACGCTCGATTCCTATATATCCACATTCGTCTCGCTGACACTGGTTATGGGCGTGGTGTTCCAGTTGCCCGTTGTCGCCTTTTTCCTTGGCAAGCTTGGTATCGTCACTTCCGATATGCTTTCCCGTTACCGCAAGCATTCATTCATTGTTATCATGTTTGTTGCCGCCATTATCACTCCGCCTGATTTGATGACCTTAATCCTCGTGACCATTCCGCTCTATCTGCTCTATGAAGCCAGCATACGCGTCGTTGGCTGGGTGGAGCCGAAAGAAGAATCATGATAACCTTCGTACTGTAATATGTTTTTTCCGTGTGGAGATAAGTTCCTAATTCAAGTGATGTTGTTCAGACCACCCCTCGCTCGACCTCTGGTCGCTTCGCTCGCGAAGAACCCCTCCTAACTTAGGAGGGGAAATTGTAAGTTCTCCCCCTAAGTTCTTGCCTTGCAAGCGTCCTTCGGCCGAGCGAGGGGGAGTTCTTCGCGAGCGAAGCAACCAGAGGTCGAGCGAGAGGGGGTCTGAACAAGGCTATGATGGAGTTAGGAACTTATCACCACACAGACTAAGTTTTTCGAAAATTGTGCGTAAACCAGCGGAATCTGCCTTTTTTTTTGAGATTCCGCTGGTTTACGCACATTTTCTCTGTTTCATCTTGTTGTCAGAGGGGCGTGAAATGCCCGGAATTATGACGTAATCTGCGTTAATCATCCAAAAATGCTTTGCCGTGTCAGCATAATTTCGTAATTTTGCGGCGCAATGAAACGATTATGCTATTTTCTGACGGCGCTGGTGGTGCTTGCCAGCTGCGGACCGTCATACGAGGAACAGAAGCGGCAGGTACGCAAGCAGCGCCTGCAGATGCTGCGT
>Ga0247609_10005268_pt1 | contig 12732 bp, 4 predicted proteins | sample 172DNAGHGlowgp2_FD_193487 | JGI IMG/M metagenome (GOLD analysis project Ga0247609, IMG submission 193487) | Sheep rumen microbial communities from Palmerston North, Manawatu-Wanganui, New Zealand - 1728 DNA GHGlow gp2 | ecosystem: Host-associated > Mammals > Digestive system > Stomach > Rumen ...
TCACCCGGAAATCAGATTATGATATTCGTACGAATGAATGCATTTTTAAACATCGAACGGATTCATTTGAGCAATGTATGAATCATTTTATCGTCATAGAAACGTCCCATAGATTTGAGCAATTTTGGAGAAATATGTTGCAATGGAATATCAAAATATGGAATGAATTTTTCAAGTGAAGCGAATTCTTCTAGCTGTTTTAGAGTCAGAATATCTGGATAAAGATACAAAATGCGATATTCAAAATCATAGGGGAGTTTGTCTAATTCGTGAAGTAGTGGTAACAACTGAGATTTACTAGAAAAGTCTGTCCCGTATCTCATCGTATCTTGTGCCACTATAATCAGTTCTTCTATTCACTGTTTGAGTAGATTTTCTGCTTCTGCAAGAACGGATTTTATTGGTAGGGAAGTTAGTTTTCATCTAATCTGTGGAATTATGCAGAATGCACATGAATTATTACATCATTCTGCAATTTTGAGATATTCATAGCGATTCTCGTAATTTGTGAGCAATCTCGGAGCAGAATATCGACAGAAATCTTGGAAAGTCTGGCTACGAGAAGTCAAATTTTGTAGGTTTGTAATGGTTAGATCATTCCGTGATAAGTAGGAAATATTTTCATTTTGAAGCATTTTTTCCCATCTTTGAAGTTCTTGTTCAAGTTGTCATTCTGGAACGTCATCTTTCTTAAGTAATTTTTCAAAATACTGTACACCACATCCGATAATACATATCTTTTTCTTCTTTGAAATCAGTTTTTCAACGGCTTGAAACATTTCTTCACGACCAGAAGAAATGAAACTACATGTATTGAGGATTACTATTTCAACGTTTTTTTCATAAGGATCAGAGTAATATTCTACTTTATCTGAATTCTCACTTAAAATCTTTCACAAAAATAATTGGCTATCAACCAAATTCTTATTACATCATAGATTTATCATAGAAAGATGAACTTTTTTCATTTCCAAATTAAACAAAAAATACCCATTTATCTGAGATGAGAATAAAAATCTACTCTTCAAAGTAAAGATATTCTCAACAATAATATTTTTTATTTAATCATAGTAGATTTATTCAAATATGTCGCATCTGGATAGTAGGAATAGATTAGAGAATCTCATTTAATTTTATCCATGATTGCATCTGGATTATCCACTGTACGAATTGTTATACAACCTTCACTTGTTGAATCTCATGCCTTATGACCCTTCTCTGTTCTTGAATAGAAAAAACTTCATACACGATGGACTGCTATTCATCTTTCTTTTGCTTTATCATTCGAATATTCCATTCCTTTCAGAAATAATCATCTCCATGTTCATTTAGAATTTGGTGTTTTTTCCATAGGAGTTCTAAAAAAACCTATACTAGTCTGTTTTGAATTAGGAACATTGGAAAATTTTGAAGTTGTTTGTGTATTTCCAGAATTTTTTCCATGTCATGTTTGTATACAGTTTTCCACTGTTAAAGTATCCATATTTATTACATATAACCTATTTTTACTTACTGGTTTCGAATAATCTACAACCGTTAGATATCTTTTATTTTTTAAGCTATTTTTATTTTTGTTATATCCTTGCATAGCTAGATAAAAAGGAAGAAATTCTGGCTTTTCCTTTCACTGTAGTTTATCATAAATTTCTTTTATAGTCTCTGTATTCTTTTGTTTCTCTGGAGAAAAAAGATTTTGTTTAACCCAATTTTTAATTCCAGGAGGTATCAGTTTTGTAGCGATATTCCACAGGCTGGAAAATTTATCTACTCAATAATTATATACATCAGATATTCATTCTTTTGCTCGATCAATGGCAGAATCCAAGAATCATTTTTCTTCTTTTTCTTTTTTTTCTGCTTTTGGTGCATCTGTAACCTTTGGTTTCATCTCGTTTTCCTTATTTTGAATTTCTTTTAACACTATCTTAATATCTCTTCAATAATTATCTAATATATACTTCAATTTCCATGCTCATGGATTCTCTACCACTGGTACTACAATATCGTATGATCCATAAATCATATATCTAACCATTCTTTCCAAGTCATTATTTTCATTACTTCACAATTTTCAGATACTTATATAATGTGATAAATCACCTTTTTTTGGAAAATCAGAAGGATTAATAAGGGTTGCTGCCTCGTTTAAAATTCCTTCAACCTGAAAATTTTCTATGTAATACATCAACTCCTTTGATTCATTGAAAAATCCCATTTTAGCCCTTTGTCATTCTAATTCATATCTTTCTTTATCCGATAATGGCCTCTGTTCTGGCACTTCTGGCGTAGGCATTTTCCGTATTATGACAATTAAAAAGTTCTTCCCTATAAATATTATAAATATTTTTTTATTTTTGTCAAAAAAATGGACACTTTTTGATGTGTCCAATCTAACATTTCTGATTTATTATCATAACCACTGCAATTCAGAATTTTCTCAAATATAGTTTTCTTTTAAGTGGTCTATCTTTTCGCTTAAAGTATCTGGTAACAATTCTGAAATTTGGTTGATAAAATATGATTCAGCATCCATTTCATATTTTTTATCAAACAATGATGAAATATTGTTTATTTGAATTCCTTTTCATTCTCGATATATTAAATAATCTCCGGACTTTATCACCTTTTTAGCATTTGAATATAGCTCGAAATAATCTTTGAGATTTGAATCGTAGTAAATCATCGCATAATTCGATCTTATATATTTTTCCAGTTCTGATATGAAAGTATTTTGCATCGAGAGCTGTTTTTTATTTTTCTCAGTCGTTGAATTTGGGATACTTTTACATGAGAATTGAGTTTTATTGTATGATATACAGAGTTTATCTCCATTTTTCACAAGTGTAATCTTTTTCACTATCGCTAGTTCTTCTGCTGGAATTTCATGAACTGATGAATTATCTGAGCTGAATTTTACTCCATCGGAAGCTTTTGAGTAACAGAATTTATCTATTTCTTCTCAGCGGAATAGCAGAGAAACGCATGATGCAGAATTTGGGAACGAGAACGATCATTTGATTGTGATATTCTGATTTGAAACCAAATTTCAGACTAATTTCTTTTTAGTTTTATCATTTATAAGCAAAGAAAAATCTGGACTCAAATTAAGTAGATCTGCAGGTTCTTCAGAAGGAGTTCGCAGTAAAGTTATCTCCTCTTTTCAGCTATCTTTTCATGATGGATTTGGGATTATTGACTGAATTTTCACATTTGGAATTGATGTTAAAGTATCTCAGGAAAGTAATGTTTCATCCTCTGTTAGTGGTCAATTTGGATTATAGCATCGCGTATCGAAAGTATAACTTCATTGATTCAAACTCACACACGTTGCGCGATTATTTGGCAGTCAGAAATCTCATTTTAGAGTGATATCTGGTGATGATGAAAGGTCAAAAACTCAGAATTCCGATAACTTTTTGTTCTTCGTAGTTCACGTTGCGTATTCACTTCGTGGAAATATTGTCAAACTAAAATCATCAGAGAAATCGATGGAAGTAACTGCGGAAATTTGTAAATTGTCGACACTAAGTTGGACACTTTCATTTCACGAATCAGTTCAGTCTGGATCATATATCACGTTGGAAATCTTAATTGAAAGTTTCTCGTAATCGATTCCCCAAGCATCTGGCTCTTCTTCAATAGATTTTCCACATATAGATGAAGATCGAAGTCATTTTTCACTCCTTTTAGCATTTTCTTCGGCTTGTTTGAATGCGGATTGCTGTGTGTAAGAAGTTTTGTAAGTATATTCTTTAGCATATCATTCTGCGATTAAGGTTTCGTTTACCAGTTTTCAGTCTAGATATACATAAGCTAACATTCTGCCATAAGCATCAGACGAGGCTGAATCTGGATCAAATTCAAGCGTAACGTACTGGTTTTTGATTAAATTTGTTAGGTAGTTTTTCGCCTCCTTTCAGAAACATTCTGTGCTGCGATAACGAGCAGTATTAGATTCAGGAGCATCTAACCCGAGTAAGCGAACAGACTGTAAACTTCCATCCTCTTTACGATAACGGAAAGTATCTCCGTCTATGACTGAATAAACTTTGACTGCTTCGTCTGGAATCTCTACTTTCGGTTTATTTGGATTATATTTATAAGTCGAGAAAATATAGTTATCATTGAATAGGATTACCACTACATCTGTACCATCTTTAGTAGAATTTGGAAATCAGAATGATCACGTTAAAGTGATGGATGAATACGGTTCAAGAATTCACGTCAGCTTTTTATTCGTTGCATTGACTTTCATTTTGATTTTAGAAAGGTCGAGTGATTTGGAAGAGTTTGATTGAATAGTTATCGTTTCTTTTCATGTATCGCTTCACTCTGGATCGTAATCAATGTAAGTAATAGAAATCTGATAATCTGATGGTGTGAATGAGTCAGATTTTTCTTCTTTTGGTTGCTTTTCAGGTTTCTGCTCAGAATAGCAATATGAATCTAACGTAGAATCTCATGAATAAAGGTATACACAGGCTCACCCATCTACAAATCAGAAATTTTTGGAGAATGTATCGATAGTTTTTGAGTAAAGAATTCAGTCTATGTATTTTTTAGAATCGGAAGTAGATGTTTTGAGGTAATAATTATGATTCTTGAAATCAATATCATATGGGATGAATGACTGAAGAGTAATCGATTCTGGATTTTTTGGTTCGAGTGAAACTATTTTAATCTGTAAACTGTCATTCTGAGGAGCATCTTCTCAATTCAACCCGGGTTCTACTCCATTCTCATTCTGCTCTCCATTTCAATCCTGATCGGTAATCGATACTGAACCCGGGTTGTTGTTTGCGTCTCCTTTGTCATTCTGAGGAGCTTGCGACGAAGAATCCACTCAGCTTCATACTCATCATGTAAGAATAGAATTTCACGTTCAAATTACACTTCCATTTTCGACACCATTTCCCTTATCTTTTCAACATAACTGCTCTTTGCTCGGACACGAACATCCACCTCATCCTCCTATATATTTCACCTTCTCAACTACCTTTTCATTGTACGATGAAGTTACAGAAAAGTATTTCAAAGCCGACTCATTAAATCCTGGTGAAAAATCATTCACGTTGTCCATTACTTCTCCACATTCATGAATAGAATTTGGGCGATATACTGATTTTTCTGAAATTTTAGATCCAATTTTTACGATGTCTAAAAGTTGTCTATCTTGTCGACTTATTCCATATAATTCCAGTTCTCAACCCGATTCACTCAACTGGAATTCTGGTTGCAATACAATGGTTATCAGTCCCGCTTCAGTTAATGATCACTCATTTGTTGTCAAAATCAGCTTTGTATTTTTCTCCAAATCTTCTATATCAAAATACATATTATCCTCATCTAGTAAGTCAATATAGATTGGCGTTTGGAGTGCACTTCCTGTAAGCAATAAATATTCAAATTCATATCATTCTAGGTCATCATGAATATCAAATTCAATGTATGGACTGTATCTACTTCCTCATCGGAATATTTCACTAACCGTGACAGGGCTCTGATAGACATCTCCACAATCCATTATCTCTTCCTCTTCTGGTTCATCTGGATCTTTTGTACAATCTTTAGCTTCTTCTGGTGCTCAAATAAGTATTCATGGTGTAGCCACAATTCACATTCATGGAACTAAATTCTTTCTATCTTCTTTCGATAATAGCTGAAAAACGGTAACCATAAATCAGTCATCTGTTTTAGCTTTTTGAAAAGATACACTATCATTATCCATATCTTTAACTCGATTTTCATGTACAAAAAATGAATCTACTTCTTCTCATGACAGGATTAAAGAAATCTGAATCTCTTTCGTGTCTGCGATAGAAAACTTTTTGTAGTTTCACTCATTCAGTAGAATATTCACATCTTCATCAAAATTAAACATCTCATCAGAATTTGCAATTATCAGAAAATCATTAGCAGGAATCTGAATATCTGTGTAGGTTTGGCTAGTCCTATTTGCGTAATATATTGCTCATGAAAGTTCAATATCTCAATAGAATTCTCCGTTTCAGATATTATAGATTTCTATTCGTTCATCTTTCCCATCATAGTAAACTTCGGAAATTATTAATTCTGATTCTAGTTCTCAATTCAACCCGGGTTCTACTCCATTCTCATTCTGTTCACCATTTCAATCCTGGTCAGTCATTAATGCTGAACCCGGGTTGTTGTTTGCGTCCCCTTCGTCATTCTGAGCGTTTAGCGAAGAATCTTGTGTGTCTTGTTCATCAACCTTTCACCTAAGATTCTTCACCTCGTTATCACTCGTTCAGAATGACTCTATTTTTTCTCATTCTGCGACATTTACTGAGAAATCTGTTGGTTCTAGGTTGTCATTCTGAGGCATAGCCGAAGAATCCATTAGTGTTTCATTTTCCTGTGTGTTATCGTCATTCTGAGGCACATCCGAAGAATCTTGTGTATCTTGGTTATCATCTCACACATAAGATTCTTCACTTTCATTTCATTCCGTTCAGAATGACATATTGCCTGGACTTATCTCCAATTCCTGAGCAAAACTTAAATTAAAAATTAAGGGAAAAAGGGCCAATCGTAGCGAAACGATTAGACGAAAACTTTTCATTTTATAATGAAAATATGGAAATAAAAGTTATTTGAGTAAATGGTCTAAAATCGTATGTTTAGCTTTTCAAATTTCTGCTAAAATATCTATCGAGATTTCTGGCTTGTGATAGTCTTTAAGTGAAAGCAGAGCATTCTGTAAATCCCCTGACGTAGTTGGTGTAGATTGTTCAACCATAATGTCGTTAAAATTTTTTACATACCGTTCAGCATTGAGTTTTTGGTCGTGTGTTCGAGGTATCGGAACTATAATACTTTTCAGATTAAATAATTTTTGTTCTGCGAGTGATGTCGTTCATCCACGAGTGAGTGAAATATCACAGTGCTGGTACAAAATTCACATATCAGATTGTGAAAGAAAGTCGTATGTCGTAACTGAAGGAAATTCTTTAAAAATCTGTTTCAAATCTTCGTTGAGCTTTCCAAGGATTATATGATAATGGAAAGAATCACGTAAAGTTTCATTCTCTTTGAGTAAATCAGCCAAACATTCGTAAAGTTTTTTGGAACCCTGGGATCATCACATCACGAGAATTGAAGGTTTCCCATCTTTTTTTTCAGATTTTAGAGAATTGGATAATTCTGAATCTTTAGATGGAGATGGAACTATTTCATCAGAGAGAATCTGTCCAACAACTATAGCTCAACTGAAAACTCCATCGAATCCGCAAAATGATTGTTTAGAGAATTTATTTCAGATTCTATTTACTAGTCATGGTTTCACATCCGATTCATGAACGAAAATCGGTTTGTGAAGAAAATTTGCAGCAAAAACTACAGGTAAAGCTACATATCATCATTTACAGAAAACTACATCAGCTTTGGATTTTCGTAGATGGAATATTGATTGAACAAATCCTGCTGCGAATAGGAACAAGTCTCTGATGTTTTTCAGACGTGATTTTAGGGGAGTTTCCCTACGCCATTTTCATGAGAGAATTGATATAAATCTGACCTTATCTCAAAATCTAGCCGCAGTTTCTTGTTCGAGTGAATTTTTGGATCAGAATCGAATTATTTCTTTAACTTGGTCTGAATATTTTGGATCTGAAATTATAGTTTCAATTAGAGATTTTATCGGGAATACATGCCCTCACGTCCCACCTCAAGCCATGACTATAGTTTTCTTTTTCATTCTTTGGAGTGGACAAGATAAAATAGTTGTGTCTAGTATTGTCAATTTATGCATTAAATTCAAGAGATTCTTGATGTAAAAATCCAACTGGAATAAATTGGAAAAAAGTCTGTGAAAATTTGCATTTTTTCGCGTTTTGAAGTATAATCATTCTTGATGTTTTATTTACATTGTATCTTTGATTTTATGGAGACGTTAGGAGGTAGAGAATCACAGTTAAAATGGGAAGAATCTATTCAAAAAATAAAGGAATACCTAAAATCTTTATTTTTGAAAAAGCATAAAAGAAAGACCAAGAAAATTTCCGACACAACCAATAAAGAACTAACCAAAATCATAGATCAGGACGAAGAAGATTTTGATGAAGAAGATAATATAGAAGAAAATGAATGATGAGAGAATGATTCAGAGGATATGGAAGAAAATAGTTGAGAATCTGGTCAACAAGGTGAAAACTGAAGTGAAGGCGAAAAAAAACAAGAGTTCGAAATCCCACCAGAGGATCAGGATGAATATATTCCTAGAGATTCAGAGTTTGGTGAAGCTATGTGAGAACAGTCAAGATTTGCTGAGATATATCCTCCATTTTTGTGATATTATGTTAAATGAAAAAAATCATACTTTGATAGAAATACTAATTTATGGTCAAAGAAAAAACAGTTAATGCCATTTAGTCACAGATTAACGGAATGAATTAAGAAATATACATATACTTGAGTGATTACGGCTTGAATTAATGCTATTCCTTTACCAGATTGAGCTCGACCTGATACAGATTCTCTTTGTGTTCAATGAAGTTCTATTCCTGAATTTCAAGTAGATCAAAATGGATGTATTTATTTGATTAGCAAGAAAAAGCAGTTTGTTAGTTTTAATTTCTGATTGAAACAACATACAAATGATACCGCACCAATAAATGCAGATAATGAAAAGATTATATTTGATTCATTGTCTAGCGATACTCAAGAATTATTAACAAATTTGAGAAATTCTTGAGGTTCTGCACTACAACTAGCATCTGCGATTAAATATTACATAGTAAAAAACAAAAAATACTCTACTAAAGTTCAGTGAACTTTAAGGAATAAATCAAATAGAAACAATTATGTAAAGAATTTGGATGAATCTCCTATTTTGGAATGTTTTAGTGCAAATTCTTTGTGCGTTGCCCTTTGTAGAGAATTATGAATTCCTGCGAGACTAGTTGTTGGACATATGATTCAATCTGTAAATGATGAATGAAAAGCTTGCATCACAAAAAACGACTGACATGCTCGATCCGAGATCTGGGATGATAGTACATCTCAACGAATTAGAATAGATGCAACTCCTACACAAAAGGAAGACTGAGAAGATAGTAATGAAAACTGACAAGAGCAGAATGAGAACAAGAACAATAATCAAAATGCTGATAATAATTTTGGAGATAATCAGCAATCTTGAGATCAACAGAATCAACAATCTTGAAACCAATGACAAGATTCTCAACAAAGCAATAAATGACAACAATCAGATGAATGAGAGAATAATTGAGATAAAGATTCTCAATCTAATTCTAGCGACAGTTCAAGTGATAAATCTGATTCCTCATCAGAGTCAGATCAAAATTCTGAGAGCGAATCAAACAATCAAGATTGAGATTCTCAATCTGATTCTCAATCTGATTCTCAACAAAGTTCTAGTTCAGATTCTTCTCAAAATCAATCTTCACAAAATAGTAAATGAGATCTTATAAGACCAGATACTAACCAACCACAAAAATCTCCAGAAGAATTGTTAGATGAAATGATTGAAAAAGCAAAAGAAGATAGTCTATTACAGCAATCAAAAGAGATGAAAGATGTGTTGGATAAACTAGAAAACGCAAAATCAAAAGAGGAAATAAAAGATATATTGGATAAATCAGAATTATCTGATTTTGCTAAAGATATGGTTGATAAATTGTGAGAGGATAAAATTTTAGACGAAGAAAAGAAAGAATTGGAATCGCTAGATGATGAAAGAAAAATAGATGAAGCTTTACAGAATTCATTACTTGATGATGAATATAAACAAAAGCTAAAAAATTATGCAAATATGATGAAAAAGAAAATTGAAGATGAAAAAAAGAGAATGAAAAATGAAATGGAGAGACTTTGATTTACTGAACAAGAGTTATGATATTACAAAGAATATAAAAAGTTAGAGGCAGAGGTTGAACCAGAAGTAAAAAAACAAATTAGGGAATTACAAAAAATCTTGCCAGCACAATACCAGACAATAAAAGATGATACACAAATGTATCGTAGCTGAATGTCTATTAACTGAAGTAAATTAGTAAGTTTTGCATTAACGTGAGATTCTAAAATCTTTAGAAGAAATAAAGAAGTTCGTGAAAGTAACGAAATAAACATGTTTGAAACAATTATTATAGACACTTCTGGAAGTATGTGAAGTTTCGAAAGAGAATGATCTATCCTTAGAGAATCGATTAAAGCAGCAATTATTAGAGCAAAGGTTTTGGAGCATTTTAAGGTAGATTTTAGCATTGTGCTTTTTGGAGATCGTATAGACGAAGTTATGAGCTTTGGAGAAAAATTTTCATCAAGAGGAAAATGTTTGATTCCTTCTAAACTAATTAGAGCCGCTAAGATATCGTGATGAAACAATAGAGAACCAATATCTTATGTATATCAGAACATGCTGAAACAATTTAGAACACATCATTGAAAGTCTTTTGGTAATATTTCGTTTATATGAGATTGAGATTTATGTAACTGACAGAGAAGAAATGATTTAAAAGCTATGATAGAAGATTTAAGAAAACGCTGATTCTGAGTAACTGCATATTACGTAAACGACAGGTGGAGTAGTTTAATTGACTATCATTTCTGAACTCCTGAAGATTGAGGTGCTGTATATGCATGAAATTCTAAGGAACTATCTAAAGAAATTATAGAAGCTCACAAGACACATTTAAAGAAAAAAATCAGAAAATACATAAAATAAATTTATATTGTAAATCATTAAAAAAATGGAAACACTTGAACAAAATCAGGCAACCGAAGTCTTTAGTATCAAAAGACAAAAAGTAGAAAAATTAGATGAAAAATCGGTTGAAGAACTACAGAAAAAATTCTTAGTTAATTTTAAAAGATCAACCGGAGACACTCCTAGAATAATGCGTGAATGAATAAGTGGCGGTAGTTATCCCGATTATTTTATTACTTTAAAAAATGGTGCTGTTTTTAATTTCCCATATTTTACAAAATCATTAGAAAAGTGAGTAGATAATTATGGATCTATGGTATATGATAATAACAGGATGTCAATAAATAGCAAAAGTTTATTTTTATTCAAAATAGACCAAGCTTTTATAAAAGATTGAGTTTATTTCTTTTATACATCTGATTGACAAATTCTAACGGCAAATAAATCTGATTTTGATAAAAACTGAATAGAAGCTGAATCTTTGGAATTCTTCTGAAACCAAACAGCTTGAGCTGATATTCGGTGAAAAACTAGAAAATCCATGCGAATGAACTGAACAACTACTAAATCAGATGGAGATTGATTTATTCATTTTTATGCGAATTGAAAAAATACGTTAGACATACCATGAGATAACATATTTCAGATAGAACCCGCAAAATTTCTCATATCGGATGGATGAAATTTATATCAATATCAATTAGTCGATTATAATAATTACAAAAAATTAGAAAATTTCAGTATTCCATTTAAGGGAATCACACAAATGGCAGTTGATTATAATAAGAATTTTCTTTTCATCGTTAATGAAACAGATGAATGATCTACTCTACATATTATATCTTATGATAAATTTATGAATCAGCATGAAATAGAGGAAATTTATTCCATCAAAAATGTAAAAGAAATATGCTGATTATGAAGAGATAACTGAATGATATGTTTAATGAGTGATAATTCTTTGCAGTATTATCGAAATACTTTCGCTAAATTTAAAATAAATTTTTTCAAAGATAAAGAAGACTGAACTCCATGATGAAAGCTCATCTATCCAAAAGATCAAGAAATAACAACTGTGAAAGATTCTGGGAAAGATGAACTTTTAAAAGAATTAAAAGATGGAACACTTGTAATCGATTTTGATGAGGAAGTAGTGGATGAAACGGATAAATTAGATAATGATATCATAGATACTATTTGGAATTATAAAATCCCAGATAGATGAATGACTCTGAAAGAATTATACGATAATGCAAAAGATGAAGAAAGTATCAAATTAGTTTTAAATTTATTTAAAAAAATAAGGAAACACCCTTCAATTTCTAAATATGCATCAATTATAAAAGGTATGGAACAAGAAATAATTGATAAGCAAAATAAAATTCTTTTGGAGTCTATTTTTACTGACCTATGAGAGATTGAAGAAGAATTAGGATGACAACCTGATTTAAGGACACTCATGACTTTAAAAGAGAGGCTAGAAGCAATTCAAAGAAAAAGAAGAACTATACTAATATCAAATACACCTCAAGATAAGACATTAAAAGAATTATTAAGTCAAGTCAAAGAAGCAATTAAATATTACCAAGAATCCAATAAAGAGGAATATATGGGTAAAATCGATGAAAACTTATGAGAAATCAAAGAAATATTGGATTGATATGACTATATTACAAGTGTTACAAAAATCAGAACAACTCCAATACGAAAAGAAACGGAAGATATGTTATGATTATTGGATGCTACAACTAAATCAGAATATGAAACAAAAATGAACACTTTGGAGATTAATAGAATTAATGAATTAAAAGATATTTCAACAAAGAAAAAGGAAGAACAATCTCAACAGATTAATAAAATAAAGAGTGATATTAAATGAAAGATGGATGAGTTAAAATTAATATTTAGTGAAATAAATGAAGCGGATGAAATTGAAGATTTGTGGGATTCTAATGAACTTGTATTACGAATAAACGAGAAAGTTAAAGAATTACCAAATAAAGATGCAGATGAAATATTATTACAGCTCAGAAGAACTTTTGAGG
>Ga0247609_10005274_pt1 | contig 12722 bp, 11 predicted proteins | sample 172DNAGHGlowgp2_FD_193487 | JGI IMG/M metagenome (GOLD analysis project Ga0247609, IMG submission 193487) | Sheep rumen microbial communities from Palmerston North, Manawatu-Wanganui, New Zealand - 1728 DNA GHGlow gp2 | ecosystem: Host-associated > Mammals > Digestive system > Stomach > Rumen ...
CTTTCCTTTTTATTTTGGTGGCCTGAACTTCACCATTATATCAAAAAGAAGGTGTTGTTTTTACTTAAGTTTTAATCTCACGCGCTTAGCTCGTGGTTTTTGAAGTATGCTTCGCATACTTCTTCTGTTAAAACATAATAAAAACGCATAATTTAGTAAAAAGAAAAATATTATAAAACGGAACAGAAAAATTAACGCTGCATAATTTGAAATAAAAGACATTGTTTTTAATTTGATCGGAGGAATAATTATGGCTGAAAATTTTCAAGAAACTAATCCATTAACGCAAAATTCAAATTGCACTTTTCAAGGTGGAACCCTCGGTAGAATCAAGGAAGCTGTTTGTATCGATGCTTTTAGAATTTACGATTCTTGCGCCGATAAAGATTGCCTATCGAATCTCAGAGTTAACTTCACAGAATCCGGACAACATATGATCGATCAAGCGTGTAGCGTTAGATTGAAGGACGTTAACGTAATTACAACATACGTAAGCTTAGAGCCAGTGCCGTTTAATAAAGGTTTTTATTCGGTAGATATGACGTTTTTCTTTGAAGTGAATTTAGAATTGTTTTTGTCTCCGTCATCGAGTCCTGTGAACGTAAGCGGCTTATCAATCTTCGATAAAAAAGTCGTGCTTTTCGGAAGCGAAGGTAGTGTTAAAGTTTTCAACTCAACGGCTAATTCAAACAATCTGGAATATATCAACGCTGCGTCAAAAAATCTTCCTAAGGCTACAGTGCAAGTCGCAAAACCTATAGGTCTTGATGCAAAACTTCGCACTTGTAATCAGCAAAACGGCGAAAATGTTTATCCTATTCCAGAATGGATTAATCAAAGATATGGTGGTGAAATCTTAACTCAAAACCTCGGAAATACAGTCTTAGTGACAATCGGAATTTTCACGGTAGTTCAAATCGAAAGAAATGTTCAAATTCTTGTCCCGACGTATGATTTCACGTTACCTGAAAAGGAATGCGTCACCACAACCGACGATCCTTGTGAGCTCTTTAATAAATTAGAGTTTCCAACCGAAGAGTTTTTCCCGCCACGAGTCACAGACTTAAACTCCGACACTCGAGAAAATTTTAATTAAAGTTAAAAGAAAAGTCCTCAAAAGTGAATGCACTTTGAGGGCTAATTTTTTGAATTAATTTTATTTTCTCGAATCCAGATAATTTTGTAAAATGATCGTGGCAGCTACGCTATCGATGACTTTTTTTCTTTTCTTGCCTCGCACATCAGATACATTTAAGTACCCGGACGCTTCCAGCGTTGTGCCTCTTTCGTCTTGAAATGTCACTTCCAACCCCGAAACTTTCCTTAAACTGTCACCAAATGCACGAGCTTTTTTCGCGCTGTCACCTTCTGACCCATCCATGTTTTTCGGTAATCCTAAAACCACCTTTCCTACTTTGCTTTCCTCTATAATATCAAGAATTTCTTGCAATAAAATTTCTCTGTCCGGTTCAGTTATTGTCCCAATAGGCGATGCTAAAATCTCATTTGTGTCGGAAATAGCTACTCCGGAGCGTACATCACCTAAATCTACTGCCAATATTTTCATCAAAAATCTCCTTGACTCCCAAGCAAAATAATTTAATCTTTTTAATTTTTTAACTTTTCAATCGACAATGTAAGATTTTCAAGCTGCATTGTCATTTCGTCGTGAGTTTTCTTGACCTTATCTACCACCGCCGCAGGTGCTTTTTCTACAAAATTTTTATTGTTGAGTTTGGATTCGGCTGATTTTAATTCTTTTAAAGCAAAATCATATGCTTTTTGAAGTCTTGCTATTTCTTCTGCTTTATTGATCAATTCATCCATAGGGATCAAAATTTTCGCTTCTGTTGTTACGATAGTTACAGCGTCTGGTACTTCAAAACTCTCCGCTACGTTTACTTCGCTACATTGTGCTAATCTTTCGACGAATAATCTTAAATCTTTAAATATATTTTGGTATTCCGTTTCGATATAGATTTTCGTTTTTTTAGATTGCGGAACATTCATCTCAGCACGCTTGTTGCGAACCCCTTTTATAGCTTTCATTACAATCTCAAAGTTCCTTTGGTCATCCTCGAATGCTAATTTTTCATCATATTTTGGATACTCTGAAATAATCAACGCTGAATCAACGTTCGGTAAACTTTGCCAGATTTCTTCCGTTAAAAATGGCATAAATGGGTGCAAAAGTTTTAAAATTTGTTTCATTAAAAATACTAATGCATTTCGTGTATTGTCAGCTGTTTCGCTGGTTTCATCTTGCAGCAATCTGATTTTTGCAAGCTCAATGTACCAGTCACAAAAGTCATCCCAAATAAAATCGTAAATCTTTTGCGCCGCTAAGCCAAGTTCGAATTTATCTAAGTTAGTAACAACCTCTTTTACCACTTCATTTAATTTCGATAATATCCACTTATCTTCAATTTGAAGATCTTGCGGTAATGCCCCACTTACATGAAAATCGTCGATTTTCATGTGTATAAATCTTGCTGCATTAAAAATTTTATTTGCAAAGTTTCGACTTGCATTGACTTTTTCTTCCGAAAAACGTAAGTCATTTCCAGGACTGTTCCCTGTAGCTAAAGTAAATCTTAAAGCGTCTGCACCATAATTTTCTATAATTTCTATAGGGTCGATCCCGTTACCTAAAGATTTCGACATTTTCCTTCCTTGAGCGTCTCTAACTAATCCATGAATTAGAATATTTTCAAAAGGAGCTTTGCCGGTATGTTCAAGGCCTGAAAACATCATTCTGACAACCCAGAAAAAGATTATATCGTACCCCGTCACCAAAGTGGAAGTAGGATAAAACTGCTTGTAATCTTCAGTATTATCGGGCCAGCCCAAAACCGCAAACGGCCAAAGTGCCGATGAAAACCATGTGTCTAACGTGTTCTCATCTTGAATTATATTGGAAGAATGACATTTTTCGCAAGATGCTGGTTCATCTTTTTGAACCATCATATGTCCACAATCTTGACAATAATACGCAGGGATCCTATGTCCCCACCAAAGTTGTCTTGAAATACACCAATCCTTTATGTTGTAAAGCCAATTGAAGTAGATTTTTTCGAACCTTGCTGGGATAAACTTAGTTTTACCTTCTTTGACGCAGTCAATGGCAGGTTTTGCTAAGTCGTGCATCTTAACAAACCATTGTTCCGAAACCATAGGTTCAATCGTCTCTCCGCAACGATAACATGTACCTACATTGTGCTTTATAGACTCTGTTTTCATCAGTAAGTCTAAATCTGTTAAGTCATTTAAGATTTGTTTTCTTGCATCATAACGGTTTAAGCCTTTATACTTACCAGCGTTTTCGTTCATAGTCCCGTCTTCATTCATCACGCAAACAATAGGTAAATCATGACGAAGTCCAACTTCGAAGTCATTAGGGTCATGAGCTGGAGTGATTTTCACAATGCCCGTACCAAAATCAGTCTCCACGTAATTATCAGCGATAACCGGAACCTTCCTGTTAGCAAGTGGCACAATTACATTTTTGCCAATGAATTTTTTATATCTTTCATCATCAGGGTTAACAGCTAAAGCTGTATCTCCCAGTAAAGTTTCAGGGCGAGTTGTAGCAATTTCGAGGTATTCGGATTTATCTTCAAGAGGATATTTTATATGCCAGAAATGACCTTCTTTTTCGTTAAATTCGACCTCGGCATCGGAAATGGAAGTTTTACAATTCGGACACCAATTTATTATCCTCTCACCTTTATAGATAAGGCCTTTTTCGTATAATCGCACAAACACTTCTTTAACGGCACTTGAGCACCCTTCATCCATCGTGAATCGTTCTCTAGACCAATCACAAGAGGCTCCCAATTTTTTGATCTGCTCGACTATTGTTCCGCCGTATTTATTTTTCCATTCGAAAGCTCGTTTTAAAAACTTTTCTCTTCCTAGACTTTCCTTTGTTAATCCTTCTTCTCTCAGCTGATTTACAACCTTTGCTTCTGTTGCTATCGACGCATGATCGACTCCCGGTACCCATAAAGTATTGTAACCTTGCATTCTCTTAAAGCGTATTAAGATGTCTTGAAGGGTCTCATCAAGCGCGTGCCCCATGTGAAGTTTTCCGGTAACGTTTGGCGGAGGCATGACTATTGAATAAGGCTTTTTGGATTTATCGACCTTTGTTTCGAAAAATTTGCCATCCATCCAAAATTTATAAATTTTATCTTCCACTATCTTTGGGTCATATGATTTTGGAAGTTCGTTTTTCATTCTTAAGACCTCCGATTTTATTTTCACTAATGTCACAATATATTATGGCATTTTTAAGTAACGTTGTCAAACCTGTCCCTCAGGCAGGCATTGCAAAAAGTAGATAGATATAGTAAAATAGTGAGTATGGAAAAAGAAATAAAATGTCCAAAATGTGGACGAACAGAAAAAGTAAAGAATGGATTTAATAGGGGGAAACAAAGATATAAGTGCAAAAATTGCGGATGTAATTATACAGGAAGTAGTCGAGAATACCTAGATGCACTAAGGCACAAAAGACGATAAAATATTATTTAGATTAAGAGGGATGGGCTTTAGAAAAATAGAAAGGTTAATGCAAGTTAGCCATGTGTCAGTAATAAACTGGGTAAAAAATCTTCTAAAAAAATGTGTAGAAAAGAAGAAAAAGAAAGAAAAACGGAAATAGAACAAGATGTTTTAGAGTTTGACGAAATGTGCATAAATTAAAAAAACATCTGGTTAAGGACAACAGTAGATCGCATAAGCAAAAAGTTAGTTGATTTTGAATTTGAAACAAGTAAAAATAAATATTTTGAAAACTTATCTTAAAAAATTTCACATATAGTATCTAACAAATATGCTTCTGATCGCTGGAAAGTATATAATTTGCTTGATCCTAGAAAAAGACTTATAGGTAAAGCTAATGCTTATTACCGTTGAAAAAATCAATAGATTTTTGTGTCATTATTTAGCCAGGTTTGTTCGCAAAACTTATCGTTGGTCTAAGAGTTAAAGTATTATTAGAGGTTCCCTTCTTCTCTTTATGCATCGTGATTCTCTACTGTCTATGTAGCATTAGCAATATCCAAAATTTAAAAAGACCAAATAAATATTAATAAAAATAAACAAAAACGTAAAAAACAAATCTAAAAGTAGTTAAATTATGGGAAAAAAATTTAAAATTTCGATATAAAACAGGAATGTAATGGCTAACCTCCTTTAACAGTAAAAATTTGACGTTATCTAATGTTTTTCGTATCCTCAATTATCAATATCAAAGTCCTGACTATCTGCTTGAAAACTATGGTTGTGAGGGAATTAAGATAAGTTTTATTTTTTATTTCAGGTACAATTGCACAACTTGCCTGCCTTTATTACTTATTTTTTGGAACATTTTTATACTTAGCCAAAAAGATATTACTATTAGGCTAAAAAGTGCTATTTATATGTTTTAACTTATTTGAGTCATGAAGTGAGTTCCTTTTCTAAAGTTCTAAATTATGCTATACTAAGATTAAAATAAGGAATAAATTAGCGGGAGGAATTTTCTATGATGAGCGATATAGAAATCGCACAGAATGCTAAAATAAAACCTATTAAAGAGATCGCGAATAAAATAAACATCGCAGAAGATGACTTAGAATATTACGGTAAATATAAAGCAAAATTAAGCGAAACCCTTTTCACCAAAGTAAAAAATAACAAAAATGGAAAATTAATCTTAGTCACGGCTATCAATCCAACACCTGCCGGCGAAGGAAAAACTACCACCACCGTCGGATTAGCTCAAGCGCTCAATAAACTCGGTAAAAATGCAATTATCGCTTTAAGAGAACCTTCTATGGGCCCTGTCTTTGGCATAAAGGGTGGTGCTGCCGGTGGCGGATATTCGCAAGTTATTCCTATGGAAGACATAAATCTTCATTTTACTGGCGACATGCACGCTATTACTTCTGCTAATAACTTACTCTGTGCTCTTTTAGATAATCACATCCAACAGGGCAACGAATTAAATATCGACCCTAGAAAAATTTTTATCAAAAGATGTCTTGACGTAAATGATAGAGCTCTGCGTGAAATTGTAATAGGTTTAGGTGGAAAAACAAACGGTATTCCTCGTGAAGATGGGTTTAATATAACTGTAGCAAGTGAAGTCATGGCAATATTGTGCTTGGCAACTGATTTAAAAGACTTAAAAATGAGACTTAGCAATATTTTAGTTGCCTACAGCTACGACGAAAAACCAATCTTTGCAAAAGATTTAAATGCTCAAGGTGCGATGTGCACTTTATTGAAAGATGCATTCAAACCAAATTTGGTGCAGACTTTAGAAAATACTCCCGCTATTATGCACGGAGGTCCATTCGCTAACATAGCACACGGTTGCAATTCTGTCAGGGCAACTTCTCTTGCTTTAAAAATTGCCGATTATTGCATCACTGAAGCAGGATTTGGATCTGACCTTGGTGCTGAAAAATTCTTCGATATAAAATGTCGTTCTGCTAAATTAAAACCTGACGCCGTAGTTTTAGTAGCTACCATACGCGCTTTAAAATATAACGGTGGGGTTCATTTAAATGATCTAAAAAATGAAAATTTACATTCTCTTAAAATCGGTATTGAAAATCTAGGCGCTCACATTAATAACATGAAAAAGTTCTCTTTACCTATTATAGTAGCTTTAAATAAATTTGAATCCGATACATTAAGCGAAATAAATTTTGTTAAAGATTACTGCAAAACTAAAAATGTGGATTTTGCTGTTTCTGATGTCTTTTCAAACGGTGGAACCGGCGGAATCGAGCTTGCAAATACTTTGTGCAAAGTTTTAGAAAATCAACCTTCTAACTTTAAGCCACTTTATCCACTTAATTTACCTATAAAAGAAAAAGTAGAAATTTTAGCAAGAGAAATATATCATGCTGGTAATGTCTGTTATACTGACAACGCCTTAAAATCAATAGAAAAGATTAACGATTTAGGCAAAGATAATTTACCAATTTGCGTTGCTAAAACTCAATATTCTTTTTCCGATAACAAAGATTTGCTCGGTAACCCTCAAAATTATACCTTGACCGTTCGTGATGTTAAATTATCAAATGGTGCGCAATTTATCGTCGTATATACTGGAAATATCCTCACTATGCCCGGTCTACCAAAATGCCCGGTTGCTAATAACATAGATATAAATGATGATTATGTAGTATCTGGCTTATTTTAGTTTTTAAGTTAGCTTAAGGCTTGGCGCAGCCTTGTTGATGCCATTTTTGGCATCAACAGTTCATCATTTGATGAACTTAAATATAAAAATTAAAAATTTTTATATTTAAAGGCTGCGCCCAATGCTCAGAAGAATCTTAAATTATATAAAAGGAATTTAAATTATGAAAAAAATTTTAAGTAAATCAGTTTCTCAAACTGAAAAAATAGCTTCATCTCTAGCTAAAAAATTAAAAGGTGCAGAAATCATCGCGTTGTACGGAGACCTTGGAGCTGGCAAAACTGCTTTTACTAAAGGTTTAACAGAAGCGCTCAAAGTCAATGTCGATGACGTACACAGTCCAACATTTACGCTTTTAAATGAATATAATGGTAAATATAAAATATATCATTTTGATATGTACAGGATAAATTCTTTTGAAGGACTTTATTCTCTGGGATTTTTTGATTTTATAGGTAACGGCGTTATCATTACGGAATGGAGCGAAAACATTGACAAACTCCTTCCTGAAAGCGCTATAAAAATACATATAGAGTACGGTCAAAAAGAAAACGAAAGAATATTAAAGTTTGAAAACTGTGAGGTTGATTTTAATGAAAATACTAGCAATTGATTCATCTGCTAAATCGGCGTCTGTTGCTATACTAGAAGACGATAAAGTCCTTGGTGAATTTTATGTAAATGTTGGATTAACACATAGTCAAACGCTTGTTCCAATGATAGACAATCTTTTTTCTATAACTAAACTCTCCTCTGACAATATTGATTTATTCGCAGTAAACAATGGGCCAGGATCTTTTATGGGTGTTAGAATCGGAGTTGCCGCAATTAAAGGTCTAGCTTTTAAAAATGATACACCTTGCGTTTCTGTTTCGACTTTAGAAAGCATTGCCTACAATCTAATAGATTCAAATTGCCTAGCAGTTTCAGCGATGGACGCTAGATGTAATCAAGTTTATAATGCTAACTTTGACATCGAAGATGGAAAAATAAAAAGACTAACCCCTGACCGTGCAATTTCTATAGAAAATTTAATTTCTGAATTATCAGATTATGACAAAAAAATAATTTTTGTTGGCGATGGTGCTGATTTATGTTATAATATGAATAAATTAAATAAAAATATCTTTCTTGCTAACAATAACTTTAAATTTCAAACGGCTAAAAATGTTGCTGCAATTGCTAAATTAAAATTTCTAAATAATGAAATTACATTGCCTGAAAATTTAGTCCCATCCTACCTAAGACCAATATTATAAATTTTACCATTCTTTTATATTTATATTAAATGTTAAAATTATAAGGAGATTGTTATGGAAAAGATTGTAGCGCTTGGCGCTGACCACGGTGGATTTTTAATCAAAGAAGAAATTAAAAATCACCTTTTAAAAAATAATTTTAAAGTAATCGATTGCGGAACTGATAATAACTCTGTCTCTGTTGATTATCCAATTTTCGCTGAAAAAGTCTCGAAATCCATATTAAAAAAAGAGGCGCAATTTGGAATTTTATGCTGCGGTACAGGAATCGGGATGTCTATTGCTGCTAATAAGTTCTCAAGTATCAGGGCTGCTGTTTGTGAAAATGAATTTTGCTGTGAGATGACTAGACGTCATAACGATGCTAATATTTTATGTTTAGGCGGCAGAGTCATAGATAAAAATAAAGCAGTAAATTTAGTTGATATATTCTTGAATACTCCATTTGATGGAGGTAGACATCAAATAAGGCTTGACTTAATAAAAAAATTCGAAATGCAAAATTAAAATTTATGGTAAGTTATTATTTTAAAATTAAAATAAAAATAAAGAAGGTTATTTTATGGAAAATCGCGTAACTATTATGGATCATCCTCTTATTCAACACAAAATTTCTCTTTTACGAGATAAAAACACAGGTTCTAAAGAATTCAGCGAACTTATCGCTGAAGTTACCTTATTGATGTGCTATGAGGCTACCAGAGATCTTCCTTTAAAGGAAATTGAAGTTGAAACCCCTATTGCTACTGCTAGGACAAATATTTTAGCTGGACGAAAACTAGCATTTGTTCCTATTTTAAGAGCTGGAATAGGCATGATGAATGGCGTTACAACTTTAATGCCGGCTGCAAAAGTTGGACATATTGGTATTTATCGAAATGAAAAGACTTTAGAACCTATTTTTTACTATAATAAAATGCCTAAAGATATTTCATCAAGAGATGTAATTGTCTTAGATCCGATGTTAGCTACGGGCAAAACTGCTATTGCTGCTATCGAAAAAATCAAAAAGTATAACCCTAATTCAATCAAGTTTATGTGTATAATTGCTGCTCCCGAAGGGGTTTCAGCTCTGAGTCAAGCTCATCCTGAAGTACAAGTTTATTGTGCTTCACTTGATAAAAAAATCAATGAAAATGGTTATATCGTACCTGGTTTCGGGGACGCTGGAGATAGAATCTTCGGTACGGATTAATCTTAGTTTTATTTTTTACAAAACTACTTTCTGTGAGGTGATTTTGTGAAACTAAATACATCAAAAAGAAACCGCGTTTTCGCTTCTGGACTCTGCTTTTATAAGTTATTTTGGGTATATCTTATCGGTAGTTTCTTGGGAGTTGTTTGCGAAACGATTTATTGTTTGGCAGTTTGTGGCCATTTTGAAATCCGTTGGGGTGTAATTTACGGACCTTTTAATCCAGTTTACGGCATTGGCGCACTCATGATGACTTTAGTTGCCTATAAAGTTTCGCATAAGAGAGATTTATTAATCTTTCTTATTTGTATGGTTTTAGGTGGAGTATGTGAGTACTTTTGTAGCTTTTTTCAAGAAAAATTTTATCATACTGTTTCTTGGGACTATTCAGATACTCAGTTTAACTTTGACGGAAGAACTAACGTACTATACTCTTTTTGCTGGGGAATTTTAGGAATTATTTGGGTAAAAGATATTTGCCCGAGACTTTCTAAATTAATTGAAAAATTGCCTATGAAAACAGGGAAAATTTTATCGAACATTTTAATTGTATACTTATCTTTAAATATCTTAATTTCAGGTCTTGCAACTTGGAGGCAAAGCCAAAGATTTCAAGGTAAGCCCGCTCAAAATTGGATTGAAGTAACTTTAGATAAATACTATACAGATGATTTTCTCAAAGTATTTTATCCGAATATGAAAAAAGTAGAAAAATAACTAAAAACAATACACTAAAATTAATTATACTCGAAAAGGAGCTATAGATGTCTAATAAAAAAGTTTTAGTTGTGGGAGCTGGAGCAGCTGGCCTTATGGCGAGCGTTATTGCTTCTCAAAATAGTAATGACGTAATTTTACTAGAGCAAAATGAAACTGTGGGGAAAAAATTAAAAATCACCGGAAAAGGACGTTGTAATCTTACCAACAACTGCTCAATCGATGAATTTTTAAAAAATATCGTCGATAATAGAAAATTTTTATATAGCGCCATTTCAAAGTTTCCACCTCAAGATACTATCAATTTTTTCGAAAAGAACGGCCTTAAACTTAAAACTGAACGCGGAAATAGAGTTTTCCCTGTTTCTGATAAAGCTCAAGATGTTGTCGATACATTCAAAAGAATTCTCAAAAGAAATAATTGTAAAATTATCTATAAGAAAGTCAAAAATTTATTCGTTGAAAATTCAATTTGCAAAGGAGTCATTTGCAAAGGTGGAGAAGTAGTAAACGCAGATTCTGTAATTTTAGCAACTGGTGGAGTTTCGTATCCTTTAACAGGGTCAACCGGAGACGGGTTTAAAATGGCAAAAGAACTAGGGCACACTATAAATCCTTTGAAACCATCTTTAGTTCCTTTAGTGTGTAAGCAATCCTTTTGCCAAGAACTTCAAGGCTTAACTTTGAAAAACGTCTCTATTAGTGTTTTCGAAAACTCAAAAAGCAAGGAAGTATACAAAGATTTTGGCGAAATGATTTTCACGCATTTTGGGGTATCTGGTCCAATTATCTTAAGTGCCAGCTGCCATTTGAAAGATATTTTCCCTGGAAAATATTCTATCAAAATAGATCTAAAACCTGCACTTGATAGTTTTGAACTCGATAAGCGTGTAGTTAAAGATTTTGAAAAGTATAGCAACAAAAATTTTATAAATTCACTTTCGGATTTACTTCCTAAAAAATTGATTCCCGTAATTGTAAAGCTTTCAGGTATAAATTCTAATTTAAAATGCCATCAAATTACTAAAGAAATGCGTTCTAATTTAGTTTATACTTTAAAAAACTTGACCATAGACGTTTTAAATTATCGACCTATAGAGGAAGCAATCATCACATCTGGTGGCATTTGTACAAGCGAAATTAACCCTAAAACTATGGAATCTAAACTTATAAAAAATCTATTTTTTGCCGGGGAAATTATTGACGTTAATGCTTATACAGGTGGCTTTAATTTACAAATTGCTTTCTCTACGGGATTTGTAGCTGGAAGTTCAGTTTAATTTTAATCATAAATAAATACTAGAAGGGTCTAAATTAGAGACAAGTTGCAAAGTTAATATTAATGATAAACAAAAACAAAGTTAGAAAGATGCTCAGAAATACGCAACCTTGCAGCAATAAATTTTAGAATGTCAGAATTAATCTCTTTGGCAGTAAATGGTGTTGTTTTGGACATAAAATAAGACTGTAAACCCCAATAGGGTAGGTTTTGATAGCTAGGTTTTATGACGGGTAAATAAAATTTGCTTGTAGGAGGTATTAACTATTTTTGTATCCTCGATTCTATTTTATAATAAGCAATATCAAAGCTAACTAGCTGTCTAGAAACTTTGGTTAAAAATATGATTAAATTATGTTCTGTTTTTTTATGACGTATATAATTATACGATTTGCCTATTTGTATTATTTCTTTTGATGCTTTGTCATTTTCCGTGATCTTTTTAAGTTTATATACTGCGTATTTATTTTTATTAATCGCCCTACAGCTCTTCTACCGTTACCTCCCTAAAGCGTTTTTGTATAGCTTCTCTTTTAAGTTCCTCACGACAATTTTTTCTGCTATAAGCTTCTTTTTATACTCTTTGCATTGATACTATTATTTTCCTCTTGATTTTCTATATTTGGGCATTTTTATTATAATTTTATGTAAATCCATTTAACAACATTATCTAGCTAATTTAAAATAAAACTACACTTAGTAAACTTTAAACTTCATGTTACTAAATGTAGTTTTTATTTATTTTAAATGAACCTTACTTTATGATGTTTGCGAAACGAGTTCATCAGATTCTTTAAACAATAAAGAAATACACCATATTGCGGCTAATGCAACTATTGTATAAACTATACGGCTTCCTATGGAGGTTTGTCCACCAAAAATCCAAGAAACTATATCAAATTGAAATATTCCAATCGATCCCCAGTTTAAACCACCGATAATCAATAATATCAATGCCAATCTATCCATAATTGTTTTCACCTCTCAGTCCATTTACAAAAAGATATCTTTTCTATCTCTTTGGCGATCATCTCGCATTTATATTATTGGCAGTTTATTTTCTTTTATTCA
>Ga0247609_10005276_pt1 | contig 12720 bp, 15 predicted proteins | sample 172DNAGHGlowgp2_FD_193487 | JGI IMG/M metagenome (GOLD analysis project Ga0247609, IMG submission 193487) | Sheep rumen microbial communities from Palmerston North, Manawatu-Wanganui, New Zealand - 1728 DNA GHGlow gp2 | ecosystem: Host-associated > Mammals > Digestive system > Stomach > Rumen ...
TTTTTTAAATTTCATTTGATAAACTTTTCAATTTTTATTTACAGTTACTTCAAGCCAAGTAGAAAGAGCATTTACAACGCTAGCTCACACTCAGTGTAATCATCCAGAAACTTTATAAACAGATTTATCAAATTTTCATCAAGCATGCAAAACTGTATAAACTGTCTCCAATGCAGATTTTCAAGTTTTTGGATGTATATCCACAGGGATTCATCTTCAGTTATCATGTACAGTTACACTTCAATCTTCATTCATAATTGTAGTAATATGTGTACAGAATCCTGCTAAAGCTTCATCTACAGCATTATCTACAATTTCTTGAATCATATGATGTAAACCTCTTTGATCTGTTGTTCCAATATACATTCAAGGTCTTTGTCTTACAGGTTCCAATCCTTCAAGTACTTTAATATGAGAAGCATCGTATTGTTTATCATTAGTAATACCTACATTTGATTCCAAATCTGTCATTAAATTTTCTTTGAGTATAAAAAATTAACTATTATTTAACCAACAAAGTAAGAATAAAAAAATCAGACGGTTTTTCAAGTGAAAATTCTCTTTATAAGGATGAATATTGCGGCATTAACACTTGAATTTTACTAATACTTTTTTATAAAAAATACGATAAAATTTCATCAAAATCCATTTAAAAAATGAAAGTAGTAACCAAGAATAAGAGAGCATATTTTGACTATGAATTTTCTGCTGATTATACAGCTGGAATAGTTTTGGTATGACATGAAGTGAAATCTATTAAAACATCTCATGTAAATATATCAGATACTATTATTTCTATACAAAATTGAGAATTATTCATTCTATGAATGGATGTACCATTATACTCCAAAACTTCTCCAAATCTGGCTCCACATTATCAATCAAAGCAAAAAAGAAAACTTTTGGTAAATAAAAAAGAACTTTCCAAAATCGCAGCTCAGCTTGATAAACCATGAATGACAGCCGTTGCATTGGAGGTCTTGATTACTGATAGAGGATTTATCAAAATCAAAATCTGAATTGGTCGCTTAAAGAAAAAAATAGAGAAAAAGCAAATTCTCAAAGAGCGTTCACATGAAAAAGAAATGAGAAAAGAAGCGAAATTGTTTAGATAATTTATAATATTTTTTTAATCTCTTTTTTAACATTCTCAATATCGGAGGATGTTAGTAGTGGAATTAAACTATTAATTTCATCAATTGATTTATTCCACCATTGTAGTTTTCCTAACATTTCAATTAATTCATCATCAAATCTTTTTCTGATAATTTTAATAGGGTTTCATGCTACAATCGTGTAAGGTTCTATATCTTTTGAAACGACACTATTTGCTCAAATTATAGCTCAATCTCAGATATGAACTCAAGGAAGAATTGTTACATTTTGACCAATCCAAACATCATTTCAAACTATAGTATCTCATTTCAATGGTAAATCTTCAGATTTTGGTGGAGTTTGTTCCCATCATTCAAGAGTATAAAATGGAAATGTAGAAACAGCATTCATTTGGTGATTCGCTCAATTCATAACGAATTCAACTCACGCTCAAATTTGGCAAAATTTTCCAATAATTAGTTTATCGTTATTTCGCTCATAATGATGTGTTACATGACTTTCAAATTCACTATCAGCGATATAAGTAAAATCTCAAACAATAATATTTTTGTTCGTTATTGTTGGTTTCACATATATCTCTTTATCATATCCTACAATTGGGTGAATTGTATTAGGATTAGGAGCTTTTCAGTCTTTCATAAAAGATATACAAATTATAAAACGAAAAATTTTTTCTAATACATAATATACTTATCATCTTGACCAACATAATAACTCTTAATTTTGAGTACATCTCATTTTCTTACTCAGAATTCTTCTAATAAATTTATATATCATTTTTGATCCATTTGCTTCCAAAACCACATTTCAGCTTCATCATTTCACCATGGAGTAATGAAAACTAATCTACAGATTTCAGCATTCTTTATTTCATAAACATTTATATATTTCGCAGCAACTGGTTCTAAATATCATTCACTAACCAAAAAGTCTTTTTCTTCATCAGTAATATCCTCAATCATCTCTCAATCTTCATCATCAAAATCTAATGCAATTTTTGGTTCGACTGTAGATACTTCCATTTTTGGTAAACTTTTAAGCATCTCTGCTAATCCACGACACCATTCTCATACTCAATAATATGTTCATGCTGATGTTACAAAAATATTTTTTCTTATTAAATCATCTGGTAACAGTTTATATCAATGTTCTTTTAAATAATCAGTAAAAATTTGAATTAATAATTGTTCATATTCAGCTAATAATTCTTCATCATTTATCAAATCATATTTATTTAGCACAAACACAACTCTTTTAGTCATGAACAAATCTCAATCTACATATACATTAAAATTAATTCAATCTCATTGTTTTTCAAAACTAAATTTATAGTCATCTTCATCTTGTAAAAATTTTTGTTCAATATATATACGAATTTCATCAAATAATCAGTTTGTTTCTTTGATTCATTCATCATAGCGAGACATATCCATAACCATAGCAAAAATTCTAGCTTTTAGCACATGGCGTAGAAAATCGTTTCACAATCATTTTCACTCAGCTGCTCATTCTATTAATCAAGGTATATCTACCATGTTGAATTTATAATCTCAAACAGATACACTTCATAGATTAGGCACTAATGTTGTGAAAGGATAGTCTGCAACTTTTGCTTTAGTCGAAGCTGCACAGTTAATCAATGATGATTTTCCAACACTAGGATTTCAAATAAGTCCAACATCTCAAAGTAGTTGTAATTCCAAAACCAAATTTAATTTTTGTCCAGGTTCTCATAACAGAAAAAAGTTTGGGTATTGATTTACAGCATCTTTAAAATGAATATTTCATTTTCATCAAATTCATCATTTCAAAGCAACCCAAGTTTCTCAGTCTTTTGTAAAATGATGTAAAATTCTTCATGTCTCTGCATGTTTTACCATTGTTTCTACAGGTACGGTTAATAACAAGTCAGGAGCATTTGCTCAATATTGGTCTTTAGTTCTTCAATCTTCTCAATTTCTAGCTTTAAAAATTTTTTTATATTTATATTCCAATAACGTGCTTTCGTCTTTACTTGCTTGAAAAATTATAGAACCTCAATTTCATCCATCTCATCCATTTGGTCATCAGTATGGGATTCAGCTTTCCCTTCTTCCACTACTCAATCCGTTCCCTCATTTTCATGATTCTACACTTATTTCTACCTCATCATAGAATTGCATATTGTCTCAAATATTCAGAAATAAATATCAATTTAAAGTGACAAAAAATACTATACAATTCAAATTGTAAAAAAAACATCACACAAATCAAGCATTAACAAAACTTAAGCAAAAAAAACAAAAGAATAAACTACTCGTATTTAATTATAATTCTTTTTATCATTTTAATCTTCTCTACCTTCTCATGCGATCATTATTGGTTCTCAATCAAGTTTCTCAGCAACTGTAATTTCATCTGAATTATCATTAAATCAATCTATATCAGATTCAATAGCACTAACGTCTTCATTTTTTTCTTCGCTAGACTTATCAGAAGCCTCATCAGTAACAGTAATTTCTTGGCATGTGTCTCCATCTAAGCATTCTTCAACATTATTTCCATTATTATCTTTAGATCAGCAACCAAATAAAAATAAGCATAAAGACAATACGCTAAAAGTAATAAATTTTCTAGACATTTTATATGTATAAAAAAATAAAAAAACTTAAACGAAACATTATACAAAATAATCGTAAAATCAACAATATTTAAAACTTATGAATATTTATTCTCGTCATAACACATCTAGAGCCCAATAAGGAATTCAATTTTTAACAACAGATTGTAATCATACTTCCATATCTCAGTAATTCGCTTGTACTGTAATAAGGTAATCAGAATAAGGTATAAGATTATTACCATTATATACACAAAAACTTACGATACCATCTGAATCTCATGGATTTTTAATTGTTAAATATTTCTTATTTTCATTATTCAATTCTCATATTTTATCAAGAAAATCGGCAGTTAAATTATATCATGGTTCAACAAAAACATTTTCCATACCAGTATTATAGTCGAACAATCAAAATGTAAGAGGCTTTGCTTCTGATCAAGACCATGCGAGATTCTCAAGTTCTATATTGCTAAAATCAATATTTTTTTCTATATGTGATTCATCTGAAAGTATTTCATTTATATCATTATACTCATCACCATCATCCCTAAATAAAGATAACATAATTCATTCTCATGTGCCTAAAATAATTTCATTTCCACTACATCCATTTGTATATCTAATATCGTCAGTTAGATGTTTAAATTCTCAAGTAATTGTCATATTAAAATACGGGTTAAATCAGGTGTATACTCATACCAGGTTTTCCAATACGATGGAATCTCAACTATTAATAGTCTGATTAAATCATGCTTCACGATGGTAAACTTCAGTTAAACCTAATTCAGTTCAAGCTTTTGCAATATAGAATGATCTAAAATAATTGAATGTCATATTTCAATAAGAAATCAAGTGCTGAATTTGGTTTATTGATAGTAATGAAATAACAGAACTCGCTAACAATATTAAAATTACCAGTAATGAGACATTACCTTTTAATCTTTTATTTCTAATTTTTTTTATAATTTTCGTCATTTTATAGATTTAGATTAAAAAATAATTGTAATGGCTGATCTATTTTATTAGTTCAAACGGGTTGGTATAGAGGAGAGTATAAATGAATAAATAACCAAAATGCCGGCTGATGAACATCATTTTGAATAGATGTAGATTCACTTTCGAAATAGGAATCATTACTGTTATACGGTATGATTTTAAATTTGATACTTGATATTACAACCTTTCAATTTGGTAGTAGTGATGTTATTTGATCTCAGTCTCATTGTTCCAGAACTAAATCACATCAAGATAGAGCATCACGAATCTTCTTTGAATAATCCGGATAGGTCCAATTATCATTTGTTAAAAAATTTCATTCCAAATCTAAACAATTTTCTCAGGTAGTATATATTTTAGTTCATGTTCGTTGTCATCAAGTTAGATAAAGAACACCCGTAAATCATTTATTTTCTGTTAAATTATATCCGCTATAAGCTTCATAATCAATAGTTGCCTCATCAGAAATGGCTTGAAAAGTTTGGGTTAAGATTAGAGATTCTTCTGATAAATTTTTTTCTTGTTCTATTTTTAAGGCAGTTCTTGATATAGTTAAGTAAGATTCAACTAAGACAACAGATAAAATTCAGATAATAAACATTACTATCAGCATTTCTATCAGTGTAAATCATTTTAGTTTTAACTTACTTTTCATTGCTATAATTATTTAAATAAAAATTATTGTTTGAATTCATAATTTCCAATAAAGGTTTCCATAACTTTTTCTCAAGTCAAGCCTCATCTTTTATATAATACATGTGACTCAATTTTCAGTAATTTGTCTTTATCAATTGTGTCACCATTCTCAACAACTCATGTAATTACTATATATCTAGCGAATCAAGTTTTTCCATTTTCGCCATCTCATTCATCATGATCAAAAATGAATCACGTTTCATTATTTATAATAGTATCTCATGTATGAAAATATATTTGATAATTCTGAAAATTATCCTCAAAATTAGGCTCTATTACTCAAGTTTGAATGCTTATATAATCATTTCATGATCACATACTAATTTTAAAAATATTGTTTACTCATGATCAAAAGCGTCATTCACAAAAAGGTTCTTCATTTTCAGCATATCCATAATCAGGATCTAAAATAGTATATTTAAAAATACAATTTCGAGGCAGTTTTTTCTGATAATTTGCATCACGTAAATTAAAAATTAATTCAATTCATTCACGAGCGAAAAATGCTGATTTTATTTGTGTGTTTGCATAATCTTTATTTCTTAATGTTTGTGATAGTCAATGTAAAACAGCTAAGATTCAAATACAAAAAACAATAATAACTACTATAGTCTCAAGTAATGTAAATGCCTTAAACTTTTTCATGATGTTTTTTTGTGTTATAAATTAATATCAATCTAATCCGTAATGCCTGCGTCATAAATAAATTTCTCACATTTATTCTCAGACATCTCAAGAAGTCTACAGTTATTTTTATTTATTTCAAAACAATAATTTTTATTATTATTTATACGTATAATGAAGGCAGTATTGAATTTTGTTTCGTCATCTCATATTTTACATTTTATGTTATATGGATTATAACTCAAATTTATTGCATCTAGAGGACCATCACTAGAATTCCCACTATAATTTGTCGTAATATATTTAATTTCAAAATTATTTCTAAAAATATTTTCGCGACTTGTACTTCCATCATCTGTTTTGTATTTAAAGCTAATTTTATCATCACCTCATGAAAAAATTATTTCCATTGAGTTATACATTCATCAGAAACTAGATGATCATAAATTTCTAGAATAACGAGATTGCATTTCAGATAAAATTGCCTCTTTTACAGTTTTATTTTTTACTTTTTGAATTTGTTTTCATGACATATATACAGTAGCCATTAATAAGATACCAATAATTATCAAAACTATTATCATCTCAATTAAGGTGAATGCTAATTTTGAATGATTATGTTTTTTCACAAAGGCTATCATAATATATTACAACAATCCAACTAAAATTCTAACCAACTCAAGCAGAATCCATTACGGCAAAAATTAAACTGAAAACTCACAAAGCAATCATTAAAACAATACCTCAAACAAATATTAAAATCAAAGGTTCAATAGCTTTGGAGAAGTTTTTAATCGAATTATCTAATTCTTCTTGATGAATATCGATTACATTTTGCATTGCATTTTCTAAGTTAGCTGTTTCTTCTCATACCTTAATTAAAACGGCAACATTAGATGGAATTATATCCGTATGCTCACTTATAGGTTCGTATAAACTCTTACCAAGGCTTATATCTGCTAATACATGTTCAATCATAGATTGATACAAAGGAATTTTCAATACATCACGTAATAGTCTAAAAGTATCAACATAATCCATTCCACTAGAAATCATTAATTTCATATATCTTGCCCATTTTATCAAATAATATGATTTAGTCATTTCTCAAACTATAGGAAGATTTAACAAATATTTATACATCTTCTTTTTCCCTTTTTCAGTCGCTCAATATGTGATTATTAACAATATTCATAGTATTCAAAATATAATAATCCATTTCCAATATACAACTATAAAGTCTGAGAATGATTTTAATGCGGCTGTAATTGCAGGCATTTCTGTTATTGATCAGCTTAACGTATCAAAAATTCCAGGCAAAACAAATCCAAATAGGTATATAACAGCAGCTATTGAAATAACTATTAATGCTGCTGGATAAGTCATAGCTCATATATATTTTTGTTTTATGTCACTCAAATAGGCATATTCTTCTGCTAGAGACTGTAATACATCAGGTAGATTTCAACTAACTTCTCAGGTTTTGATAATTGCAGCATCTCACTCATCAAAATATTCAGGAAGTCTACTAATAGCATATGATAATTCTTTACCATTATCTAAGTAATCTGCAATTTCTCTAGCAACATTTTTAACTGCAGCATTTTCAGAAGTCTTTTGAATGGTATTCATTGTTTCCATTAAAGAAACTCAACCTTTCATCATATACACTAATTCTTTATAGAAAAGAATTTTATCTTTTCATGAAAAAGTTGCTTTATCTCAAGAATCCAAAAAATGTTCAATTATTTTATCGACAAAAGTTCAATTTGTGCTTGAATTGCCTGTTCAATCTGTTTTTGTGCTATTGTCTACCATCTTGTTAGAATAGAATTAATTAAATTTTAGAGGTCTAAGAACCAAAGATTTTATTTAAAGATAATTAGAATTCGGTTTATCTATTTTTTGGATCTTTTACTTTGTTCCTCTGCGGCTTTGTCTTCTTGTGTTTGATCAGATTCAATATTATTATCAGTTTCTTTATTTTCGAATCTTTCATCATAATAATAATATGCTAGCATCGAAATATCAGTAACTTGAGGTTCATCGTTTGAGATAATATCATAAGAAACTGATTGTATTTTATATAAAATACGATCTTCTCAATTATCAATCATTTTCTTTTCGACGTTATACAAGAATCATGTCAAATCTCCAATGGTTGTAAATTCTATTGTTACTTTTACAGGCACAGAATAGAAATGATTATCACCTTTCTTTACAGAACTAGGATCTCAAATAGATATTTTAAGTATATCTCAAACTCTTGCTTTAGAGCCTCATAAAATATCTTGCTTAATTAAATATTCGTTTAAATTCTTAAGAACCTTTTTCTCATCCACAGGCATTTTATTATTGTATAGTGAATGTGCCTGTAGATAGGATAAAGGCACTGTAAAATCATATTGTTTGTTTTCTCATTCTCACACCATCCAATTATCATTATTTGGTAATGACATACATGTTTCCTTTTCTCTGTTATTTAAACACGTTTTTAAGGATTCTTCGTTGCTCTCAATTTCAGATAAATATTGCATATCGTTTTCTGCAAGTTTAATTTCATCTTGAATTGATCTTAATTGAGTTTGAACTTGATTATATGAATCTTTCCTCAAGTTATACGATTTTTTAATATCTGGTATATACTTGAAAAGCAATATACATATAAATATTAGGAATAACACAATATATACTTTGTATTTTGCAGTTACGACCCTAATCTTGGCTACTTGGGTGTCGCTATCCTTAGTTTTTGAACGAGTTCAAGTAAATTTTGTTGAATTATCACCATGGACATTATCATCCAAAAGTCTTTTCATAATTTCATTATTTTCCATTATTGATAACATTAGCAGTTAAAACAAATTCATATCATCGATTGTCAGAAGATTTTTCATAAGTTTTTATTGAAATATTTTCCAAAAAATCAAGTTCCTCAAATTTAGAAATTAGACCAGAACTAGAATTAACTCACTGATATAATAAACGTAAATTTGTAACATATCAGTGCAAGCGTATCCTTTCTAATGATATTTCAAAGTCAGAAAACATGATATTAAATGTATCAGAACTATCAACAGCCAACAATTCATCAAAAATAGCCATAATTGCATTTACATGATCAGACCATGGCATCATATGATTATTCTTTTCCATCTCTTTTATATATCTTAGTTTATCAAATCAACGTTGATCAGAAAAACTTTTTAGATGGGTTTGTTCAGTATCAATTTTCTTTTGAACAGATACAATAGATTTTTGAAGAGTAAAATCAGCAACCTTTAGGTATCCCCATCGGGCGATTAAGCCTAAAAAGATTAAAAGGATTAGCCAAAAAATCTGCTTATAATTCGTGGTCTGTTGCGTGCGTGTTGCCATGAATAATAATCAAAAAATAAAATCTCCACACATAATTATATATACATGCTTTAAAAAAAGCAAATTTTAGATGACTTTTTTATAGGTTAATTGTTAAACACTAACAAGGAATTTAATTGATAAAAATATACGTGAACATTTCATTATTAATCTAGACAATCTTTATGACTTAAATTAGTTTTTAGTAATAATTTATAGATAAGAATCCATTATTAATCACAAATTTAAATTAGAATAATATTATAATCATACCATAAATAAAATAAAATAAAAAAATTAAAAATCACTCAAACTAATACTTTATATAAACTGACATCTTTTTTAAATATATAATTTATGACCTGCAAAGTATATAGATTATTCTATCAATATCTAAGTCAAATAATTTATATTTATGCTCTTTTTCTAGATGTAGACCTATCGTTTTAGCTTTATTTAATAGAATTTCTTTTTCATCATTATTCACTTGTTTCATTAACGCAATTTTTCATCCTTTTTTTATTAAAGGAGATGCTCGATTTAATAATTTATCAGAATAAGCAACAGCACGAGCTGTAACTAAATCAAATTCCTGATTTTTTATATCTTCAATTCTACTCCATATCAAATTTACATTATTAATATTTAATTCTTTTAATATTTCTCATACGGCAATTGTTTTTTTTCTCACAGAGTCGATTCATACAAAATTACATTCTGGATGAGAAATAGCTAAAGGCAGTAAAGGAAATCATCATCATGTTCAAATATCAGCAATTTTCATTCATTTTTTCCAAGTTATTATTTTTTCTAGCTCTAAACTGTCTTGAATATGCTTAATCATAACTCATTCTTCATCGCGAATGGCAGATAGATTTATTTGTTTATTTTTCTCTAAGAACACTTGGACTAATTTATTTCGTTCAATCATTTTGCAAAAATTTGTTATAAAAATTTTTATTAATTTTATGCTTAAAGCAAGATAGATAAGATAATCCTCATTTATCTTTATAAAAACTTCATCATGTAATTTAAAATTTTAATTTTAGAATGTTGCAGCAATAAGAACACTAATAATAAAAGTATGTAAGAAAATCAATATAAAAAAATATATATAAAAATATACGTGCTGTTACATTACAAAATCGTCTATTAAGGCAATATCATTACCAGACATCATTCAAATAATTTTTTCTTTTGAGGTTCAATTTTTTGTAATAAACATAGATCAAAGTCCTTTTCATTTTCTTTTTCTCATTGTAAATATTTCATCAGCCTGATACATATTAATATTATCACTTACAAAAAGATAATCCTTTATGGCTGTAGAAATATGCAAATGTTCAACTCTTACTCTAGATAAATCAACAAAATTTTGGTCAAGCATTTGTTCACTAATTCGTTGAAGAATTCCACTCTCAGTTATTACTCATAAGAAATCCTCATTTTCATTATAAACAGGAATATATGTATATCAGTCAGACTTTATATTCTTTAAGACATCCGAAACTTTATCCAATAAATGAACACAATAAACTTCTTTTCTAAAATAATCAATACATAACGGCGGTTCAACAATCTTTTCTATAAATTCTGATAACTTTGAAATTGCACGATCAGTTGGAATAGCATATAAATATTCATCAACTTTTAATCAATGTGCAATATGATTCCTTAATTCTCAGAAATACTTTAATTCACTTAAATGTAATCTAACAAACCATGAAATAGCAAATTTTCACTCGCTAATTTGTTTCAATTTATCATTATATGGTATAAATCTGTCAGTTTCTACCAATGTGTCAAAATATTTATCTAACTCATTAAATAGAGAAAGATAGTGCATTACAATAGTCTGTTCTTCTTTTTGTTTTTCATCTATTTTTTTATTTTCATCTATGTTAATCATAATTATTTTACATATTATTTATTAAATGATTACTGCAATGATTATAGTCAAAAATTTTATTTTTGCAAAAAAAGCTTTGCAATTTTTAAAAGAATCATTATAGTCCACAACTGACAGTTACTTTTTATTTTTTAGTGTTCAGAGATGGCAAAGAGATCTATGACGAATAGAACAATTGAAGTGATTTTACTTCAAAATGATAAACATTTAGGAGAAAAGTATGAAATTGTTAGAGTTAAACCTATTTTCGCTAGAAATGTATTATTCCCAAATAAGATAGCAATTCTTGCAGATAAAGAAGCCAAGAATAATTATGCTCAAAAAATGGAAGCAGCCAAAGTTGCCAGAGAAAAGAAAGCAGCTACACTTGAAGATCTATTCTCAAAAATTACTGCAGATGAAGGAATTGTAATTACTAGAAAGGCCAATAAAGATAACACATTATATGCTAAAGTTGATGAAAATGATATAGCAGAAAAGATTAAGGAAGTTTACTGAATCGAAGTTGAATCTCATTTATTCAAACTTAAGAAAAAATTGAATGAAGTTGGAACGTATCCAGTTACATTCGCTTATAATAATCTTAAAAGAGAGGTTATAATTAAAATCGTAGCAGAAGTTGATAAAAATGCAAAGAAGGAGGAAGAAAAAGAAGAGGTGAAAGAAGTAGTTAAGACTAAAGAAGAAATTAGAGCTGAAAGAGAAGCTGCTAAAGCTAAAGAAAAAGCTGAAAAGATTGCTAAATTAAAGGAAAAGTATAAGTAATATTAGATTATTATATATGAAATCTGTCACAAAAATGTGGCAGATTTTTGACTTTTTTGAAATTGTATGTATAATAAGTAATATAATTTTAATATTTTAACATTTGCATTATGAAAAAAATTATTATGTGTTTTATGATTTATTGTATTAATTGTAGTAGTGTTTATTTGTCTTTATTTGAATAGTGGTAAAAATAGGAATGAAAATTTGGTTCAATTTAACCAAGGAATAGATGAAAATCCTGAACGAAAATATTTATCAGTAGAAGAATGTTACAATGAAATTTGAGAAATAAATAAGAATCCTGATATTGAAGATAATTGAAATGCTATAAATTGTTATAATGAGCAGTGAGAACAAGAAGGTAAGTGGATTTCCTACAATGATACTAGATTCTGAAAATATAGGATTGAAGAAAATTACAACAATTGAAAGAGAAATGGAAAATATATTCAGTATTACGAAGATTGAAAAATAAGGATATTGGAAAATTACAAGGATTGAGAAAAAATTGAGAAAGTATTTGGTATGATGAAAATTGAGAAAAATCTTCAGAAAAAACATATATTGATTGAATAGAAGACTGAGAATCTATTGAATATTGGAATGGAGAACGGTGACTAAAAATAATTTACAAGGATGACCGTATTATTGA
>Ga0247609_10005280_pt1 | contig 12716 bp, 11 predicted proteins | sample 172DNAGHGlowgp2_FD_193487 | JGI IMG/M metagenome (GOLD analysis project Ga0247609, IMG submission 193487) | Sheep rumen microbial communities from Palmerston North, Manawatu-Wanganui, New Zealand - 1728 DNA GHGlow gp2 | ecosystem: Host-associated > Mammals > Digestive system > Stomach > Rumen ...
ATTACCACCGGGTCCATTATTAGCCAGTATGGCAGAGAGGCTGAATGCGCGTGACTGTAGATCACGTCCTTCAATAGGTTAACATCGGTGGTTCAAATCCATCTGCTGGCATAAGGATTATTTATGGCAACAAATAAGAAACAAATAAAGAGAGAAATCAACGAAGCACAAGAACCATTAAGAGATACAGCTAAAGATATTCCTTTGCTCTTAGCCTGTATTCTTAAGGAACTTGAAGAGAATAATAAATATCTTAAATTATTGTCTAAGCTATCGGCTATAGATCATGGGATAGAATAATGAAACTTAGTGAATGGTGCGAACAGAATTTCAAGCATGTTACGTTTGAAGAATATATTGGTAATTTGAAAGTTCCAAAGATTAATGTGGAACTTACTTATGGCCTATTATCTACAGAGAATAAAGAAGAGTTTCAGAAGCTTGTATTCCATCTAGCACCATTAGGAACAATAATTGATAGTATTTCAGATGATTTCTATGAAGGAAAGATTCTGTTATTACGTAATATGTTGACTAGAATGTTAATGGAAGAACCAAATCATAAATTAGCTGATAGATTCCTTAATATACTAGAGCGTAGAGATAAGGCACATTGGAGCAAAGATAAGAAGATAACTGAAATAAAGGCCGAGTCTGTTCCTGATAATAACAATAGTCCGTTCAATATTACGTTTACGGTCAAGGAATAATGGATTTACAATTATCTAAATGGCAGAAACAATTCATAGAGAGGTTCGATGATCCTCTCGTTATTGCATGTACGGCTATTTCCGCAGGAAAGACACGTATATTAGCAACATGGCTAGTATTGCAATGTTTACAGAAACCGGGAATTAGAGGTATCTGTATCGCACAGAACTATCCTGCATTGACGAAGGTTCTTATACGTGAAATCATTGGATTTGCATCCCAGATTGGTATAACCGTTCATTGGAACTCTTCAGCAAAGGAAATAAGATTCCCTAACGAATCGTTATTATTCTGTTATTCTTCTGAGAATCCTACATCTATCCTTGGTTTGTCAGAAATCGCGTTATTAGCCATAGACGAAGCTGCATACTGCTGCGAAGAAATTTATAACTACGCTAAGGACCGTATGAGAGGTTCCAAATATCCGTCAATGACCAGACTGATTTCTTCTCCGTCTACATTAGATAAAGTCCAGAACTGGTTCAGTAAGATAGTTAAGGAACATGAAGATAGCGTTATACATGCTACATATAGGGATAATCCGTTTACTTCTGAAGAATTCAAGAAGGAACTTGAAGAACGTTACGGTATTGGTTCTAATCTATTCAGACAACAATGTTTAGGCGAAATATTCGATACCGACGTAGCTTCACAGATTATATTCAGACATGAATTTCCAGCTGAGAAGAGAGATAACGGTAAAGAACATTGGTTCGGTATGGATGCAAGTGGCGTTGGAGCTGACTCTGATATGTATGTAATTGTTGATAAATATGGTATGGTTGACTATATAGAGAAAGTTGAAGCTAGCACGCAGCAGAAAGCCGGTATAGTATCAATGCTATATGACAAATATAAAGTCAAATATGGCAATATAGACATGACTGGTGGTTATGGACAAGGAGTATATGACCTATCCAGAGATAAGAATTTAGCTATTTCAGGTATCAATTTCGCTCAGAAAGCAATAGATTTAGATAAATATCCTAATGCTAGAACTGAAATTTATTTAGAATTAGCTAAAGCAATTAAACAGGGCTTCTGGGTTAACGATATAGTTAAAGAAGAAATGCTGGCACAGGCTTTATTTATTAACAATAGAGGACAAGGCCAACTAGTACCTAAAGATGATGTTAAGAAGATATTAGGCCATTCACCAGACTTATGTGACGCTGTTGCATTAGCCGTTTATGCTATGAATCATGGCGAACAGATGCCTGAATATTCAGCTAAGAAAGCAACAGATATTGCAAATAAGTATTTAGCATATTTCAATAGGTATAATTGATGATTGATTGTTCTAAATGTAAACATCATAGCTGTTGTAAACACGTAATTCCTGAGTTAGCAAGAGATAATTCCACAATTTGCCGGTTCTTCGACGAGGAGACCGGCCTTTGTACTATATATGCCAACCGGCCGTGGATTTGTAATACTGATTACATGTATGAGCATTATTATAAAGATAGAATGACTAGAGAAGAGTATGACAGAAGAAATTCAGAAGCATGCAAGCTATTAAATTCTAATTATTAGATAAAGTTTAATAATAAGGAGATATTTATGGCTTCTGTCAGAGAAATTATTAAAGAGGCTACAGTTCGTATTAATCTTGTTCCTAGAAAGCAAGCTATTCCAGGTGATATTCTTGAAACTGCCTATAAGCTGCTTAAAGGTATTGTAGCCAAATACAATAGTGACAATCTGCTTAATTTCACACAGAATTCTATAATCGTTAAGAATTCTGAATTTACTCATATATATGATGAGACAGACTTTATGAAGGGAAAGAATAATCTTTATTTCCCGACTGTTGAAGCATTAAATGCTTATATTCCGTCTGAAACAGAATTTAACGATAATACATGGGCTATGGTAGAAGGTGTTGAAGATACAGTTTATGTAGTATTTAATCCAGCTTTGAATGTATACGCCTGGAGAGCTCAGACTATTCTGGATTATCTGCAACCTAGAATTCAGGAAATGAAGAAATATATGGCCATGAATCATGTATGTGTTAGAGACGTGGCTAAGATTAATTCTGTTTATGTTGTTACCGACGTTGGACAGCCTTATAAGATGTATTACGAGCTTAAATTTATGCCGGCTGCAGAATTTGACAATTATATGAATGATGCCAATGTATTTACTGTAATTGAGAAATCTGAAGGTGAATGGGTAATGCAGGTTAAGCCGTGGACATATAGACTTAATGACAGGAGACTGAAGATTAACTATAACGAAGCAATCGACTTCGATCTTGAATCAGATCTCTATATTCCAGATAACTACGTTGAATTACTTATTGTTGCATTGGCACATAAGCTGGCTTTACAATATCCTAGACTTGATGACGCTCAAATGAATAGACTTGAGAATGAGGTTAGGGTATTAGTTGACAATGTTAGAACGCCTAAATCTATTACTAGAATTGTCTTAAGAGACAAATATGAATATTGGCCGGGTTATAGAACAATGACACAGGCTGAATTAATGGCAGGTTATACCGTATAAGGAGATTACATGGCCAATAATGTTAAATTAATTGAGAATATTGCAGGAAGCATCACACGTTCTAATCTAGCTAAGGTAGGCCTTGGAGAGTCGACGAATATGTATGTGGAAACTCAGAATCCGTCTGAGCATTCTTGTAGTATTCTAATGAGAACAATTCAGGGTCAGGTAAAGGCAGCTAATATCGGCGGTAAATGTCGTGGTATGTATCGTGTATCAAGAGGCTATGATAACCGTCCTGTATTGTATGCAGTTTATGGTAATAAGCTTTATTTAATAAATGAAGATAATACATACAATTACATAGCTACTATTAGTTCAAACGGAACTGAATGTCATATGACTGAAACTGGTGGCTATGGTTCTGCACATCCACATCTTATTATTACTGATGGTTATAGCGTATATGCAGTAAACAGTGGCCTTTCTATCGGCGATCAGCAGATAGACTTCAGAAGAATTAGATTACCGTTACGGGTAAATTCTAAAGATACATATATTAAGCCAACTCATTGCGCATATCTTTATGGTTATCTGATTGTCAATGATGCTGGAACGGATGCATTCTATACATCTTATCAATATCCGTTTGAAATTGAGAATTCTGAAGATGCTGAATTCTATGATGAAAGATCTGAATTTATTGTATGGTGGAATACATTAGATAAAGATACGCAGCAGCAATATATGGCTGGTGAAATCCAAGATGTTTATTACGATAAATATAAAGATTTCATTACTGGTACAGCTGACGATACACCAGAGAAATATGATATATTCAGAGTTAATACTGTTCAGTATGCAAATTATGGCTTCGTGACATATAGCGAATGGTCAAGCGATAACACAATCGGCTTAATTTCTAATGGCTCTAAACTTTACACATTTGGTGAACGTAGCTGGCAGGTATTCTCTTACAATGATGACGTAAACAATCCATTCAGTTCTCCTGACAATGCTGCAGGTAACATCGGTATTAAAGCACCTAATAGTTTAGCTATGTTAGGTAATACTGTATTATGGCTTGGTTCTTCAGATATCGGCGATAATGGTGTATTCATGATTACCGATACTGCTATTAAGAGAATTTCTACACAGGATATCGAAAGAGAACTGGTTAAGATGGTTAATCCAGAGAACGCTTATTCTTCTATCTGGCAGGAACATCAGCATGTATTCTATTCTATCACGTTTGAAGATTCTAAGAAGACTTATGTATATGACGTAAATGAAGATGCATGGCATTATAGAGCTTCATATGATCCGTTTAATAGGTTAACATTCTGGCGTTATAATCATGCTACATTTGCTTATGGAAAGATTTATTTAGGAACTGATAATGCTTTAGTATATAATGACGAGAACAAATATACAGAACATGACGAAAGACCAATCCTTAAGGTTAGGAGAGGTGGTGTATTAACTTCTAATGATTGTCCGTTCTATATAGATTCTGCTGAACTTATCATCAACAATGGCCAGCACAGCTTTAATGATCAGTATGGTAATCTTGAACTTAATCCTAGATTGTCTATTAGATATAGCTGGGATGGTTCTACATGGTCTGATTATGAAGACTACTGGATGGGCAAGATTGGTCAGTATGACTATTCTACTACCATATATCAGTTAGGTATGGGTAAATATTTCACATTAGAAATATCTTCTACTGAACCAGTTCCAATGGCTATAGAGAATCTGAAGATTTCGTTTAGTCCATGTTCTAACTTTATTTAAGGAGAAATATGAATAAGGTAGAGCTTAAAGTTATAAGATTTGACGAAAGTAATAAGAATATCGAAGCTTTGAAAGGACAATATGGCCAGTTAAGTGACGGTAAAGGTGTATTCACGTTACTAAAGAACGTTCTATTAGTTAACCTTCTTCCAGGAGCTAAATATAACGAAATACAGCTTCCTACCGTTTACGATGGCTTTATTCAGCTTTCTAATGGTGGTAGAATTCAGATAAAGAACAGTATATTAACATGCGAATTACCAGCTGGAGTATCAGGATTTGGCCAGTTAGTATTAAAGAAATGGAATTAATAACTAATTATTAGGAAAGAAATTAAGGAGATAACGATATGGTACCTTTAATTGTGGCCGGCGCTATAGCTGGCGCAGCTAGCCAACTCGGTGGGGCTGCAATCCAAGGATATTATTCAAATGAGGCTTCCAAGAGAGAAGCAAATGCTCGAAAGGATGCTGCAAATCAGTTACGTCAGCAAGGCGCAATTACTGATGCACAGTATAATCAGTTAATTAACCAGATTAATCAATATTATAATACACGTGGTTCTTTAGGAACTCAGCAAGATGTAAACGCCTATAAACAGGCTATTGCTGGTTATAATCCTGAAGATTATGCTGCAGATGTAGGTGAATTTAACTACGGAAAGACAGTCGAAGATTTCACTAATCCATATTATGCACAGATTATTGGCCAGACACGTGACGCTTTACAGCATAGCGCAGCTGGTGCAGGCCTAGGTCGTGGAACTGGTGCAGCTTTGGGTATTGCTCAAGGAGTAGCTTCTAAGTCTGACGAACTTTATAATACTGCATTGAATCAGTATAACCAGGATAGACAATTCGAATATCAGAAATATGCAGATGCAATTAGGAATAATCAGAATAGACTCAATGCTCTCAATACTGCACAACAGTATAAGATTGGACTACAAGGTAATTTAGCTTCTGATTATTACAATACTCAAGATGCACGTATGAGCGACGTAATGCAGGCACAACAAGATAGACTTAATGCTCAGACAGGATATGCCTCAGCTATTGCAGGTCTTTACTAATAGGAGTTAAACATGGCAATTTATCAAAGAGACAACATTAATTACGGCGGAATGCTTGGCAACGCCATGGCTAATCGTGCAAATTATTTGCAGCGTAGATATGACCGTGTTGCTCAGATGGGTCAGAATTGGGGTAATGCAGTTCAACAGAGTGGCAAGACTATCCAGGACGCTTTATATAAGATTGCTGGTAATTATTATGAACAGGATAAGTTAGCTGCTCAGCAACAGTTCCAGCATGACGAAGCTTTAAAGAGAGCTGAAGAACAGTTAGCTAGACAGCGCGAACAGGAAGCATGGCAGGCTAAACAGAATGAATTAAATCGTCAGAATACGTATGATATTGCATTAATGAATAAGGGCGTAGCTAATCAAGAGCGTCAGGCACAGAATGTAATGAATTATAATAATGCTGCATCTGTTTATAATGAGTTAGAAACTCTATTCAATAATACTGATCCTAATTCACCAGAAGGAATTATGAATAGGGCTAAGCTACAAAGTCAGATGGAACAACAACGTAATAAGATGAATTATTACGGTGCTAAGATTCCTCCACAATTAAGGCAACAGACACAGCAGACACCCGTTATTACAGGTGAAGACGCTGAGAAGGCACTCACTATGTTTGATACAGGTGAACCTAAGAAAGCATATGAAGTCAAACAAGGTAATGATACCTTTGAAGCAGTAATGAATGGTCCTTGGACAAACGCAAATAAGGCTAAGGCTGTTGAATTAGCAGGTAATGATGAAGTTAAATTACAAATTATCGCAAATAAAGGTCTTACCAAGGAAGAAGCTAATGCTAAATCTGCAGCCGAAGTTAAGAAACTTGATGCTGAATTTCAGAAGATGGACAGTTTAGACCAGGATATTTGGCTAGATAATCATCCTGATTTCTATATTCTAAACGGTCACTTAGCAAGAAAGAAGAAATAAGAGGTAATAAATGGCCAGCAAGATTAAGGAAACATTACTTAAAGAATTACGCCAACAGGCAAATAGATATGAGACTGGCAGTGTTAAGCGTAGTCTTATTAATGGTCTTTATACCAAGATTAAGAGCTATGATAATGACAAGGATATAGTAAATACCGTATGGGCAAACAAAGATTTGCCTTTACGTATGTTTACTACTCCTGAACTTGATAAGATGCCAAGTTTCAATTCTTTGCTTATTGGTGAACCTTATAAGGATAAAGTCGATAAAGATAAATATTTCGGTAAAGATTGGTACAAGAATATTTCAGAAATACCTTATAATAAGATAGCTTTAGTTGCGGCAAAGGAAGGTCGTAGTACTGAAACTTTGATTAAAGAAATGACTGATGAAGCGATTCAAAGAAATCGTTACGATATTGCTCACGAGGGTGTACTTGGAACAGTAATGCCATTTGTAGCAAAGAGGACACAGGAAGCGATTGAACGTGGTGAAGAACCTTCTGGAATTGACTATACATTAGATTTCTTACAAACAGGGCTTGAAGCTACTCCTTATGGTCGTGCAGCAAGAGCAATTAATAATCCTGCAACTAGATTCTTAGTTGGTAGGGTTCTTTCTAATACAACTGCACCTCTTCTGACGGAAGCAGCTGATGCTATAGCATATGATAGTACAAATACACGTGGAAATTTCGATTGGGCAGATGTAGGTGCAGGTGCTGGAACTAACTTAATGGGAGAAAGTTTCCTTAGATTAGGTGGTGGCTTCTTGAATAAAGTCGGCGCTCAGGATGTAGGTAAGCGTATGATGAACTTAGGCGAAGGTGAAACTCTCACACAGTCTTTAGCTCATGATATAAAGCAGATTAATAAGCTTGAAACTAAGAATGACTTATTGATGAAACGTAATGCTAAGGGCGAAGCACTATCAACTAATACTGCAGGCTCTAATAAACAGAGAATAGATGCTATGGCTTACGAGCAGAAACGTGACGCCTTAGAGAATCGTAAACAGATACTTGAAGAACTGGATTATCGTTATAATAATAACAAAGCCAGAGATAAAGTTTATGGTAAAGGTAATCATCCTGATAAACCGTCAAATCTTCAAGGTTCTGATTATACAACTGACCCGTTGTTAGATGCAATGACCGATGAACAGTTAAAGACTATGGCTAATGATGAAATATTAAGAAAGTATATAAATCTTGACCTTGGATCATGGCCGACTGAAGCTCGTTATATGAACGAAGAATCAATAAAGAACTTATTGACAAATAAACTTGGTTCATATCAGCAAGAACAAGGTAGAGCCTTTACAAGAATTCCTTTCGGAATAGGTGCTAAGATACAGAAAGCAATAGACGAAAGAAATGAAGAAGAAGCTAGACGTGAGGAAGAAGAACGAATATACAATATGTATAAGCTTAACTTACTCGGAGGCAATTAATGAGAAACTTTGATAACTGGAACAGATATTTGGACAATGACAACAAGCCGCTTCATGGCTGTGTCATGTTCAATGTCAAAGACGGAAATACAGTAGCGCCAATTTATGATAGCGATGGCACAGATTTGGATAATCCTATTCTCACAGATGAATATGGCAGAACTCAGCATCAGGTATTCGTTGATGTTGACGTTATTGCTTATTTCTATAAGTATATAGGTAACGGTAATTTCCAGTCTTTACGCAGTCAGGATATCGATATAAGTGACGATTCGTTATGGTCCTTACAATTTACTGCTGAGAACATTAATGACATTCTGGCACACATTACGGGCGATTCTGCTATGTGTGTTGGAACAATAGACGATCTTAGAGAACTTAATGTAGAAGATGTTCCAGAAGTTTACGGTAATAAAGTAATCACTTTGTTAGGCTATAATGAAGTTGGTGATAAAGAACCAATTAACTACGTATGGGTAGCTAATTCTACAGAGAATGATGATAATGGCGCAATTATTCAGGGTCCAGCATTAACTGGCCGTTGGATAATGGTAAAGCCAACTGAACATTGTGATTCTAGACATTATGGTATATTCCCGCAGAATACTATGAATTTCAGTTCAGATACATCCAGAATGGAACAATGGATTACTTATTGTAATGCAGTCAACCTTAGACCTTATTTCTCGGCTAAAGGTGATTACAAGTATTATAAGTATAATAACCTTAGCTTTACTGCTCCTGAAGTGGATATAGCTAATGGCGTTACATTTATTGATAATGGAACATCTAATATATGGTCAACTGAATTCAATGGCAATCCGTATTTCTATAACCACAATACCAAACTTAACTCCAAGACAGTAAAGACGTCCTGGGGTGCATATATCTATATCAGTCCTAAGCATGTAATCGTTGATAATAACGATCTATTCTTTAATACTACATTAGCTAATTGTGAAGTTGATATCGATGTATCATGTGACAAGGTATGTAACTTCACCAACTGTACTGTTAATGTCAATAAGTCCTTTAATTCTATTTCTGCATTCAGTAACTGTATAATCAATTCTAAGAACATGATTACTGCAGGCTGTCATTTCGTTAACTGTAAGCTCACAGAAGATATGTTCTACGGTTCTCCGTATATCCATGTAGACGGTAACTGTATTGCCGATTTCGACGATTTCGAGCACAAGGAACTGATGTGGTTAAGAATCAAGGCACAGCAGGAACAAGTCAATTATGACTGGAAAGGAAGACTCACAAATCAGAATCCTTGGGAAGGCGTAGTAGAATCTGACAGATGGCTAATCAACTACAAGTCTACCAATGCCGATGCCGTATTGAAGGAAGGAACAGCTCCACATACATATCTCTTAGAGAACTGTGCTGGTACACTTACTATTGAAGGCAAGGCCAACAATACATACGTTATCAAGGATTCCGAAATCAATCTCAAGATTTCCAATAGTGCAGTTACGGGTATTACGATTTCCGCTCAGAATTCTACGATTAACCTTACACAGGAAATAAACGTTGCTAATTTCTCCATGAGGAGTTCTATTGTGGGTAATACGTATAACATCATCTGTGATAACTTTACTTCTTACGATGGCATCATTACATCACCGGTTCTTGCACGTAACGCCGTAGTAAAGGATTCTCAGATTAACAAGCCGTTTAGCCTCATTGCCCATGTCGGTGAACCTAGGGAAGTACAGTATCTTGGTGGCTTATCCGGTCAGCAAACTATAACAGCAACTGTATCTCACTTTATTTCCGGTTATTTCGACAATAACATCTTCAATGACCAGTTCATTATCGATGGCCAGTATGGTCTCATGGGTGAATCTACTACTCACTCCGTGATTCCGTTTACTATCGAACAGTGCTTAGTCGAATCTCTCGTGTTTACCAACAACATTTCTAACTATTCCGGTGATGCGTGGTATATATGGGCTAACATGGGTGCATGGCGTGATGATTCTCTTCATAACTATATCTGGAAGAACAATACCGGTAAGTTCGAATGTAAGACTGAATTTGAAGCTACTTATATGTTGACAAACAGCACTGATATAGGTCCTGGCGTATTTGCTACATATCCAAACGCTCATGCATTTGGTACACTAAAGCTTTCTGAAGCAATAACAGACCCTGTAGTTGGGCTTATTGAAGAATGGATTGACCTAGGTAACAAATATTTCTGTACAATGGACCTGTTCTCTATTGGTACATTGAATGTCAAATTCGACCTTGAATTCTATCTTACTGGAGTTCCTGGCAACGAAACATCTATGTTCTCAATAAATAACTATTTGGCCGGCGGTAATACATACGGTATAGTTCATCTTGATGACAGCTGTATTTGCGGTCCGTTCAACTATATCCCGAAAGGCGATTACGATGGTGCAAGAAGTTCAGCATTTAAAGTAGCCGATGTTCGTAACGTTAACTGTATCGCTACAACCGAATTCGCTCCGATACTTGTTCCTACTGGTGATTTCGCATGGTCCAAGACATTCCAGATTCGTAATTTCTCAACTGGTTCCCGTCTCGAATGTCCGAATAATACTCACTTCATCATGCATATCAAACAAGTCTAATTATTGGATTAAGAGGTTTACATGGAAGAACGCGAAATAATAGAACAATGTAACAGATTCCTTACACGTTCAGATACCCGTTTCAATACAGTAATCAACAGGGCGCTGGATGATTTGGAAATGTATTCCGGTAATTTCTGGAACGATAAATTTAAGAAGAAATATAGACGTAATAAGAATAGACTTAATCTTAGCTTAAATAACTGGAATGTATTGTGTAATGCAATAGCATCTCCAGTTTCTAATAGCCCATGGCATACAGAACTTGTAGATAAGACTAATGGTTTAGAAGATGTTCAGAAGATGATTGATGATATCGAAGCTGATAATGATTCTAAATCGGCCATGGTTGATGCCTTCAGAAAGGCATGTCTTACTGGTTACGGCTACATGATTGTAACTACTGTTGCAGATGAATATACAGGCGAAGCAAAGATTGTTATCGAATCAGCTAATAGAATTAACGCTGTTGCTATGGATCCATCTGTAGCTACTGTCGATGGTAGTGATGCAGAAGAAGGTGCAATTCTTAATTTCATTCCGTTAAAGAAAGCTAAGAGAATGTATGGCGACGATGTAGTTCCAATGAGCTATCCTATGACGCCATGTTTCATTAATATCGGCGACTTCAAACAATGGAGGATGCCTGAAGATTCTGTTGCATTAATTTCTTATTATTGCAAGAACGATGCTGGCTACGTAGATATGTATAAGATTTGTGGCGATAAGATTGTTGAAAGCTATGAATTGCCAATCAAGATTATTCCTATTATACGTATGGCTGGTAATGAAATTTATTACAATGGCGATATAGATTATAATGGTATTATTCAGCAAACTATGTCGTTGGAATTAGGTGCAAATATTGCATATTCTACATTAATTGAAAGATGTGGAAGAAGTCCTAAGGCTAACTACATGGTAAATGTGGATGCTATCGACGGCCTTGAAGAAAGCTATGCAAGAGTCAATGAAGATGATTCCGTAGCTGTATTATGGAAAGGAGAACATCAGCCGGTTCCTCTTACAGAAGGATTCGAGACTGGTGATTTACAGAATACGGTATCTACTTGCAGAACATTATTGGAAGACGTTACTGGTATTCCGTTAACAGGTATTCAGGGTGGGGAAAGAGAAAGAACTGCTACGGAAATATTACGCCAACAGATTTCTAAAGAATCCAATACTGCAAATTATTATAATAACGCCTTCAAGGCCGTTCGTTCAATTTCTAAGATTATCATTCAAATGATTACTGGTGGTCAGGATTTCAAATTTACTCTTGAGAATGGTCCATCTGTTATTACACGTGAAATGAAATCTCGTCAAGAATTGTCTGCACTGGCTACAATCATGCCGGATAATATGAAGCCGATTATAGCTAAATACTTTGCAGATTCCCTTAAGAATGATCTCGGTGAAGACTTATCTCGTAATATCGTAGCTAACTTACCGCCTGATGTTAACTTCATTAGCGATATCGAAGATCCAGCAGCTATCCATATGATGAACCAGATGAAGGCTCAGATGGAAGAGAATATGATGGCTCTCGAAATTAAGAACGCTGAATGTGAACAGTTAAAGCAACAGTTACAGGCTGCACAGCTTAGCATGATTGACGGTAGAGAACAGAGAGAACATGATTGGCAGAAGTTCGTTGTTGGTGAACAAGACAAGA
>Ga0247609_10005281_pt1 | contig 12716 bp, 17 predicted proteins | sample 172DNAGHGlowgp2_FD_193487 | JGI IMG/M metagenome (GOLD analysis project Ga0247609, IMG submission 193487) | Sheep rumen microbial communities from Palmerston North, Manawatu-Wanganui, New Zealand - 1728 DNA GHGlow gp2 | ecosystem: Host-associated > Mammals > Digestive system > Stomach > Rumen ...
AATTAGAAAATTATCTTAATAATAAAATAAAGGAGGGGGTAACATGGAACCAATTTTAGAAAATGTTACTTTAGAAGAATTAGAAGCCTTAAAAGAAAAAATGACAGCCTATAATAATTTGATTAGCCAAAACAAAGAAGCTGAACAAGAACTGGAAGGCTTAAAAGAACAAAGAATTTCTCTAGAAGAACAAAAAAAGTTAGCAGGTGAAGGCCGTGCAAGATAACGAACAAAGAAGACAAGAAGTTTATAAATACTTTAAAGACAATCTAAATATTGATTTCAATTCATTTACGCCTCAAAAAGCAAGAATGGTTGTTGACGAAATGAATAAAAAACTAGATGAACAAATAGCTGAAGAAAAAAGAAAAAACACGGAGTTAACAAATATGATTTATACTGAGCGTAATCGAATAATGGAACTAACACAAGAATTATATGGATAAAGACATTTAGTCTTTATCTTTTTTCTTATGTTATAATAACCAAAGGTGATATTTATGCACGATATATCTAAACAATTTAATAGATTTATATATAAAGAAGATAAATTACTTAAATTTGGTTTTAAAAAAGAAAAAGATAAATACATCTTAAACCAATTATCTACTAATAAAGAATTTACTTTTTATTTAGAAATAAATAATAAAAAAGTAATATCTTCTGTTATCGATAACTCAACAAAAGAAGAATACATGCCATTTTATATAGAAACAATCAATGGAGAATATGTAGGTTCTATAAGAGATGAATTTGAATTGTTAATAAAATCTATCTTATCAACATGCTATGAAAAAGATTATAAAAACGATACAGTTCACCAAGTAATAAGATACGTTAAAGAAAAATATGGTCTTAAACCACAATACTTATGGGAAGATACACCTAATACCTTTGTTTTTAAACATCAAGAAGCTAAATGGTTTGGTATTGTTATGGATATCCCATATACCAAAGTAGGAATTGAATCAAAAGAGATAGTTTATATAATGAATGTCAAAGTCCCTCAAGAAAGAGTAGAGGAACTAACTAAACAACAAGGAATAGTACCTGCATATCATATGAATAAAAAGTATTGGATATCTATTCTTTTAGATGGTTCTATAGAATTAAAAGATATCATAGAACTAATTAATATAAGTTATGAATTAACAAAATAAAAAGGACTTTTTAAGTCCTTTTATTTTATTACTTTTTGATCATCGACAAAACCTTGACTTTGATGCCATTTTTGTACTTCGTTTTCCACTTCTTCAATAATATTTTTTTCTTTCATACTTACAATAAAATCAATAATTTCACGAATCTTAGGTCCTGCAATTGTATTATTATTTAATTCAAGACTTTCTCCATTACCAGTAGCTTTAATATTATTAAAACTAGCATCCATAATCTTACGATCACTTTCTTTTATCTTATTATAATTCTGAAGAGCAAAATTTAAGAAAGAATAAATCATATTCATATCTTCATCAGTTAATTCACATTCACTACTAAATGTTTTTCTTTGAAAAGGGTAGTCAATTGTATATGTCAATTTACCATTACTAATTTGGAATATTCTACTATGAGGCATCATTCCTAAACCAGAAGATGAACTAACAGTAAGAGAAAAATCATCTTCCTCTTCTTCGGGAACGTAATTATTTGGATCTTTAGCTTTTATCCATTCATCAACTTCTTTATATGCTTCAGCTTTAATATCTACATTTTTACTCTTTAGAATATCATCAATTAATTCTTGAACTTTTTTATCAACTTCTTCATTATTTTCAAATCTGACTTCTTCGTTTTCTCCAGCTATATAAGTAAAGAAACCACCATCAGTAATCATTTGATTTTTTTCTTTTAATTCATCTTTATTATTATTTAGTTCATCAACTAAAAGATGGATTCTTTTTAATTCTTCATCAGTTAATTCGCATTCTTTTGAAAAAATCGTATTATAAAAACTGTACTCTATAGTAAATTTTAATTTATTTCCTTCTACAGTATATTTAGCACTACCGGGATTTTTCCATCCCCACCAGTTACCTATTGTTAATAAAGGAATTTCTACATCTTTCTTCATAATCATCACACCTTCTTATTGTAATTATATCTTGAAACTACATATTAAAATTCAATTCTATTACAGTTTTGACATGCTATTTACAACAATTAGACTAATTAATTATAAAAAGTAATTATAAATAATGATTTAATTTAATATAAATACATGATAAAATAATTCAAGTATGACACAATATGTACAAAACTAGAAAGGAATGTAAAAATGGAAAAAGCAAAAGTGTATTTTACAAAAGATATTTCAGCAGACGGGTTAATGAAAATATATAATTCATTAGGAGTAGAATTAACAGGAAATATAGGTATAAAAGTATCTACTGGAGAAAGAGGATCAAAAGGATACTTAAAAGCTGATATTATTAAGCCATTAGTAGACAAATTGAATGGAACTATTATTGAATGTAATACAGCATATCCTGGTGCTAGAAATGATGCAAAAGAACATATGCAAGTTGCTAAAGAACATGGCTTTGTTGATATGGGTCAAGGTGTAGAAATAATGGATGGAATAGGTGAATTTAAAATACCTACTAGAGAGAATTCTAAACATTTAAAATATGACCTTATTGGTGAAGGATTTAAAAAATATGATAGTATTTTAAACTTAGCTCATGGTAAAGGACATGCTATGGGAGGATTTGGAGCTAACTTAAAAAACCAATCAATAGGTATCGCATCTCGTAATGGTAAAGCATATATTCATAGTTGTGGTCAAACAGAAGATCCTGATAAATGTTGGACTGTAAAATATGAACAAAAAGACTTTATCGAATCAATGGCTGAAGCAGCAACAGCTGTTGCTGATTACTTAAAAGAAAACAATAAACCAATTCTTTATATAACAGTAGCTAATGCCATTAGTCTAGATTGCGATTGTGATGCTCATCAAGGAGATCCAGTTATAGCCGATATTGGTATCTTTGGTTCATTGGATCCTGTTGCAAATGATCAAGCATTCATTGATGCTATTTGGGCAACTCATGAAGAAGGTACTCCTGATATTGAAGAAAGAATCGATTCTAGAGAAGGAAGACATATAACTGAATATGCTGAATCTCTTGGTTTAGGTACAACAAAATATGAATTAATAGAAATAGACTAGTTAAACTAGTCTATTTTTAATTATAAAAAAAAGAGAGTAGTATTTCTCTTTTTAATGTTTATAAAAACAAGTTAATTTCTCTTCAATTCCCCGCTTTATAACAGCATTAGGATTAGGGTACAATGCATGAGGTTTTTTAAATAGACTTTGATAAAAGATAGTTCTATTTGGAAATTCTATTTTCAATCGTCCTTTGCCCTTTGTTTTTGCATAATCATGTTTTTGAAAACCTTTATTAGTTCTATCTATATATCTTTTATAATGGGCGTATGACATACCTTTGACTATGATGCATATTTTTAAACACTCTTTACCGAAACTAAAATCCTCATAATTAAAATGAACACCCTTCTCACGATCATAATCAATTCTAAATCTAGTAGATTTATCATAAGAAATCATACCTATTTTTTTCCCGAATCCATAACTATTTTTCAAAGTACCTACAAATGGAAAAGCACCATCAAAAAACTTACCACTTTGATCCATTAAGTTTTTTAACATTCTCCTTGCTTCATGCAAAGAATGAGCTATATAAATTTTCTCCATTTATACCACCTATCTTAATTATAACATGGTAAACACCATCTATACTTGATATTTTTATTGTAATAAAGTAAACAAAAACGTAAATAGCATTGGAAAATCCACTAAAAAATGATAATATTATCATATAGGAGTGATGCTATGGAAAAAATAATAACAATGGGTAGTGTCGTCCAACTTAAGACAAATGAAAAATACATGATTATTGGTCACCTGCCGAAGAGTACGTATGATAATAAACAATATGATTTTGTAGGATGTAAATATCCAGCAGGATTAGTAGGTGGATTAAAAATGTTTGATTCAGAAGATATAAAAAAAGTAGAATTTAATGGCTATAGCAATCCTACCATTATGGAGGTACTTGCTCAAGCAAGAAAAGAGGAAAAATAATGACTACAGAGGAAGAAAAAGTAAATATTAAAGGAGAAATAAATAAAACAGAGGTTGCTAAGAAATTGAAAATATTTCAAATAGCTTTATTAGTTGGCTTTGGTGCAACATTACCTATAACAGTTCCAATGTTTGGCGGAAATGCTGCTGATGTAGTAGATCTTGCTAAAATATCTATACCTGTAATAGGAGTAATAACACCAATTGGTTTATATAGAATTCATGAACTGGTTTCTAGAAAGAAAAAATTACAAGAAAAACTAGATGACTTGGAAAACAGCAATCAAGAACCAGAAGAAAAAGGAATGAAGCTATAATGAAAGATCTTTATCCAAAAGGAAGTATTATTACCAAAAATGGCGAAGATAATAAAATGTACTGCATCGTAAAAAAAAATAAAGATGCTTATGAATGTGTCCAATATCCGATGGGAAAAATATTGCCTACAGAGTATATAAAAATCCCTTTTGACGATGTATGTGAAATATATTTTTGGGGTAAAATGTTTGAAGATGAAAAGCAAGAATTAAAAAATAAAAAACTTGAAGAATTAATGAGAAAGGCTGAAAAATTATGACAGTAGCAGAAGCTGAAAGCGCCTATAATGCTGCAAAAGCAGAGTATACAAGAATAGAAAATGTTCTTAGTAATTTGACATCTATTAAAGGATACTTATCACAAGCATCTCTAAGTTTTGGTTTGGCTAAATCTGAAATGGAATCTTGTGAAATTGCTATAATAGCTGCTGACATAAAGATTTCAAGCTTCGAACAATATGAACAAATTTTCGCGGAAAATAAAGAAAAAATTGATTCAACAGATACGAAAATAAATGGCTTTATAGATGAAGTAGATTCGGCAATTCAGAAAGCTGATGGTGATTTGGAAACTGCTCATACAGCAGTCAAAAATGCTTATCAAGACTGGATAAATGCTAGTTGCATGGAAACCGGTTCTTATAATCATGGTTAATAATATAATGGAGATGATAATATGGCAGGTGGAATAGGAGTTAATATAGATCAGCTAACAAATATGTACACTGATGGATTACCAAATTATAAGAGTGCTGCAAGTAATTTTTCAGATGGTGCTGCAACAGCCAGCTCTTGTCAAAACTTTTTTTTGAATGGTGATTTAAATGAATATCTTCCAAGTATTGACGAAATGAATATGTTCATAATGTTATTATCTGGAGAGTCTACAGTAATAGATACAGGATATACTACTTTTGCAGGCAAAATTGCTTATTTACTAGTAACTTTAAGTGAGATAGAAGGAAAAATTGATTTGAGTGACTACAAAGATTTAGCAGCCATGATAGAACAGATAAAAGGCATGTCAGAAGAACAACGTAATAACTTTGATGCTAATAATTTAGCCAACTATAGTAACATGGTTAATCAGTTAAATACACTTAAAGAAACAATTGAAGAAGCAATGAAAAGTATGGACTACACAGAAGTGTTAAAAAAAATGGGATACACTCAAGAACAGATAGATGAAATGATTGCATCCCTTGGTGGAGAAGGTATTGATAAAGATAACTTTGATAAACAAAGATTTGCTAGTGTCTTAATCTTCCTTGCAAGTGTTGTTGCTACTAGAGATATACCTTCATCACTAGGGGACGCTTATTGGACATATACCGACAATAACCTATGGGGTGCAGGTACAATATTATCAGGAATCTGCAGTAAATATATTAATCAAAGTTATGGTGGTGTTATTGCATCTTTAACAATAGGTACTATAATTGCCCTAACTGGCGCTGCTGAAGGAGAAAGTTTTGACTCTGTATTATCTACTTTCCTTGAAGAAGGTGTGGCAGCTGCTTGTGGTGCGGCTGTAACAACCAGTTGTACATCAGCTATTTTGGCTTCAAGTATTGCAGCGACTGGAGGAGTACTTGCTACTATAGGAACTGGTGGTTTATTATTATTGGCGGTCGGCACTGGAATTGCCGTAACTACAGTAACAGGAGCTTTATTCCATAGTATATTCTACTATCCTGGAGATATTCCAAAAAACTTCCATCATTGGGATGAAGCTGCTCAGCGTAAATACATAGAAGATGAAATGGGAATCGATTTAGATTTAGTTGACCAAGTAGATAAACTAATCGAGAGTGGCACCATAAATCAGGAAGAAGCTTCAAAATTAATTAAATATTGTGGTGATCAAGATGCTATATTCTCTGAGGAAAACTATGGAAGTCCTGAACTGGTTGCTTTTAGATATTATATGGCAAATAAAGGAATGGTAGATTATCAAGACGACGTCACAGGATTAGATAGTTGGTGTGGAGCATATGGAGCAGAAGATTATTCAGAAGTATTAGAATATGTTGAATTATATAAATCAGTATTAGGGGAGGCGTCAGCTTAATGAATTATGTTTACCCTTTAGGAAGTGTCGTAGCATTAAAAGAAGATGCTATGGAAGTTGTTATAGTTTCCTATAATATAAAAGATAAAAATAAGAATTATGAATATGTTGGATGTGGATTAATAGATGGATATGATCCAGAAAGAGTATATGTCTTTAATAATGACGAGATATTATATCCAATCTTCATCGGACAAAACAACCAAGAAATGAGAAAAATAACAGAATTGGTTGGCAAAAAATACAGTCCACCAATAATTCATTTCCTACCAGTAGGAAGTGTAGTTAGTTTAAAAAATAAAAATAGAGTTATGATAATTGGCTTCCTAGAATATGATATAAAAGAAGAAAAATTTTATGAATACCTAGGAATCGATTATGAAGACGAAATGCCATTATACTTCAACAAAGAGGATATTACAGACATTTTATTTGTCGGTATGCAAACAGAATCATCTATTGGTTTTTCAATATTATTAGAAGAACTAAATCGAGATTTAAAAGATGGAAAAAACATTAGAGAAAAATATTCTGAATTAATGAAAAAAATGTTAAATAGTAACGAACAAGAAGTTGAAACACTGGAAGAAGGAGGTAGTTAATGTGCATTTAAAACCAGGACACATCATAGATGTTGGTGAAAGAGAAGGAGTAGTTTTAATCAATAAAAATATTGATGGACACGAATGTGTCGTAATATCCTTTGACTCCCCTGACAAAGATGTTCATGAGTTCTATGAAGTTTTTGAAAGAAACGGAGAAATAACAGTAAAAAAAATAACTGATGAAAAACTAGTTGATGATTTACTAGTTGTACTTACTGAAGATGCATTAGATAATTTATCTTCAAATGAATAAGAAATAATAATGTTAAAATCTAATAATAAATGAAGGAGGAATATATATGGATAGAAACATTAGTGTAGAAGACCCAAACAAGCTAGCAGCTGACGGAGAGGAAATAGTAAATACAGCAAATAATTTTAAAGCTGAAATAGATACTATTTACAATACTGTAGATGAATTAAAGAAGACTTGGACTGGAGGATCTGCAAAAAGATATACAGATGATATTGAAAAGTTCAAAGAAGATTTATATAACTTCGAAAAAATCGTAAACGGTCATGGCCAATTAGTTAACTCAGTTGGTAAAGATTATATGAAATTGGAAGACGAACTATAGGAGGGATAAAATATGGCATTAACATTTACATCTGAAGGCGCTAGAAAAGCTGCAGCAGATTTAAGCAATTCTGCAAAAAATATCGAAAGCATGTTAGTAACTTTTGACGAGTTAATTAACAGTGTTAATCAAAACTATCAATCAGAAGCTTCTCAAACAGTAGTTGAATCTTTTAACAAAGTTAAAGAAAAAGGACCTGAATTCCAAGAAGCTATAACTGCATGCGCACGTTATCTATCTGAAACAGTAGCTCCAGCTTATGAAAAAGTTGAAAAATCAGCAGAAGAAAAAGTTACACAATAGATATTTTCTTAATACTAAAGGAAAAGAGTTAAACAACTCTTTTTTTTATTCAATTATAACTGCAAACATTTGACAGACTTCTTTGTGTAAATAAAAAAAGTATAAAAGTAAAAATGTGTAAAAAAGTACGCTTTTGTTTTTAAAAAAATTTTATATATATTATAATGAATTTAGATGGTAAAAGATAGGTGGTGAACAGGTGTTTTAATTACATAACAAATTAAAAACCTGTTTTATTTTGGGAGGAAAGGTGAATTATGGCAACTAAAAAAGCAAAAAATATAGAAGAAGAACCAGAAGAATTAATTGAAATAACAGAGGAAAACATCAAAGGTTATGCTGATGAATTACAATTTGAAACTCTAGCACATGAGTGCATTGTTGAAGATTTAGCTAAATCTTACAACATGTCTAAAGAAGATATTTTTATCTTAATTCATGAATTAAAAAGAAGAGGAAACAATGTTGTAACCTTAAATACAACTGCTAACGCAGAAATGGACCCTTCATTACCTGAACGTAATGAACAAGTTACTTTAGTAAGAAACTTTGGACATCAAAAACTAGTAGATGATATGAACTACAATATCATTGATAATGATGATCAAGTAAAAGTTATGTTAATCTCTGATACTAGATTTGGTAGTATTTATGAACAAATTACACATTTAAATAATTTATTCTTAAAAGCTAAAAAAATGGGTGTTAAATATGTTCTATTAACAGGTGATGTTGTTGAAGGTATTTATACTGGTGCTAAAAAAATATATAATTCAACACTTCATAAAAATGGTGTTGTAGATCAAGCAGAATACGTTGCACAAATGTTCCCAAGAGTAGAAGGAATAACAACTTTATTCCTTACAGGTGAACATGATTTATCTTTTTTAAAAACCAAAGAAAAAATCGATATTGGAACTTTAATTGATGCTAAGAGAGAAGATATGATCTACTTAGGACCAAAAAGAAGAAAAATAACTTTTACAAAAGATGATCCTCGTAGTGGCGAAGTATCAATTTACTTACAACACTCTCAAGGTACAGTTCCATATACCGTATCATATAAACCACAACAAAAAATAGCTTCATTACGTAATGAAGAAAAAACAGATATCTTAGTAACAAGTCATTATGCAGCTTGTGATTCATTTGAAAGAAGAGGAGTAAGAGCTTTCCAAGTTCCTACGATGGTAGCAACAACTGATGAAATGAAAGATGCTCGTACCCCTGTTTATAATACTGTAGGTGGTTGGATTGTTACATTAAATAGAGATCCAAAAGGAAAACTAATAAATACATCTCAAATGTGGATTCCTTACTATGAAACAATTGAAGACGATTATAGAACTGCTAAAGCTCTATATCTATCAGACAATAAACAAGTATTCATTCAAAGACCAGTTGAAAGAGATCCAAAAGACAGACTTTACTCTAGTATTAGAAATGGTGAAGAATTATCTTCAGTTTTAGAAAAACTAGGCATGAGTGAATTAAAATTTGGTGGCTTATTAGAAGAATTTACTGCTAAAGGATATGACATTTCAACAGTTGAAGAAGATGGTAAGATAATTATTTCTAAAAAGAGAAAAACAGCGCCAAAACAAAAAATGAAACCAGATATGGATGAACTAATTAAAGTTAGTGAAACATGGATAGCAGATACTCACTTATGTAATGAAGCACAACAATTACATATGGTAAACAAAATATATGAAGAAACAGCTAGAAGAGGAATTCCTATTGTTCGTCATTTTGGTGATATCAGTGATGGTGATTATCAAAATAGAGGAGAACATCGTTACGAACTATTTAGACTAGGACTTCAAAGACAATTAAAATACCTTGTTGAAAAATGGCCAAGGGTTGAAGGAGTTCAAACAATCTTAATTGATGGTAATCATGATTTAACTCATAATAGAAATGGTGGAGCAATTCTCGGTGAATTACTAGCACAATATCGTAAAGATATTACTTGGGCCGGTTCAGAACATGCTATTGTTCATCCAATAGATGCTGATGGTAATGAATTAAAGACCGATATTGAAATGTTACATCCAGGTGGTGGTTGTGCATCATCTCTATCATATAGAAGTCAAAAATACATTGATAAGATGGAACCAGGAAGTAAACCAAATGTTTTAGGAATGGGACACTTCCATCAAAGTGAGTTCTTGTCTTATCGTAACGTAATAGCTTTATTAATACCATGCCTAACAGCTAAAAGTCCTTTTGCTGTAAGACAAGGATTAGAAAACACCATGGGTGCTTACTTCATTAACATGTATGTTAATTCCAAAGGTGAAATAGAAATGTTTGAATTTGAAGAAAAACGTTTCACTCCAAAAGATGTTAAAGCTAACGATTGGGAAAGAACTAAACCATTGGTACTTAAAAAAGTTCCTAAAACAAATAATGCAAGAGCTTATTAAGCTCTTTTTATTTTACAATTATATACAGTATAAATTATTATAATATTACAAAAAACACTAATAAAATCGTATACTATAAGTATAGTAGGTGATATATATATGAAAAAAATAGTAGTACTAATTACATTATTATTTTTACCATCTATTGTTCTTGCAAATGAAATTGGTGACTTTTATCGTGATATTAATATTTCAGTAAACTGCTCACAATGTGATCCTAGTGAAGAACCAGAAGTAACATTTCAACTATTTGCTGATGATGAAGAAGTAGAAGGTCAAAAACTTGTACTAAACAAAGAAAATGAATATAAAGGAACCTTTGAACATCTTCGTGTCTTTAAAGAAGGATCTTTTAAAGAAATTAATTATGAAGTAAAATTCCTAGAAGAAGGAGAATATCGTTCATTAAAGCCAGAAGAAATAACCTATAACAAAGAAAAAGTATCTAAATGGGTTCAAGTTCTTCCAGAAGATATTCAACCAGGACATAAATATGCTTTATTTACTGATAATTGGAATTATAAAGAAAATGGTGGACCTAAATGGGTATTTATAACCAATACGATGGGTTTAGAAGCAGCAACAGCTGATTCAGATTATAAAATTATAAATGGTAAGAAATCATATTATTCATTAACAACAGAACCAAATCCTGATTGGTTATGGACTATAACTAAAGTTCCATCAACTGATCTTCTATATGAAGGATTTGAAAACTATTGGGTCTTAACTAATGTAGATTCTAAAAGATTATCATTATCTGGATTTGATAAAGGAACTTGGATTGATTACGTATTTAGACAAACTGGTAAACCAGACGGATGGTCTAATGTAGATGGTTCTTGGAATACAACTAAAGTAGAATTCCTTCCAGTAGCTGATGAAATCGGACGTTTTGTTATCTCTAGTCATAACATTATTAACGACGAAGTAAGAGGTACTAAATATTTGGGTGTTGATCACTTCCTAGGTATTAAAGTTCAAACAGAATATGATTATGGTGCTAGAGTAATGGCCTTTGAATATTTAGAAAACGAAAACGTTGAAATGGCTTATAATATTCAAATAAATATGGTTCTTTGTGAGACTGAAGAAACTCAACAAGAAGAACAAGAACAACAAGAGAATCCAAATACAAGTGCCAAAGGATTGATATTAATAGTAGTTGGTTTAACAATTTCTATACTATTATTACATCTAGTTAATAAAAAGTATATTTATTAAAAGGAGTATAAAAACTCCTTTTTTTATGCCAAAAATAGGGCAAAATTTGCCGAAAAAGCAAACTTGTGCTATTAATATACACTAGAAAAAGAGGGGGTTAATTATGAAGTATCTAAATTTAGCAAAACTTATACCATTACTTCTTTCTGGAAGTATTGCTTTATCTACTTTAGGAGGAGTAGAAGCCTATGGTATGGATAGAACACCAATAGCAACTACAATCGAAGATTATAATCCTGGTGAAACTATCCCTAATAATATTCCTAACTTACGTTACGTCGTTAAAAGTACTTCTTATGGAGATATTTATAAAGATGTTAACAATATTAAAGAATTAATAAAAAATAAAAATATAGCTAATTTATTACTAGATGTTGAGAAATTATTTACTAGTGATACTGATAATAAAGAAGATAAATTTAAAACTTTAGTTTATCTTCTAGAAGATAATGGCATTGAATTTAGTATTATTGCTACAAGTAAAACTTTAGAAGAATATCAAGATTTATTTAGTGACTATAATCAAATACCAAAAACACTAAATGCTATCGACAAAGATAAATATGGCTTAATATATTTAGAAAAACAATCAATCTTAGTTGGTAACTTACAACAATTAAGTTCAGATAGTATTAATAGTGATGATTTTATGGAAGATGAAGTTCATGTTGTTGAAGACGGTGAAAATCTTCAAGATATAGCTGCAGAAAATGACATTGATTACATCGATTTAATGAGATATAACGGCCTTAGAAACATCATTGTTTCACCAAATACAAAAGTCTTAATACCTAATCAAGTATATGATTCTATCTTTAGAGATTATGAATTAATCGAAAGAGAAGAAGTCAAAGATGATAACTTAGCAAGTTACGAAACTCTTGGCGATGAATATGCTAGAGGTATTGATGTTTCCTTCTATCAAGGAGATATTGATTGGGATCAAGCATCTACTAAAATAGATTTTGCTATTCTTAGAATAGCAGATGCCATCAATACCGATGAAAATGGTAATATCGAAGTAGATACCAAGTTTATTCAAAATATTAAAGCTTGTAATGAAAGAGGAATTCCTGTT
>Ga0247609_10005287_pt1 | contig 12704 bp, 6 predicted proteins | sample 172DNAGHGlowgp2_FD_193487 | JGI IMG/M metagenome (GOLD analysis project Ga0247609, IMG submission 193487) | Sheep rumen microbial communities from Palmerston North, Manawatu-Wanganui, New Zealand - 1728 DNA GHGlow gp2 | ecosystem: Host-associated > Mammals > Digestive system > Stomach > Rumen ...
CGACGGATGCCCACATTGTTTCCCTGTCCGTAGCCGCCGTTGTGCGTGTTGTGGATGAGGACAATCTCCTCACCATACGCCTCGCGCAGCCGGCTGAACATCCCGTCTCTCTCCGGACTGTTGTCTACGACCACCACCTCGACGTCGTCGTGCGGAAGGTCGCAATACTTCCACACCGACTCGAGACAATCATAGATGTCTTTCTCCGAATGATAAGTGACGATAATTACAGACAGTCGTTTCATTATTGCAAAGGTAACACTTTTCCGCTTAACCACCAAATTTTAGCACCCTAAAAAAGCCGACAGCGTTTCTCAACACTCTCATTCGACAAATTCCCCTCCCTTTTTTTGACCTACCTCGGGACCTGAGGCAGAGTCCTGAAACCCGATACTGCCCTTCGGCAGTCCCGATACAGCCTTTCGACAGGCACGATAATTGATAATCGAAAAACCAAAACAACTTGTTTTGCTTTATAAAATAGACTATTTTACTGACCAAAATAGACTATTTTACTTTCCAAAACAAGTTGTTTTGCTTAACAAAGTCTTAGAAACGGCACTGCCGAAAGGCTGAAGTGTGGGGAAGAAAGCACAGTGAATGCAGGAAGACTGAACAGTGAATGCAGGAGGACTGGCCAGTGAATGCAGGAAGACTGACCAGTGAATGCAGGAAGAGAGAATAATTAGGAGTTCATCCAAATGATTGTCCTTTGGTGAGGATAGCAGAAAAAGAAATCTCACCCTCACCTTGCAGCTGAATATTAAAAACACTTAGTATTCTGCTGCAAGGTGAGGGTGAGACGGGTGGTTAGGTTGCCTGACGGTTGGTGAGGAGCCCCCCAACCCTGAGGGTAGGCTCGTTACCTCATCACCTTCTTTCCGTTCAAGATATAGATGCCTGCCCCGGGCCTGCCTCCACCTCCTCCCTTGGGGAGGGGAGAAAGGGAGGGGAGGTGGGTGATGCGCCGTCCCTGAAGGTCGTACATGGGGGTGGTTTTTTCACTGCTCACGTTTATCTTTTCACTGGAAACGCCAGTTTCACTGACTTTGTTGATGCGGAAGTAGTCGACCTTGAACCACCCGTTCTTATATTCAGAGTGGCGGGTACCGTCGCTCTTTCGCGGGTCGGCGCGGATGCCGAGGGTGAGGTCTTCGCCCTCAGCCAGGTCGACATAGACCCACATGTCCTGTAGGTTATAGCTGCCGTTTGCCCCGCCGATATATCCGGCAAAGGTGTTCTGCTCGCCCTCGGTGAGGTTCTGCTCATAGTCGATGTCCATGCCATAGTACTGTACGTTTTGGTTGGCAAAGAGGCGTGTCGTGGCGAGGTAGTTTTCTTCTACCCATAGCTTGCACTGCACGAGATAGCGTCCGGGCGTCAGCTCCGATGCCGGCACGGTCTGATAGAGTTGGAATCCTTCGGGAAAGTAACCGCCCTGAGGCAGACACCAGCACACGTTGGTCTTATGCGGGTTGTTGGCATCCTTGTTGATGCCGTAGGACTGTCCGGGGAAGGTGCCCACGATGTTCCATCCGTAGGGGGTGTAGCGGCGCGTGGTTCCGTCGGTGTTCTCAATGACGTTGCCGCCCGACTCATAGTATTCGAAGTCGTAGTTCTTCAGCACGCGCTCGGTGAGCGTGAGGTCTTCGCCTTCGTCGGCCGGCGGCAGCTCGCTGACGCGCTCAATGCGGAAGTAGTCGACCTTGAACCAACCGCTGTTGTCGGTTGCCGTCGAGCCGTCGTTCTTGCGGTTGCTCGACTTGATGCCGAAGGTGAGGTCTTCACCCTCGCTGACGATGACGTAGACTTCCATGTCGCGCAGGGTGATGGCATTGGCATCGCCGCCGGCATAGCCTGCGTATGTTGCTGTCTCGCCAGCGGTGAGCAGGTTGGTGTAGTCGCTTTCGTAGCCATAGTATTGCACGTTCTGGTTGGCAAAGAGTCGGCAGTTGGTCTTCTTCGAGTTCTCCACCCAGAGCATACACGATATTTTATAGACACCCGGCTCAATCTTGCTGGCCGGTATGGTCTGGTAGAGCCAGAAGTCGCTGGGCATGGGCACGCTGTTGATCCAGCAGACGTTGTTGCCGTGGTAGTTCAGGGCATCCTGGTTGACACCATAGCTGTCGAGGCCGTTGGCACCTTTCTTCAGCTGACCCTTCGAGAGCCATCCGGCGGGAATGCCGCGTCCGATGTTGCCGGGTTGGTTGAGTTGTCCGTCGTGGTTGTATTCGAAGTCGTAGTTCTCGATGAGCTCCTCGGTCAGCGTGAGGTCGACGACATCGGGCACTACAGTATATATTTCACTCAGCACCACACCGGGATCCATCAGCGACACACGCACCTTGACGGTCTTGTCGGTGTCGCTCGTGTAGTCGACGGTGCCGTCGTTGAAGCCTTGCGGAACGGTGGTGTTCCACTTGCCTTCCATGGCAGTCGTCTTCAGCGACTTCACCTCAGCCCGCTTGCCGTCGATGCTGATGCCCACGCGCAGGTCGTAGTTGCTGTTCAAGGGGAATGTGCAGAGACAGCGCACCTGGATGCTGTTCTTGCCTGCCTTCACGGGCACATCGTATTCGGCCCATGGAGCCTGTGAGATGCGGCTGGCGGTGTAGGCCGTCATGTTGAGCGGCCATACGGTGACGGCACGGTCGGAGATGCCCAGTCCGTTGAGGATGGTGAGGTCGCCGCTCGATGCCGTGAAGTCGGCAGCCGGAATGACGACGTTCTCCTTCGTCTTCAGTTCTGTCTGCACGTTGTTGATAGAGGTCAGCGTGGCCGTGGCGGGCATGTTGAACTGGCTGTCGCCGTGGGGCTTCATGCTCATCACGCCGTTCCACTTGCCACCGGCGATGCCCGTGTTATAATGGTTCGTCAGGTCGCTGATGATGCGGTAGGCCTGACGCGCTTCGGCGGCAAACTCCAGTGCTGCGTCACGCTGTCCGGCGCGTGCCAGCTCCATGCTCTGTGCGGCGCGGAACGTCTTGACATTCATTTCGTAGGCACACCTGACGGGGTATTCGATGAGCTCGAAGAAGGCATCCGACAGTTCCGCCGGAATGCTGCCCTTCAGCGCTGCCACGCGGTCGGCGATGGCGCGGTAGTCGGCGATGCGTTCGTTCTGCTCCTCGCGCGTATAGGCAATGGCATGGACATGCTCAGGCTTGCCCGATGCGCCCAGCCGGTAGTATTCGTGCTTGATGGCCGTCAGCTCGTCGGCTAAGTCGGCACCGAAAGTCTTCTCCATCCAATAGTGGGTGTAGTCGTAAGCCTTCTCGGGAGCCCACCGGTCGACATCCCATGCGAGGTCCATGCAGAACTCCAGTTCCATCTCGGCCGGCTTGATGTCACCCACGTTGATGACCCACAGCGACTGAATGCCCTGATTGTAAGCCTTCGACAACTCGTAGCTGATGAGCGACGGCGAGATGGTGCTGAGCCAGAGGTAGCTGACGGGGCTGCCGAGGTAGGAGAGGTGGTAGTAGATGCCGTTGCCGCCGCTGCGTGCCTGTTCGTTGGCACGCGGCATCTGGCGGATGTAGCCGTGGTTGTCGTCCACCCAGCAGATGGTGACATCCTCGGGAACCTGCAGACCGGCATTATAGGCGTCGAGCACTTCTTTGTAGGGGATGAAGAGCTGCGGCACGGTGGTGGCATCGCCCATATACTTATCTAACAGGGAGCGCTGGAAGCCGATGATTTCGGTGAGTCCGCGCACCTTGTCCTGAGTCGACGGATAACCGGAGATGCCCCAGTCGTGGACACCACGCATGCCGAGCGTATACATGGCATCGTAGCCTACGCTCTCAGCTACGCGCTCCTCCCAATACTGCTGTATCTTGGTCTTGTTGGTGACGTAGTTCCAGTCGTCGTTGTTGCCGTTCCACGGAGCATGGCGCCACTCCCACTCGTTGTCGCGGAGCATCTGTTCGCAGTGGCTCGAACCCAACATGATGTCATACTTCTTCGCCACGGGCAGGTTGTCCTTGTTGGCCCAGAAAGCCTCCGAGCAGAGGTGCATGGCAGGCCACAGCGTGTTGGCACGCAGGCGCAACAGCAGTTCCATCACCCGGGCGTAGGCACCGGGACCAATGTTGCCGTACTTCTTGTCGAGACCCTTGGCAGCCCATGGCTGCAGACCCCAGTCCTCGTCGTTGATGAAGATGCCGCGGTATTTCACCGACGGCTCCTTCGACACCATCCTGTCGCCCGACAGGAAGAGCGTCGGGTGCTTCCCGGGAGCCACGTCGGCCCACCATATCCACGGGGTGACACCGATGAGGCGCGACAGCTCGAAGAGACCGTAGGCAGTGCCGCGTGGCGTGGAGCCAATGATGGCCAACTTGCCGTCGCTGATGCGCTGGATGCTGTAGACCTCCCATTTTCCCTCGATGTCCGTCAGGTCAATCTCGCCGCCTTCGGCCAAACCGTTGATGAGCGGAGTACCCACCGTTCCGACATAGATGAGGGGGTCGTGAAAATTCTTCGTCACATCCGTGGTCTCTATACCTAAGGCCGTGCCGGTGACGGCACGAAAGTCCTCGGCCACACACCCGGCAGCCGTCGCCACCACCTCGGCATCCTCGCTGTCGATGAGGAAAACCGCATGAAGGTCGTCGCCGACCAGTTTGAAACAACCCTCCGACGGGTTCTCGCTGACGGTGAACCCTGACTGCGCTCCCGTTGTCAATGACAACAAAAGAGACAACAATAAAAAGAAACTCTTTTTCATATTTTTTTTAGTTGACAAGTCATGAGTCATGGGTCATGAGTAATGAGTAATGAGTAATGAGTAATTATGATTACCTCTATCATTTAACTATCCTAATCTGCTAAACGACCAAACGACTAACTCATTATTCATTTCTCATTTCTAATATCTTTCTATTATTAATAATGTATATGCCTTTGGGCTTCGAGGCTCGTGATTTGATGCGCCGACCCTGCAGGTCGTAGAGGCTTGAGGCGTGAACCCCTCCCGTCCACTCCCAAGGAGAGGCGTTTGATATATGAGCGATTGGGAGCAGGCCCGCCTCGCTGACCCTCTTGATGCGGAAGTGGTCGGCTTTGAACCATCCTGAGGCATCGAAGCCTGTAGTGGTTTCTCCGTTGCCCTCCATGTTGCCGGAACGGATGCCGAGTTTGAGGACTTCACCTTCTTCCACATTGATGCAGACCATCATCTCCTGCATGATGAACTGGCCGTTGTTGCCACCGGTGTAACCCGCAAAGGTGTCTTCCTCACCCTCGGTGCGGTTGAGCATATAGTCTTCAGGCCGGCCAAAGTACTGCACGACCCCCTTCCGGCACTCCTCCAAAGAGGGCGGAATGGCTTGTGCAAACAGCCGGCATCGTCCGAGCTGACCCTTCTGTACCCACAGCCGACAGCGCACCTGATAGCGCCCGGCTTCAAGGTCGGCAACGGACTGTGAGAGCTCGAAGTCATCGGGCATGGGGGCATTCTGTGGATTAAACCAGCAGACATTGTTGCCGTGTTTGTTCAGACCGTCACCGTTCACACCGTAGGAGTTGCCGGGAAACTGGCAGTTGACCTGCCATCCGTAGGGCACGCCGCGCGAGGTCGTCCCGCCGCTGTTGGCCTGTCCGTTCACATTGAGTTCGAAGTCGGGGTTGACCAGCATGGCGTTGGTCAGTGTCAGGTCTTCGTCACCATTGTCTGCCGGGATGGCTTCAACGCGCTCGATGCGGAAGTTGTCGACCTTGAACCAGCCTGTGGCATCGTCGCCGGTGGCCTGCGTGCCGTTTTTCTTCATGCCGTCGGAACGGATGCCGAGACGCAGGTCTTCGCCCTCACCGACGGTGACATAGACCACCATCTCGTTCATCACGAATTTCGGCGAGATGTTCGAGTCACCGCCGCCATAGCCGGCAAAGGTGGCTGTCTCACCCTCCATGATGTTCTTGTCGTATTCATCGCGGCTGCCGTAATACTGCACGTTCTGGTTGGCAAACAGCCGGCAATTACCCTTTTGGTTGTATTGGTTCCAAAGCCAGCAGGATACACGATAGATGCCGGGTTCGATTCGGCTGTGGTCGATGGTCTGATAAAGTTCGAATCCTTTCGGGAAGGGCAGGAGCCGGAACCAGCAGATGTTATCACCAAAACGTGTGGTGGCATCGTTGTTGATGCCGTAGGAAACCCCGTTGAGGGTGCCCGTCGTCTTCCATCCATAGGGCACCTGTGTCTTGCGTTCTACGCCACCGGCATTATAGGTCTCAGCGTCGAGCATCTCGAAGCTGGGGTTTACTAACAGTAGCGAGGTCAGGTCTTCCTCTTTCTCGGCAGGGACAACGGGAAACACCGTCAGGCGCAGTTCTGTGCAGCCATAGGGTACGAGGTCGATGGTCTGTGTCTCGTCTTTGGCAATGAGCACGTCGGAGAGTGGCAGGTTGGGATTGCGGGTGCCGCCGTCGAGTCCCCATATGATTTCGCGCACGGGCAAGGATATCTTTATCGGTGCGTCAGCGAGGTCAAAGGGATAGCCGTTGTCGAGCTTATTCTTATATACTGCTGTTACGAGGGCAGAACCGTCGGTGGTGGCTTCGTCTATGCCATAGTTGAAAGGTCCGTCGGGGGTGATGCTCCACGACTTGAAGTCGGGATTCGCCGACTTCTTACCGTTCATGTTTGAGTAGACGGTTGTGTCCTCAGTCTTCTTCTGTGGCACTGCGTAGGTGTAGAGCAGTGGTCCACGCTCGACATAACGCCCCTGTCCGGGGATGTCGACGATGCGGGTCTCCATGTCCAGGCGAAGGGTGACGATGTCGTTGCTTTTGAATGTGTGGTTGAGGGTTGTGAAGGTGCCTGGGGCCAAGGCTATGTTTGCGGCTATGCCGTTGACTTCGAGTGAAGCGCCGGTGGCCCAACCGGGGATACGAAGGACAAAGGGAAATGCTTTCTCTTCGTCTAAGGTAAAGCGGAAGGTGATGGTGCCGTCGAAGGGATACAGTGTCTCTTCGCTGATGGTAACCGTCGTACCCTCAATGTCGAAGGTCGTCTCGTTGGGTGCATAGAGGGTTGCGATGACAGCTGAAGGGAGGTCGCTGCCCCGCATCCAGAGTCTGGAGGCGAAGTTGGCATGAAGCGGTTGACGTTTCCTACACAGCACTCTGTTTCGTGGATAGGTCGGTAGGCCATCCATGTCTTGCCGCGTTTGAAGGCGTTATTGTCGGAGGTGCCGGTGCAAATCATCTGGTTGACCGACGAGAAGTACTGCAGGGCTTTGAAATCCTTTGTGATGGCTCCGAGGCCAGCATTGAATATGGCGCGTTCGAGGCGGTCGGCCCATTCAGCTTCGCCCGTCACCTGCAGAAAGTACCCTAACGACCAGGTGTAGTCGGTGATGTCGCAGGTTTCGTGGGCATAGTCGATGTCGTTGCCCATGGTCGACTCGGCACTGGTGTATAGGCCGTCGGGCAACAGGTGGTCTCGTTCCAGTTTCCGTTCGGCGTTCATGGCGAGGTCGAGGTATCGTTGTTTTCCCGTGTACGCGTATAATAAAAGAGGTATCTTCAGCATTTCGGCATAGGTGACGCCATGGAGCAGGATGCTGCCCTGCGAGGCTGCCACGGAGGCATCGAGTTCGAAGCCGCCCATGTTGTAGGCCTCTTCTGCCATCTTGAGCAGACGTTCGTTCTTGGTGATGCCATAGACGAAGAGTATCCCCTCGAGGTTGACGATGTGCCGGCGGCCATTGGTGAGCAACGATGGGCTGAGACTGAGATAGTGGCGTTCCAAAGCCTCGATGACGGTAGCGTCGTGGTGAACCCAGTAGTCGGCCTGCATGGCGCGGAAGAAAACAGCCATGGGCCACAGCGACTCAATCTTTGCGTTGCCCAGCCTGCCGTTGGCCTGAGCGTGGGCGATGGTGTAGGCGATGCCCTCCTCGCCCGTCTGAATGAAGGTGTCGTTGCCTAAGAGGTAGCCCAGTCGCAGCAGTCCGTCGGTGTAGTAGGCGGTCTGTTCGTAACGCCACCAGTCTTTGGCATCGGGGTTTTCGTTCTGTCGTTCAATCTCGCCAGCCCACAGGCAGGTGTTATAGGGGTAGGCCATAGCCTCGGGATGCCCTGTGAGTCCGTCGGCCTGCCGTTGCAGAAACTCGCGCAGCCACCCTTGTGGATGGATGTCGCCGATGAGTCCTTCGCGGAAGGCGGCATAGTCTTGCGCCCGAACGGAGAAGGCATTGAAGACAATAAGGATGAGCATGATTGCCCGAAAGAGTCGTTTTGCCATGTGAAGTAATAGTTTACTGTTGTTTCATCGATGCAAAGTTACGCTTTATTCCTTTAATATGCAACATTCTCGTTGAAAAAAAGACGTAAACGTTTACGTTGCTTTTTCATATTTTTTTTATGGTTGTTTTGAGTGAATTAATTAATTTTGCATCGTGAATGAGAATGAATAAAAGCAGAAGTCTAAACTTTAAACCACAAAACAATGAGAACAAAAGGATTTTTTCGTTGTGCCATCATCGCTATTGCTTTGATGGGAACTCTCTCTGTATGGGCTCATGACGGAGAGCACACTTATGTGAATGGTGTCTGCAGCATCGAAGGATGTGAAGACCCCTATGAGGCTCCGGCACAGGATACTGAAGGCTATTTTCTGGTAGCCAATGCCGGTAATGTGGAATGGATCAGTGACTACGTACAGAACGTTTCCAACACTCCTAATGTAAAGATGACAGCCGACATCGATTTCACGGGTGTCAATCATACGATGATTGGTCGTAACGACGCTCGTAAGTTCAATGGTACCTGGGACGGACAAGGCCATCGCATAAAAAACCTTGTCTTGAATTATGGCTCAGCTGATACGCCTACTGCCATTGGCTTCTTTGCCTGGGTTCGTGGCGGCTCAACCATCAAAAACCTTATCATGGACCAGAGTTGCTACTTCGAGGGAAAGGTGCGTGTGGCTGCTTTTGTCGGTGTTACGCAGGTTGTCAGTGGCGGCCCGGTACGCATCGAGAACTGCATCAACGAAGCCAAAGTGCAAGGCCATACAGGTGCTACCGGCGGCTTCATAGGTTGTCGTAACCCCAACAACCAGGATACCCCGCAGAACATCATCTCCGGCTGCGTCAACCTGGGTGACATCCTTTGTGATGCCAACGAGGCAGGTGCCTTCGTAGGCTGGGCAAACTCAGCTTCCGAGAAGCATATCGTTGAGAATAGCTTTAATATGGGCAATGTGTCGGTCGATGGCAATGGTCGTGGCTTCATTCGTGGTGACAACCTGCAAATCACCAACAGCTACGACTTCGGTGCAAACGCTGCCAAAAATAGTCAGAAGACCAGCCACGAGTGGACGACCGCCGACCCCATTGAAAGCGGTGAATTGGCTTTCTTCATCAATGAGACTGCCGGAAAGACTGTTTTCTATCAGACCATCGGCACCGATGCTTATCCCGTTCCCTTCAGTGACGGTCATGAGCAGGTCTATGCCCACGGCAACTATCGTTGCGACGGTGAACTGCTGCCTGGTACCGTCTACGACAACACCCCCGGCGAGGGAGCTGTCATACCTCCCCATAACTACTCTGCCAACGGTCTTTGCCAGAACGATGGCTGCACCAAGCCCTTCCAGGCTCCTGAGGTAGACGCTGAAGGATGGACGCTGCTGGCCAATGCCGGCAATGTAGAGTCGTTCTCTGAAACGATAGCCGGAGGCAGCGGCAGTATTGTTGCCAAGGCTAAACTCACAGCCGACATCGACTTTGAGGGTATCGAAAACCTGCACAGTCCCATCGGTCCTTCAACAGGTTGTAAGTTCAAGGGTGAGTTCGACGGACAAGGCCACCACATCAAGAACATGATTATCAACCAGCCTACGAAAGAGGCTCAGGGCTTCTTCGGATGGCTGCAGGGTAACAGCAATACTTATATCCACGACCTTATCATCGACTCGTCATGCTCGGTCACTGCAGCCAACAAGGCCGGTGCTCTGGCAGGCGCTTCACAAAACTACAACGAGGCTGCCACCATCCGCATCGAGAATATCGTCACAAGTGCCGACGTGACCGTCAGCGGTCAGGATGCTGCCGCCATTGTCGGCGGTGAGAGCGGCAACAAGGCTAACTTCCTCGTCCGTAACGTCATTAACAGAGGTGACATTACCTCCACCAACGAATATCCCTACGCTGGTGCCCTCTTCTGCTATCAGGAGCGTGGAACCGTTGAGAACTTCGTCAACCTCGGAACCATCACGGGCCATCTCGGTGGAAACATCGGCCGATTTAACGGCGGGACCATGACGAATGTCGTAGACCTCAGTGAACTGACGAGAGACAAGACACAGGGTGTCGTAGAGGGACTGACCAAGAATGATGTCTCATCGGGCGTATTGGCCTATTGGCTGAACACCAACGACACTCAGGAAGAGGATGCCTTCACACAGACTATCGGTACCGACGACTATCCCATGCCTTTCGCAACAAGCCTGAAGGTGTACGGCGGTAAATGGGACGGACTGAACACTGTTGCCTACAACAACGAGGATGGTGTGGTGACGGCAGGAAGATTGATTATCAGCGATGCTGCCGAAGCCTTTGCAGTGCCCGAAGGAGCCACGAGCGTGATTGCCCGTAAGGTAATGTACGAGCGTAGCAATGTGGCTGGCTTCAACACGGTCTGCCTGCCCTTCGCCCTGACAAGTGGGCTCGCAGGTGGCGCCCTCTATAAGGTGAGTTCCGTAGAAAGTGACTATATCGTGCTCGAGGCTGCTACTGAGGCTGCTGCCGGTGAGCCTGTGCTCGTGCAGTTCCCCACTGACTATGAAGACTCATGGTATGTCGAGCGTGGCATGACTGATATAGTTGCTGCTCCCGTCGGAACCGGTGTACTGAAGGGTGCCTTTGCTGCCGCTACCATCGGTGAGGGCAAGTATAAGCTCAACGCTACAGGAACAGCTTTCGGTCGTACCACCGCCGCTGCCACCATCAAGGCCTTCCGTGCTTATGTAGAGGCTGAGAGCAGTGCTGCCGAACTGAAGATCTGGAACGATGAGACTGGCATCGGCAATGTTGAGCGTGCAGCGCTGGACATTCAGAATGCCTATACCCTCAGCGGTCAGCGTGTGAATACGCTGCAGAAGGGTGTCAACATTGTTCGCATGGCCAATGGTGAGACTAAGAAAATCGTTGTGAAATAACTAAAACTCGATAGATAGCTATGAAAAGAACATATATTTTTCCCGCTGTGAAATACAGTTCGATGGATACAGCAGAATGCTGTCTGACTGCCGTCTCATTGGCAGTGACCGACGAGAATGTGGACGATTCGAGCAAGGCTAAGGAGCTCGATAATGTCGATAACTCATTCAAGTCCATTTGGGATGAATAAGTGAAAAGAAGGCGTGTCAAAATGAAGGTAGTGCGCTTCGCGCAGAAATCCAGCAAATCTATCCAAAATCTTTCATCTTGTGTATCAGGACTTTGATTTGTCAGATTTGTATAGATTTGCTGGATTTCTCGTCCGCAGGACGACTGAATTTCTATTTTGACACGCCCTCCTTTTTTATCAGACTTCGATGAAGACAAAACCACAACGAGTGACATTGCGCGAGATGGCCGAGGAACTCGGCGTCAGCGTTGCTACGGTGTCGCGGGCACTGAAGGATAGTAAGGAAATCGGTGAAGAACTGAGGCAGCGCGTTCATCAGCTTGCTGCCGAAAGAAACTATCGGCCGAACCCCTTTGCCCAGAGTCTGCGCAAGGGCGCTCCACGGCTCATCGGCGTGGTTGTGCCCAACATCGTCACTCACTTTCATTCGGGTGTCATCGAAGGTATCGAAGACCGTGCCCGCGAGGAGGGATATGCCGTTATCTGTGCCAACAGCCATGAGCGGATGGCCGACGAGATAACGCTGACTGATAACCTTGCCTCGTTGCATGTAGAGGGCATCATTGTTTCACTCGCCGAGACCACAACGTCCTACGAACACTTTGTGAAACTCAACGAGATGAACATTCCCGTTGTCTTTTTCGCCAGGACATGCCTGCCTGACCTCTTTTCGTCGGTCATTGCCGACGGAGTGCAGGGGGCTTACGAAGCGACTACGCATCTTATAGAGGAAGGTTGCCGGCGCATTGCGTTCATTGGCGGTCCGAACCATCTTGACATGGTGCGTAGAAGAAAGCACGGATATATTGAAGCCCTTCATGACCATCGGCTGCCCGTAGAACGCCATTTGGTCTGTTGTGACAGTATGACCCACGAGGCTGCATACGCCTCGATGAGCCGGCTCCTCGACCTGGAGGAACGACCCGACGGGGTGTTGGCTGTCAATAATACTCTTATCTACGGTGCCATGAAAGCCATTAAAGACAGAGGACTCAACATGCCTGACGAAATTAGGCTCATCGGATTTACCGATGACGGGAACGTAAGTTACCTTTCGCCAGCCATCTCGGCTATTGAAGACCAGACGCACCTCATGGGAATGCGGGCGTGCGAACTGCTTATCCGTCGTATACAAGGTGACCACAACCTTGTGCACGAAGTCATTCCCATGCAGCTTCGGTTCCGGGAGAGCAGCCGGGGGTGAGGCTTTTTCCTGACTTCGTCACTTAAAAAAAATAGTTTTTTTAATTGCCTGATACAGAATATTTTGTATCTTTGCGTCACCCAAATCTGGGTGACACGAGGCAAAAAGTTATGTTTATACGTAAGAAGAAGTA
>Ga0247609_10005292_pt1 | contig 12697 bp, 11 predicted proteins | sample 172DNAGHGlowgp2_FD_193487 | JGI IMG/M metagenome (GOLD analysis project Ga0247609, IMG submission 193487) | Sheep rumen microbial communities from Palmerston North, Manawatu-Wanganui, New Zealand - 1728 DNA GHGlow gp2 | ecosystem: Host-associated > Mammals > Digestive system > Stomach > Rumen ...
TTCGTTTTCGAAGCCTGGGACATCGCTTTCAAATACCGCAACCCCGTGCTGATACTCTCCGACGGTGCTATCGGACAGTGCATGGAGAAACTCTACACCCGCGACAACGTTCCCCGCTGGTCGGAAGAGAAACGTCGCGAGATGGCTCCTTGGGGCACTTGGGGAAAACCCGCTACCCGCGGCCACAACATCATCACCTCCCTCGAGCTTGACTCGGCAAAACAGGAAGTGTTCAACCACAAACTGCAAGCCAAATATCAGGAAATGAGAGAGAAAGAATCGCGCTACGAAGAAATCCAGTGCGACGACGCCGAATATCTGTTCGTTGCCTACGGCTCATCCTCGCGTATATCGATGAAAGCCGTACAGCTGGCACGCGAAAAAGGCATCAAAGCCGGTCTGTTCCGTCCCATCACACTGTTCCCCTTCCCCGAAAAAGCCCTTGCCCAGAGAGCAAAACAGGTAAAAGGCATACTCAGCGTTGAGATGAGCGCCGGCCAGATGGTGGAAGACGTGCGTCTGGCAACAGAATGCAAAGTGCATGTGGAACACTTCGGCCGCCTCGGTGGTATGATACCCACCCCCGGCGAAGTACTGGAAGCATTAGAAAATCAAATTATTAAAGGAAAATAAGTTATGAACACAGATATAGTAAAACCCGAAAATTTGGTTTATTCGAGAACCAAGGTTTTAACCGACGCCACAATGCACTACTGCCCGGGCTGCGGCCACGGCACCACACACCGTATTGTTGCTGAAGTTATCGAAGAATTAGGAATTCAGGATTCAACAGTAGGCGTAGCCCCCGTGGGATGCTCCGTGCTGGCATACAACTATTTCGACGTGGACTTCCAGGAAGCAGCCCACGGACGTGCCCCCGCTCTGGCAACAGCCATCAAGCGCCTCAACCCCCATCTGTCGGTATTCACCTATCAAGGCGACGGCGACCTTGCCGCTATCGGAACAGCCGAGACCATACACGCTGCCAACCGCGGCGAAAACATTACCATGATATTCGTGAACAACGGTATCTACGGTATGACCGGCGGTCAGATGGCCCCCACCACCCTTGTGGGAATGAAATCGGCCACCACACCCTACGGCCGTAGAGTGGACCTGAACGGCTACCCCCTGCGTATAACCGAGATTTTGGCCACACTGCCCGGCACCTGCTTCGTGAGCCGCCAGAGCGTGCACACCCCCGCAGCCGTGCGCAAAGCCAAAAAAGCTATCCGTCAGGCATTTGAGAACCAGCAGCAGAAAAAAGGCCTCTCCTTCGTAGAGATAGTCTCCAACTGCAACTCCGGCTGGAAAATGACTCCCGTACAAGCCAACAAATGGATGGAAGAGAACATGTTCCCCAACTACCCCATCGGCGACATCAAAGTCGACGGCAAGATAGTTGAAGGCATCGGCACCGACCGCCTCGTTGTCGACCACCCGCTCACAGTAGTTCAATAACCCATTAAAAATTATCGAAAAAATGACAGAAGAAATCATAATAGCCGGTTTTGGAGGACAAGGCGTCCTCTCCATGGGCAAAATATTGGCCTACTCCGGAGCAATGCAAGACAAGGAAGTTAGCTGGATGCCATCCTACGGTCCCGAGATGCGCGGCGGTACAGCCAACGTGTCCGTCATCATCAGCGACGAACGCATAAGCTCGCCCATCATCAACCATTTCGACACCGCTATCATCCTCAACCAACAGTCGTTGGACAAATTCGAACAGAGTGTGAAACCCGGCGGCGTGCTGCTGTACGACCCCAACGGAATTACCAAAGAACCCACCCGCAAGGACATCAACATCTACAAAGTGGCCGCTACCGAAAAAGCTGCTGAACTTGGAATGTCCAAAGTGTTCAACATGATCGTGCTGGGCGCTTTCCTGCAGGTGAAACCCGTGGTTACCGAAGAGTTCATCGAAAAAGGTCTGAAGAAATCACTGCCCGAACGTCACCACAAACTCATCCCCGAAAACCTGAAAGCCGTTCAGACCGGTAAGGAGATTGTGCAGACCGTGCAGACTGTGAAATAACACTTTTTTCACAATAACCGAAAGACGGACTTCCACACGGAAGCCCGTCTTTTTTTTGTGATTTATTTCGACCACGGTTTGAACGAATTGGCACGGATTTTTTCGTTTATATATAATTGATTACTACATGCTTTTGCCCCTTCGGGGCGAATCATGCGTATCCTCGCAAATTCCACGACGATGTCCGCGTAACCCGTATTTCCTGCGGACGTTGACCACGGCTGACGGATTTATGCCCTTTCAGGGCGTTTTTCGGATGCGCACGCCCCGCAGGGGCAGCCATCTATTAGCATAGGGCAACGCCCTATTGAAAATGACGGGCGTATAATACATAATCGCCCCGAAGGGGCAAAACCGACTAACCCATGGCAACGTCATGGGATAAGGCAACGCCGTAGGATGATGGAGGCAACGCCGTAGAACCACACAATAATAACAAGGGTTGGCCGTTGTATAAATGATTAAGGCGAATAAAACAATTCCGGGAGAAAAAAACAAAAAAATGGCACAATCTCTTTGTAAAATATATCTGCACGTCGTATTCCATGTAAAGAATACCAGCCCCGTCGTCAAAGATGAACATCTGGAACAATTGCACAACTACATTGGGGCACTTGTGAACACTACCGGCTGTCAGGTGCTGTGCGTTGGAGGCATCGACAACCACATTCACGCTCTGCTTCTTTTTTCACGAACGGAAACCATCGCACATGTGGTGGAAGAGATGAAACGCAACAGCAGCCGATGGATTAAGACTCTCTCGCCATATTATGAAAATTTTGCTTGGCAAGGTGGCTATGGTGTGTTCTCCGTAAGCCAGTCGCAGGTTGACACGGTTGTCAAATACATCAAAAACCAAGCAAAACACCATAAAAAACAGAACTTCGAAGAGGAATATCTGGAATTTTTACGGTTGTATAAAATTGATTACGATGAACGTTATGTCTTTTCCGATTGACGACATGCTTTTGCCCCTTCGGGGCGATTTTTGCGAATCCTCGCAAATTCCGCTGACGTTGTCCACGGCTGATGGATTTATGCCCTTTCAGGGCGGAGAGGATACACATGCCCCGAAGGGGCAACACCGACTAACCTGCGGTAACACGTAGGATGATAACGTGTAAATAATAACGTATCCGCCCCGAAGGGGCAACATCGACTAACCCATGGCATCGCCGTAGGGAAAAAAACAAAAGAAACAAAAAACACATATTAAAAAAGCCCACATTATGTCAATCATAAAGAATGACGGTTTCTATTTTTTTGAGTGGAATAACGGCCAAAAATCATCACTCATGATGGATAAAAGGGTGGAGGCTATTATAGAATATGTGAATTCACACAATATTCTCTCTTTGACCATTAAACCACATATGCATGATGTTATAGATTGCCCAGACGTTATCTTGCGTGAGATAACTGATTTAGGTTTTTTGGAACGCATGCCCAATTTGACGGAAATTGCCATTATGGATGTAGCGGATTGTGATGTGGGTGGTTTGTACAGTCTGAAAAACCTCAGGTCTTTAACAGTCTCAAATTGCACAAATAATACATCGAAGAATGTCCATGTCGATTTTTCAAAATTTGATAAACTTGCAGAATTATCGACGGATTGGTTCGACAAAGGCTTTGATATTTCCAATAATTCTGAACTTATTTCTGCCGCCATTTATAAATATCGTCCACAAAATCAAGATTTTTCGGAGCTGCCATTGCCCAAAAACATCAAGAATCTAGAATTGGTGCAATCTAATATCAGCAGTCTGAACGGAGCCCAATGCGACTCCCTTGAAAAATTGGAACTTTTCTATTGCCCTAAACTGGAAACCCTAAACGGGATAAGTGCTTTCTCGAGACACCTGCAAAGGCTGATGATTGAGAACGCTATCCATCTGACTGAATACGAAGATATTGCATGTTGCAAATCTTTGGAAAGCGTGGTGTTCGCCAATTGTGGAAATATTGGCTCTTTGAATTGGGTGAAATCCATGGAAAAAATATCTCATTTTGTTTTGGAAAAGACGGTTGTCGAAGACGGAGATATGAAAAACCTACTGACAATCGACAAAGTGGCGTTTACAAACAAACAGCATTACAACTGTAAATGTAGGATTGGCAAACGAGCCGACTGGGGGTATGAAATAGTGCCAAACGATTAGTTAACCCATTGCACATGATTTTTCTCTAACTTTCAAATTTTATTTCGTATATTTGCAGACGGAAATCCTATTGCGTAACACAAAAATAATCAGTAATATGAAGAAATACACCCTTGTCTTATGTATAGCGATGGCTCTTGCTATGACACAGACGGCCTTTTCGCAGGACCTCATCTTGAGATTTACCGGAGCAAAGACCGATGGCTCATACGTGCGTCTGGACTCGGTAACGGTGCAAAACATAAACTGTTCGTGGACCGAAACCGCTGTCTATCCCGACACTGTGCTTATTTTCAAGCTGTCGGGAATAAGCACAGCACAAGACATTGCCGCCGACATTGTGGCTTACCCTAACCCGTTCAGCGGTGCTACCAATGTGGCTGTGACAATGCCACAAAGCGGCGATGCGACGATGCAGGTGTTCAATCTCGCCGGACAGAAAGTTATGGAGCGTGCCATGAAGCTAGAATCGGGCGAAAACCTCTTCGAGGTGCATCTGCAGGAACCTCAGACATATCTGTTGACAATAACCACGGCTCAAGGTTGCAGAACCATAAAACTTCTTAACTGCAATGCGGGCGGAGGAAACAGTTTGTCGTTCCGAGGCACTGGGGATGTGCAGGAGAAACGCCAGTCGGCACAGATGTTCTATAGCGGCGATGTGATTAAAATTGTGGGATATGCCTCCACTAACAGTTCGGTGGTGGCAAGTCGGGAGATTCGACAGGCACAGACGGCAAGTGCGAATTTTACATTGCTGTTTTCCTCGAATGATTCCTTGACCGAATTTTTTTCTGTCTCCTCAATAAAAAGGGTGCGTTTTTCCAAAGGCAACCTGCAGTGGAGCGCCACCGGAACACATGCTACCGCCGACAGCACCGCTCCCGGCACATGGCGTTTTGCCCCCAATCAGTGGGACATTATTGGATCTGCCAACAGCAATATATCATCGACTTACACCGGATGGATAGATCTGTTCGGCTGGGGAACAAGCGGTTGGAGCAGTGGAGCCGTAGCCTACCAGCCTTACTCTACAAACACCTCGGATGGCAATTATTACCCAGGCTCATCTGCCATTCACGACCTTTCGGGCACCTACGCCAAAGCCGACTGGGGTGTTTACAACGCCATTAGCAACGGCGGCAATCAATCGGGGAAGTGGCGCACACTCTCTCAGCCGGAGTGGGATACTCTTTTAAATTTCCGCACGACACTATCGGGCATTCGTTACGCAAAAGCTACCGTAAACGGGGTGTCAGGGCTTATAATAGTTCCCGACAACTGGGCTTCCTCTACCTACAATTTGGACAGCACAAACATCCCAGGGGCGTCATACTCGGCAAATATTGTAACCACGGCACAGTGGTCGGTGTTGGAGAATGCCAACTGTGTTTTCTTGCCAGTAGCCGGATATCGCAGTTCCAGATCAGTGTACCTAACGAGTACTAATGGCGACTATTGGACGTCGACTCACTACGATAACTACCTTTCGTTCGCCTACTTTATGAACATAACAACTGGAAATGTAAATGCTTATGCTAATCAGGGCCGTAACTTCGGACGTTCTGTGCGCCTTGTACAGGATGTGCCATAAATAATTCTTTAATACTTTGTAAAACAGGTCTACATAAAGGGGTCCCAAAAAGCCCCCCTTTTTTTGTTTCACATTCTTTCTTGCAAAAAGTATGTGGTGGCATCGGTATTTGTAAGATTGGCGGAATAGGTGTTCTTAACTTTTTTAAGCATCGGCTGCTAATTCGATATTTTTCCGTATCTTTGCAGATTGAAAAAATTGGCAGGATGGAACAAAACAGGTCTGTCTGCGACAAAGAAAACAGTAATGAAAAAAGGCAAAAACAGATACATACCACCTTTTACGGTATCGGCCGAAGCTATCAACCTTGTAGCTGAAATATCGGCGCAGGTGGAACATTTTGCCATCAGACTGGAACAAAAAGACGGACTCCTGCTACGTAAGGCAAACAGAATCAAAACAATACATTTTTCGCTGGCAATCGAAGGGAATACCCTTTCCGAAGGTGAGGTACGTGATGTTATTAACGGAAAAACAGTCGTGGCTTCTTTGCGAGAGATTCAGGAAGTGAAAAACGCCATCCAAACATACGAGCTTTACCCAAAACTGGATGCTTTCAAGGAATCGGACTTGCTGAAGGCCCATAGCGTAATGATGCAGGCTTTGGTTGACAATGCGGGGAGTTACCGCAAAGGTGGAGTCGGCGTGTTCGGCAAGCGAGGACTTGTGCATCTGGCTCCGCCTGCCGAACGTGTCCCATTTCTGATGTCCGACCTGTTTCATTGGCTACGACATTCCGAAGACCACCTGCTAATCCGCAGCTGCGTTTTCCATTACGAGTTCGAGTTCATACATCCTTTCATCGACGGCAACGGTCGTATCGGACGTCTGTGGCAGTCGCTCATTTTGGGAAAACTCAGTCCTGTTTTCGAGCATCTTCCCGTAGAGAATATGGTATACACCAATCAACAAAACTATTACGAAGCCATTGCCCTGAGCAGCAAGAAAGGGGAATCGGGGCCGTTCGTAGTCTTTATGCTGAAGGAGATACTCAAAACCTTAAAAGCCCATCAAGGAGAACCGTTAGAAAAAACACTTCCTAATAAAATTCCTAATAAAGTTCCTAATAAAATAAAGAAAGAACATCCCGAATTCCTTGAAATGACTTGGAATGTCCTCAACCTTATCATAGCCAATCCTCGTGCCACATCAGCAGAGTTGGCCGAAGCTCTACACATAAGCGACCGCACAGTGCGGAAACATACGGCACTTTTGCGCAACGCCGATATTATCCAACGTATTGGGAGCAACAAAACAGGCTATTGGCAGGTGCTGAAAACTATTAACAACAAGAAAAAATAAATTATGCAATTCCAAAAAAATATCGTCAAAAAACATCTTGCCACGCTGGATTCTGAAAATATCGAAGCGGCTTGGGGGCAATACAAATCTTATTTCCTCAACACAGAAATACAGCAGAACATCCTCCAATCGAAAGAGGAACAGTTTCAGGAAGGTTTTTTGCGCGAGCTATTTGTAAAAGTTTTGGGATATACCCTCAACCCTTCGCCAGACTACAATCTTATCACCGAACTGAAGAACGAAACCAACACAAAAAAGGCTGACGGCGCCATTCTGCTCGACGGCAACGTTATCGGCGTGATAGAACTAAAAGACCATAAGACGACCGACCTCTCGAAAATCGAAGCGCAAGCCTTTGGATACAAGAACCAACACGTGGACGCGAGACTGGTTATTATTTCCAATTTTGAAAAACTGAGACTTTATATAGACAATGCAGTGGATTATAGCGAGTGGAACCTGTTTTCGCTGACCGAAGACGACTTCCGCGAATTGTATCTATGCCTCGCATGGCCACAGGTAAAAGCCGGCATCGCACTGCAGATGAAAACAGAATCGGTTTCCGCCGAAGACCAAATCACAAAAGCACTTTACAACGACTACTCCGAATTCAAACGTGTGCTTTTTGCCGACATTGTGGAGCACAACCCGCAATACGACAAACTGCTTCTTTTCAAGAAAACACAGAAACTACTCGACCGTCTGCTTTTTATCTTTTTTGCCGAAGATTGCGGACTGCTGCCGCCAAATTCGATGGTTCAGATTATCGACCAATGGGAGAAACTGAATGATTTAGACGAATACCAACCGTTCTACAACCGGGTGAAGAAATATTTCGGCTATATGAACACCGGGTTCAAGGGCAAGAAATACGAGATTTTCGCATACAATGGCGGCCTTTTCAAGCCCGACGATGTGCTCGACAACATCACCATAACCGACGCTCTGTTGGTGGAACACTCCAAACGTCTTTCCGAATACGATTTCGAGAGCGAGGTGGATGTGAACATCCTCGGACATATTTTTGAAAACTCGCTTTCGGAGATTGACGAAATAACGCAGCAAATCAACAGCGGAACTGCACCGCATACCTCCAAACGCAAACAAGACGGTGTGTTCTACACCCCGCAATACATCACCAAATACATCGTTGAAAACACCGTAGGACGGCTTTGTGCCGAAAAGAAAGCGGAACTAAACATTGTTGAAGAAGAATATTTTTCCGACAAAAACCGCCAGAAAAAGACAAAACTCAAACTACTCGAACAACTGAACCAATACCGCGAATGGCTGCTGCAAATCACCATCTGCGACCCGGCTTGCGGCAGCGGCGCTTTTCTGAATGCGGCATTGCAATTTCTGATAAACGAGCACCGTCTTATCGACGAAATGGATGCCAAAGTGAGCGGAGCCAGTATTGTGTTCCAAAATATAGAGAACAGCATTTTGGAGAACAACCTCTACGGTGTGGATATAAACGAGGAAAGTGTGGAGATTGCCCAGCTGGCCCTCTGGCTACGCACCGCCAAGCCCCACCGCAAGCTCAACACATTGAGCCAGAACATCAAATGCGGCAACTCGCTTATCAGCGACCCCGCCATAGCCGGCGACAAAGCCTTCAACTGGCAGGAGCAGTTTCCGAAGATATTTCGTAAAAAACAGAAAAAAGCATGGCATATCACAACAGCCACACACGACAGCCGCACCTCGCAGCGGATGATAGACTATAAAGTACGCTTACTACGCGACCATGGTATGAGGCCTTACGCAGACCCGATGTGGCTCGACCCCATGGAAGAGAAAATCGTGACCGAAACTGTCGCCGAAATTGTCAAGGCAGACAAGCTGAATGTACTTGCCTATAATGTATGTGGTGACCACATGCATCTCGTACTGGTATGTGAAGAAGACGAAGTGCCGAAAATCGTCGGAAAAATAAAATCTATGACCGCGAGAGCGGTAAATATAGCGATGGGACGTACGGTACCGGCGAATCCGGACGATACCGCAGGAACTTCGGGGCATGCCCCGAAGTCACAGCATGCCCCGCAGGATGATGCCCCGCTGTCGGAGAAGCCTACTCGTGGCGAGACGCAGTGCTCGCTATGGACCCGAAAGTATGGATGTGCGAAAATAGACACCGACGAGTACCTGCATAACGCTATCGAATATGTGAAGAACAACCGGAATAAGCACGGACTTCCTCTGCTAGAAAATATCGGTATAGTTCCTACTGTTTCCGTCGAAGAAGCCTTCCGCCCCGAATATGACGGCGGTTTCGACGTAGTGATTGGTAACCCGCCGTATTTCAATATTCAAACATTGGGAGCAAAATCAAAACAAGTAGAATATATTCAGAATGAATATTCAGAAATATGGCAAGACAAGAGCGATATATTATTCTATTTCATTTATAAAGCACTACAAATATCGAAGGGTGATGTGGGATTCATCGTTTCAAATGCATTCCTTTTCTCTGATAAAGCGCGTAAATTACGCAACTATATTATCGATGATGGACGATTGAGCATAATTGTTAATTTTGAACGATATATGGTATTTGCGGATGCATCGATTACTTCATGTATAACCATCTTCAACAAACAACATAATGGAGTAAACGCCTTTGTGCTCAAAGAAAAAGATTACATAGTTGAAGATGTAATCAACTACATCTCTAATGAGCAGAACTCTTTCCCTGTAAATATTGATCGAGATAATGTATTTGCCTTAGTTGACAACAAGATATCTTTGCTCAACAAAAAGATTGACGGCAATTGGAAAGAACTACGCAACATACTCAAAGTTGGCAAAGGAATGGAAACGGCAGCCAATGATGTGTTCTGTTTTTCAGAGTATCCCTCACAATTCCCTAACGAGTATATTAAGCGCCGTATGTGCGGAGAGATAATTAGCCGTTATAATCTACGTTCAAAAGAAGAATATATTCTTTACTTTGAGGATGCAGAGAACTTTGAGGATTTGCCTGTTTCCATTCAAGAACATTTATTGGCGAATAAAGAAACATTAGCCAACCGTGCTACTTGTAAAAATGAAGGGCGCATTTGGTGGCGTTATTCTCGTCCGATGCACAAAGAGTATTATTGCTATAACAAGATTTGGTGTTCATATCGCGCAAAGTCGAATGAATTCGTCCTGGATGAATCAAATGATTATATCGGTTTGACAAATACAACAGTAATATTCGGAACAAATCCCGAATATTCACTCAAATATATCTTGGCATTATTGAACTCATCCTTACTAAACTTTAGATACAAATCTATCGGAAAGCAGACAGGAAGTGGAGTATTTGAGTATTTTGAGGTTGGCGTTGGTAGTTTGCCTATCCCCGAATGTGCCGACCAGCAGCCCTTCATCGCCCTTGCCGACACCATGCTCACCCTCAACGCCGATCTTCAGCAGAAACGCAGCCGTTTCCTGCGCCGTTTGCAGGAGAATTTCGAGGGCGTGAAAATCACGGGAACCTTGGAGACGTTCGACACCCTGCAGTTTGCGGATTTCGTGAAAGAACTGAAAAAACAGAAAATCAAACTCACCCTCCCGCAGCAGGACGAATGGGAGGACTACTTCGGCCAATACAAGAGCGAGTGCAATAGGATTTCGGAAGAAATTGCAGAGACAGACAAGAAGATAGACAGTCTGGTGTATGAGCTGTATGGGTTGAGTTATGACGAGGTGCTGGTGGCGGATCCCGAAACGCCAATTACAAAAGAAGAATACGAACCAAAAGAAATATTAAAATGAGTGCCGAACAAATAACAATTGAATCTTTAACTGAACAGGGAAAAGAAATTCTACAAGGAATTAGTTTCGTTCAACCATCTCCAAACGTTATTAGACTATTTTCTGTCTATCGTCTTGAAAACGACTCTATCTATGAACGTTGGAAAAATGTAGCGATTCGTTTTCTATCCTCAAAATATCCGAATGATGAATCTGTAACAGATTTCCGAAAAGCTGCAGAAAAGTTTGAAAAAGACCACTATTCACCAACTGAGATGAAAAAGATGATTGGCATCCTTGAGTCCATTACTATTATCCCCACTCAATTAAATCACATGTGCAATCAACAGAGCAAACAACCTTCAATAATCATCAATAACACCAATAGCCAATCGCAGAGCCAGACAATCGATGTTGATTGGCTTTCAAAAGCTATAGAGGATGTTTTAACCATTAGTCAAATAAAAGAATTAAATAAGGTATTTGAAGATGAAGGCGGAAACATGGCAAAAGCGAAACCAAAACTAGTAGAAAAACTGAAATCATTTGGAGAAAACATAGCATCAAATATTGTTGCTAACATCATAACGAGTCCTTCAATTTGGACATCCTTGTTTAACTAAAAAAATTAAAGTGATGGATACCACAAATGTAGAAATAGTAAAATCAATTATTGTTGATTCAATAGAGTACGTCAAAAAGAGCGACGTTCTTCAATTTTACTCTGATATTGCCGATAAACAGGCAACTCAGTTTACCATTCTTATTTCTGTTTTATGCGGGGTCGTGGTTGTCTTGTTAGGTGCCACATGGTGGTGGAATTATCGTGCGGCAAAACAACAGATAAAAGATGATATCAACACAGAAAAAGAAACCTTAACTAGGTTGCTTCGAAATAAGCTAAAAGAGATTTATACAACCATAGAAAAACAACAGAATGAATTCAAAAGTCAAAAAGGCGCTTTTCAAAAATCAGTAAATAATCAGATTGATGCCAAATATAAGCAACTAAACACCGATATTGCATCTGATATAGCCAAATATAAAGAAGAATTAATTGGAAAAATCAATGAGCATAAAAGCAATGTGGAGAGGCAACTAAACGAAGATCAGGCAAATTTAAATAGGATATTTGCCTTACATTGCGATTCCACAAATTATTATTATATTGCATCATCATGGTGGCTCTCCGCTGCGGAAAAATATAAAGAAATAGGTGAAGGTTATTTCTTTGGGATATGTGTTAAAGGCATAAAAGAATCACTTGAAAAATGCAAGGAAAGTGAACTTGACAATGTCGATATTGAAGAATTGCAGTCTCAAATCAATCGTGTCAACAAAATAGTCCCTGATATAATTAAAACAGACAGGGACTCAATTATTAAAAAAATGAACGAGTTAATTAAATTAAAGGAAAAAAAATAATGGTATAACAAAGAAGAATAGACAATGGCTGTGCCGCAATACAGAAAAGAGTTCAAAGATATTTTGGAGAAGACCTTCTTGCTGGAAGAAATTACCGAGGAAGAAATAAAGGTTGTGGAAGGAAAATAAACACCTGCCGCATCGAACGCTACAATACAGACAACTACCACAAAACAACACAAATACACCAACACACACAAAAATAATATGACAACCGACAACACAACACCTACCAACGAAAATCAATTTGTGTTATACCAGCTTCCAGAGGAAGAAGGGGTAATACAAGTGGTTGTTAAAGACGAAACAATATGGGCAACACAGAAAGCTATGGCTTCGCTTTTTGGAGTTGACAAATCGGGAATTAGCCGTCACATTGCCAATATTTTAAAAGAAGGTGAACTGAAGCAGGAAATGACCGTTGCAAAA
>Ga0247609_10005293_pt1 | contig 12695 bp, 9 predicted proteins | sample 172DNAGHGlowgp2_FD_193487 | JGI IMG/M metagenome (GOLD analysis project Ga0247609, IMG submission 193487) | Sheep rumen microbial communities from Palmerston North, Manawatu-Wanganui, New Zealand - 1728 DNA GHGlow gp2 | ecosystem: Host-associated > Mammals > Digestive system > Stomach > Rumen ...
CAGCTCCTGCAAAGAAGGCAGCTCCCGCAAAGAAGGCAGCAGCACCCAAGGCAGCAGTTAAGGCTAATGTATTCGTACAGTGGGGCGAGAAGTCATACAGCTATGAAGATCTTGTTAAGATCGCTAAGGACGTATGGGTATATGACCTTGGAAAGAAAGCAGCAGACTTCAAAACAGCTGACATCTATGTTAAGCCTGAAGAGAGCACAGCTTACTATGTAATCAACGGTAATGTTGAAGGAAAGTTTGGCATCTAATCATAATTAAAGTTATAAAGAGAAAGGATTCGGTTCGCCGAATCCTTTTTTTTATGTTTTAGGTGCCTGACTCGCGTAGCGTGTCTGGCTCCCATAGATTTATTTTTCGATATTTGGAAAAAGATGTTGACATTCAAACACGGAGGTTGTATAGTATGAATTGTGAATATTAGCACTCGACCTAAATGAGTGCTAACGGCGGAGAAGAAAAGGTAAATATATGGAATTAGATGAAAGAAAAACCAAAATACTTCAGGCCATAATCAAGAATTATCTTGAGACGGGAGAGCCCGTAGGTTCAAGAACGATATCAAAGTATACGGATCTGAACCTTTCGAGTGCGACCATCCGTAACGAGATGGCAGACCTCGAGGAACTTGGCTTCATAGTTCAGCCGCATACATCTGCAGGCCGAATTCCTTCGGATAAAGGTTATCGTTTCTATGTAGATGCGATGATGCTTGAACACGAAAAGGAAGTTGAGCAGTTAAAGGATGTTCTTCTGGAAAAGGAAGAAAAACTTGACCATATGCTCAAGCAGGCAGCAAAGCTCATGGCGGTTAATACCAATTACGCCACGATGGTAACGGCTCCGAGAAGTTCAAAGAATGTGCTTAAATTCCTTCAGCTTTCCAAAATGGATGCCTCACATATTCTTGCCGTTATTGTTATAGAAGGAAACGTCATTAAGAATACGGTAATCGATGTAGCCGATTCTTTAAATGACGAGACAATGCTTAAATTAAACATTCTTCTAAATACACATTTAAATGGCCTTTCGGTTGAAGAGATAAACTTAGGCCTCATCACGGCGCTTAAACAGCAGGCGGGAATGTACGGCCCCATTATCGAGGAAGTAATCGATGCGGTTGCCGAAACGATTAAGGAAGACGAAGATCTGGAGATTTACACATCAGGCACAAACAACATTTTCAAATATCCGGAACTCTCCGACAATCAGAAAGCCAGCGATTTAATAAATGCCTTTGAAGAGAAACAGCTGTTAACGCAGCTTATCGATGATACGGACTCTGAAGGCAAGAACGAAATAAAAGTTTACATCGGAGAAGAGTCACCTATCCAGACCATGAAGGACTGCAGTATCGTAACCGCCAATTACGAATTCGGCGACGGCATGAGAGGAATGATCGGTATCATCGGTCCGAAGCGTATGGACTACGACAAGGTTGTCGGAACGATTAAGACCATCAAATCACAGCTCGATACGATGTATAAAAAAGACGACAACTAGATAAAATATTTTTCGGAGGAAAAGAAAGTGGCCAGCAAGAAAAAGAACGGCAAATCCAAAGCGGATTCAAAGAAAATCGAAGAAGAAATTCTAAATGAAACCGTAAAAGAAGAGCCCACGGAAGAAAAGAAAGAAGAAACTCTGACAGAAGAAACGGCTAACGAAGAGTGTAATAACGAATCGGGTGAAGCCGAAGAAGCTTCAGTCAAAGAAGAAAAGAAAACCAAAGAACAGGAAAAGATAGAGGAACTTGAAGACAGAGTAAAACGTCAGCTCGCAGAGTTTGAGAACTTCAGAAAAAGAACCGACAAAGAAAAAGAGCAGATGTTTGAAACCGGTGCAAAGAGCGTACTCGAAAAGATACTTCCGGTGGTTGATAATTTTGAAAGAGGTTTATCAAATATCAAACCCGAAGAAGAAAACGATCCTCATGTGGAAGGCATGAGAATGATTTACAAACAGCTGATGACCGAACTTGAAAAGCTTGAAGTAAAGCCCATCGAAGCGGTCGGATGCGAATTCAATCCGGATTTCCACAATGCGATAATGCAGAGCCCCAGTGATGAATACGAATCGGGCTTCGTGGCACAGGAACTTCAGAAAGGCTACATGTACAGGGATTCGGTTTTAAGACACAGTATGGTAGCGGTTGTACCCTAGTAAGTAACTCACAGGTAATTAACTCACAGGCTTCTCCTTGAGGAGAAGCTGTCAGCCAAAGGCTGACTGATGAGGTGTAAATATATAGTTTATTAAAGAAAGAATGTTTATCAGGAGGATAAAACAATGAGTAAAATAATTGGTATCGACTTAGGAACAACAAACAGCTGCGTGGCAGTTATGGAAGGCGGTCAGCCTACAGTTATAGCTAATACAGAAGGAGCAAGAACAACACCTTCGGTTGTTGCATTTACGAAGACAGGTGAAAGACTCGTAGGTGAAGCTGCAAAGCGTCAGGCAGTTACAAACGCAGAAAAGACAATCTCTTCAATCAAGAGAGATATGGGTACTGACAGAGGCAGAACAATCGACGGTAAGAAGTATTCACCTCAGCAGATTTCCGCTATGATTCTTCAGAAGTTAAAAGCTGATGCGGAAGGATATCTCGGTGAAAAGGTTACAGAGGCAGTTATTACCGTTCCCGCATACTTCAACGATGCACAGCGTCAGGCTACAAAGGATGCAGGTAAGATTGCGGGCCTGGATGTTAAGAGAATTATCAACGAGCCTACGGCAGCAGCTCTTGCATACGGACTTGATAACGAAAAAGAGCAGACCATCATGGTTTACGACTTGGGTGGCGGTACATTCGATGTTTCAATCATCGAAATCGGCGACGGTATCATCGAAGTCAGAGCAACAGCCGGTGATAACAGACTCGGTGGTGATGACTTTGACCAGAAGATTACGGATTACATCTTAGACGAGTTTAAGAAACAGCAGGGTATCGATCTTTCAAATGATACAATGGCACTTCAGCGTATCAAGGAAGCAAGTGAGAAGGCTAAAAAGGAACTTTCTACAGCAACCACTACAGATATCAACCTTCCTTACTTAACAGCTACGGCAGACGGACCCAAGCATTTCGAAATGACTCTTACAAGAGCTAAATTCGATGAACTTACACATGATCTCGTAGAGCGTACCGCTGGTCCTGTACAGAGAGCTTTATCAGATGCAGGCATCAAAGCAAGCGAACTCAGCAAAGTTCTTTTGGTAGGTGGTTCTACACGTATTCCCGCAGTTCAGGATAAGGTTAAACAGCTTACAGGCCATGAACCTTCCAAGTCACTTAACCCCGATGAATGCGTAGCACTCGGTGCTTCTATTCAGGGTGGTAAACTTGCAGGCGATGCAGGTGCCGGTGAAATCCTTCTTTTGGATGTTACTCCTCTTTCACTTGCAATCGAAACAATGGGCGGTATTGCCACAAAGCTTATTGAAAGAAATACAACAATTCCCGTTAAGAAGAGCCAGGTATTCTCTACAGCCGCAGACAACCAGACAGCCGTTGATATCAACGTAGTTCAGGGTGAAAGACAGTTTGCAAGAGACAACAAATCACTCGGCCAGTTCAGACTTGACGGAATTCCTCCCGCAAGAAGAGGTGTGCCTCAGATCGAAGTTACATTTGATATCGATGCCAACGGTATCGTAAACGTATCCGCAAAGGATCTCGGAACAGGCAAGGAACAGCACATCACAATTACCGCAGGTTCCAATATGTCCGATGAAGATATCGAAAAGGCCGTAAAAGAAGCAGCTGAGTACGAAGCACAGGATAAGAAGAGAAAAGAAGCAATCGACGCACGTAACAATGCAGACTCAATGGTATTCCAGACAGAGAAGGCATTAAACGATGTAGGCGATAAGATCAGTGATTCCGAAAAGACCGACGTTCAGGCGGAAATCGAAAATGTTAAGGCAATCCTTGAGAGAACCAAAGACAAAGAGATGACCGAAGACGAAGTAGACGAACTTAAGGCTGCTCAGGAAAAGATGATGGAAAAAGCTCAGGGCTTATTCACCAAGATGTATGAGTCAATGCAGGGCGCACAGGGAGCTCAGAGCGCAGGCCCCGACATGAGCCAGTTCACACAGGGCGCTTCCGACAACGGACCTACAGACGGTTCCGAAGCAGGCGATTTCGGTGACTTCAGAGAAGTATAATATCTATTAATAAATTGCTTCCCCTTAAGGAAAAGCTTATAGGCTTCCCCTTGAGGGGAAGCTGTCAACGTAAGTTGACTGATGAGGTGTAACTAAAATGGCAGATGCAAAAAGAGATTACTACGAGGTTCTCGGAGTAAGTAAAAATGCAGACGAAGCAGAAATAAAAAAAGCATACAGAGCTCTGGCTAAAAAATACCATCCGGACATGAATCCCGACGATCCCAATGCCGAAGCAAAATTCAAGGAAGCATCGGAAGCATATGCTGTTCTTTCCGATGCAGACAAGAGACGTCAGTACGATCAGTTCGGTCATGCTGCATTTGACGGCGCTGCGGGTGGCGGAGCAGGCGGATTTGATTTTAACAGTGCTGATTTCAGCGATATATTCAGCGATCTGTTCGGCTTCGGCGATATCTTCGGCGGTGGCCGAAGAGCGCAGAGAAACGGCCCCAGACGTGGTCAGGATATAGTTCAGAGAGTAAGAATATCTTTTGAAGAAGCAATCTTTGGCTGTGAAAAAGAGATAGAAGTAAATGTAAAAGAAGAATGTAAAGCCTGCAAGGGAAGCGGTGCAAAGCCCGGTACATCTCCCGAGACCTGTCCTACATGTAAAGGTAAGGGCCAGGTAGTGGTTACCAGCAATTCACTTTTCGGTCAGATTCAGACTGTTCAGACATGTCGTGAGTGTGGCGGAAAAGGAAAGATAATAAGAGAAAAATGTATGGAATGCCGCGGTACAGGTTATACAACCATCAGGAAAAAATATGCGGTTAAATTCCCCGCAGGTATTGATGACGGACAGCTTGCATGCAGAATACCCGGCAGAGGCGAACCCGGTTCAAACGGTGGCCCCAGAGGAGATATTCTCGTAGGTGCCGTAGTAGGTTCACATTCCACATTTACAAGAGACGGAATGAATATTTATTCGACGGTTTCCCTTCCGTTCTCCGTAGCCGCACTCGGCGGAGAAATCTTTATAGATACCGTGGACGGCAAAGTGGTATATGATATTAAGGCAGGTACTCCTACCGACACTACACTCAGACTTCGCGGAAAAGGCGTTCCAAATGTTAAGAACAAAGACAGCAGGGGCGATCATTATGTTAAACTTGTAGTCAAAGTTCCGGATCATTTGTCGGTGGAGGCCAAGGAAGCTTTAAGAGCATTCGACGCTGCGAGCGGAGATTATCTCAATGCCACCAAGAATGCCGCCAAAGACGGTATTCCCAAAGAAAAGAAGAAAAAAGGTATATTCAAATAAAAAAAGGTGCCGGACACTCTCATGAGTGCCCGGCACATAATTTTTGTACCTGATTCTTTATTTAATTCGGTTTATTCGTCTAAGAATGCTCGAATAATCATATCACCGATTGTTTCATCTTTTTTGCTGTCAATACCATCAAATTCGTGAATCATTTTCTGAACAGCTCTTTTACGGTCTTCTTTCTTTTGTGAAATCGACTCAGATACAATCTCGCTATCATCGTAGATATTGGTATAATTCGCACGAAGGGCTTTGTTTTCTTCAATAAACGAATTTCTTAAGGCTTTCATTTTTTCCGAAGTATTGTCAAGTTCCACCAGATTTGAAAGGTTGTTTTCCTCGCAGAATTTCCTGTATTCCGAAATACATCTTGAAGACAGACTCGAAAGAACTGCTTTGTAAATTGAATCCAGTTCGGCAACTTTATTTGCAATTTCCTGAGCAATTTTTTTACCGCCGAATGTTGAAAGTGCTGAATTGTCATAATCTCTTTTAAGAGATTTGAGTTCTTTTACAATATCATCTTTTTTGGCGTAGGTTTTGCTTTCCGATACGGTTTGTTTGAATTCGTCCGCAACTATATCCATTCGCTCATTAAATTTCTCCTGCAGACTGATATTTTCCAGACACTGATCTTTTATCTTTTCATACTTTTCTTTTAAGGCGCTGCTTGCAAAAGTGACAGCCTTATCGTAATCTTCGTCCTTTGTTAAATCCGTTTTTGCATAAATAATATTTTCTTCGTTGTGACGAACGTTAGCCAGAAGGCGAACCCAGTATGCTTCCGACATGGCAGGATTTATTGCGAGCAGATCGCTGATATCGGAATAAACAGCGGCATAGTTTTTCTGATTTAAGTGTTTTTTGGCTCTGCCCAACATAGCTTCGGGAGAGGATAAATCAAGATACTGCGCAGCATTTTTAAGTGCATTCGGGTTGCCGTTTTTGCCTGCGTTAAGAATATTGGCAAGATAATTGATTATATTCTTGGCCAGTATTTCCATGGCATCGGGATTGGAAAGAAGCTGTGCCTGTTTTAAACTGAATGCTCTCGGAAGTTCGTTGGGGTCGTCGCAGGCAAAGAAAATCTGCTTGCTTGAATCCTTTTCCATCTGTTTAAGGAAACGGCTCCATTCGTTCTTTACCCAGGTCGCTGTAAAATATTCGGATTTGCTTCCGATAACGGCCATAACCTTTGAACTCTTTAAAGCGGCGAAGATATAAGGTTCGTAATCGACACTTAATTTATTCTGAAGTGTCTCTCTTGCGAAGAATACCTTGTATCCGGTCTTGGTGAGTATTTCATAAAGACGCGTGCAGTATGCAACATCTTCGGTGGTAGTCATTGTATCTTCATCGGTCTCTTTATAGCAGATGAAAACATCGTAAGGAGCTTCGTTTTTAGCGATTTCCAGATATTCGGTCTGGATTCTGTTGATCTCTGTTGCTTCTTTTATGAGAATGTTTCTCTGCTCCTCGTCACATAATTTAAGAGCATCAAGATAAGAGTAGTAATTAAGAATACTCTCGTCTTTGATTCTGTGAAGAGTGGGGAAGTATTTGCTGCTGATGGGATCGGGAACATATTCGATACCGTATTCGCATAAAGTTCTTAACCATAAAATATCCGCAGAAGGAACATTTTCGGATAAAATGTTGTCGTAAATACGGATAGCGTTGTCGTATTCTTTTTCCTGACGCAGTTTGTTGGCACGGTTAAGCTGGTTGATGTATTTTCCCGCCGTATCCGATATAAAGTTGGTGGCTCCGCAGTATTCACAAACAGTCATCGCGGACTTAACATCCAGCACACCTCCGCAGCATCTGCAGTTTAGAGCTTCTGTTTTCATCATTATCCTCCTAATACACTTTTTTAAGCATATATTTATTATAAAATATAAAACCCCAAGTATAAATAGTTTATTAGGGTAAAATATAACCATATTTTTTGCCATCTTAATAAAATCTTAACCAATTGTCCCCTTGTTTCTTAATATTCGGATGACTATTATAATAGATGTACGGAAGACCTGCAGGATTCCTTAAATAAATATTTGGGAGTTATATTAACATGTATAACATTTTAATTTGTGATGATGAGAAAGATATCGTAAACGCGCTGAAGATTTATTTATCATCCCCTGATTTAAACTTTTACGAAGCCGCAGACGGAGCGGAGGCACTAAACATTTTAAAATCCAACGAAATTCACCTGGTTATACTTGACATAATGATGCCTAAAATGAACGGAATAGAAACACTTTCCAACCTTCGACAATTCAGTAATATTCCGGTCATAATGCTCTCGGCCAAAAGCGAAGATACAGATAAAATTCTCGGGCTTAACGTAGGAGCCGACGATTACATCACAAAACCCTTTAATCCGATAGAAGTCAATGCGAGAGTAAGATCGGCCCTAAGAAGATACTTCGATTTCGGAGGAAAGGTTAAAACGGAAAGCATGTATACTGCAGGAGGCGTTACACTCGATGACTCTACTAAAACCGTAACTGCTGACAATGAAGAGGTAACGCTTACTCCCAAAGAATTTGATATATTAAAAATGCTGATGCAGTCACCGGGAAAGGTGTTTTCGCCCAAGGAAATCTACGAGAAAAACTGGAATGAAAGCATGCTCCCCGGGTGCGAAAAAACAGTTGCGGTTCATATACGACACATTAGAGAAAAGATAGAAATTAATCCCAACGAACCGCGATACTTAAAGGTTATCTGGGGACAGGGATACAAGATTGAAGGATAAAAGGAAGAGACATGACAGAGAATACGACTATTGATAATACTGCTGAAAATACTACTACTGTTATTTTAACCAAAGAGAAAAAACAGAGAAAGCCTTTTGTCGCTTTCCCGCTGGTAAAAGTATTTTCTTTTTTGGGAGTGCTTATTTTTGCTGCCGGAGTTTTATTAGGTATATATGCTGCTGTAGGGATTGGAGAACAGGGCCTGTATACGACGGCGGATCCCAATAAGATAATAATTGAAGAATTTGAGCATATTGCTACCTCGAATTACTATCAGGTTGCTTCGTACCTTATGAACGATGAAACCGATATGGCTGATTCCTTTCTTGAAAACAGAAATATAATGGCAATGGAAATAGAAAAAGAAGGAGAAGACGGCAAATATTATTCTTATGTTTATGTGAGAAATGGGTATGAAAATGCCAATCTGACCGAAGCACTTTTGTTTAATGGCAAAGAAGGAACGAGTAAATGGAAAATATATGTAATCCCCAAACTTAATGAGTGTGAGGATTCATACTATAACAGCAATTTCCGGATCAATCTGGAGTACCGATTTCGCTACTATGTTCTGGCTGGGATTGCTGTATCTGCCATTCTGTTTCTTGTTTGTGCGACTGTCTTCGTTTGCGGTATAGGCGTGTCTTATGAAACGGGCAGGGTTGAAGAGAGCATTTTTACGAAGATTCCGTTTGATATAGCGGCGTTGCTCTTCATTTTTGCGGAAGTCTGTCTGTTCGGCCTGATGGTTTCGAACTTTGATGCCGAGACGGCGGTTGTCGCAGGCGTACTGTTCGTCACTTTATTCCTGATAGCATTAATTAATTTTATTCACAGAGCCAAACTTAAAAATATATTTAAAAGTACTTTGTGCTACAAAATCGTAGTTTTATTTGCGAAAATGAACATGAAGATTTCGGTTATCTGGAAAGCTGTTCTCGCATTTAGCGTAATACTTTTTGTGGAACTTATCGGATCTTTGTGCATAGCCGGAATGGTTGGCGAACCTGCTGTGGTACTTCTCCTTTTCCTGGCGATTATATTTGAAAAATCCATTATATATCCGATTGCTTTATACATAGTTCTTATGATTCGTCAGCTCTTTTATGCGGGAGAAAAACTTGCGGAAGGCGATACGGATTATAAGGTAAATTTAGCCGGTTTCTTCGGTATCTACAAAAAGCATGCCGAGAATCTCAACAACCTTTCGGGCGTCGTAAACAATGCGGTTGAAGAAAGGCTTAAAAGCGAGAGAATGAAGACCGAGCTTATCACCAATGTTTCGCACGATCTTAAAACCCCGCTTACATCCGTTATCAATTATTCGGATTTGATTAATGCTGAGGCTGCCTCATATGACGGTACGCAGGATCCTTCGGAAAGTATGGAAAAAATAAGCGAGTATTCCGAGGTATTAAACAGACAGTCAAACAAATTAAAACGTCTTTTGGATGACCTTGTGGAAGTATCCAAGGCCAGCACCGGTAATATGGAACTAGTCATGGAAAAACTGGATGTCGCAACCATTATTTCCCAGGCACTCGGCGAGTATGAGGAAAGATTTATCGAAAAACAGCTCGAAACCATTACCTTAATTCCCGAAGAGGACCTCTACATTAAAGCCGACAGCAGAAAACTCTGGAGAGTGGTGGATAATCTTTTACAGAACATTTACAAATATTCGCTTCCTTCAACCAGAGTATTTATAGAGACCAAGGAAACCGACGGAAAGATAAATATTGTATTTAAAAACACATCCAGGGATATCATTACAATTTCTCCGGACGAACTGACCGAGAGATTTACCAGAAACGATGAATCCAGACATCAGGAAGGCAACGGCCTCGGGCTTGCGATTGCCAAGACCATGACCGAAGCCATGAACGGAAAGTTTAAAATTGGTGTGGACGGAGATTTGTTTAAGGTCACTCTTACATTTGATAATGAAAGCGTGCCGGCTGTGGCGGATGCTGAGGCAGAGATCGAGGCAGCAGCAGAGGCAGACGCGAATCTATAAACACAAAATTTAAAATCATAAAAGAGGAGTGATGCCTATATAAAATAACCTTCCAATCGAAATTAAAATGTTGCTTTTAAGGATTGTCCTGCGCGGGGCAATCCTTTTTTATGTCCGACTTGCGAAGTGTTGAGTTTGGTGTACGTCTCCGAGCGTGAGCATTTAGTACATCCTAATTTACTAACCTTGTGTATTTGAGTTCCCCTAATGTTCGAATCTGATATCTGACAGTAAAAATTTTTTATGATATAATACTTTACGATAGCGGAAAATCTGCTTTTCCTATGAGGGGATTAATTTTTTTAGGAGGAAATGACATGTTTGAAAATTACTCAAATTACGATTCGATTACTGCAGACAGAGAACGTGAAGAAAAACTGATGCAGGACAAAAGAGAACGCTGCCACAAGAGAGGAAAACTTTATTTTGTTCTTTTCTGGCTGTCGGTTCTCGGCACACCGGTTATTGTAGTATTAGCGCTGATCGGCGGTATTATCAGCGGTGTTGTTGATGCTTTGTATGATTCGATGTCTGTATACTATCTTGTGATAGGCGGAATCAGCCTTATATCATTGGCCGCCGGAATAGTAACAGCCGTTATGCTGTTTATTCTCGGCCAGGACGAAAGCTGTTTTAAAGCTGCAGGCATTGCTTATATTTTTGTTAATATATTTAATGTTATTGCCGAATTTGTGCCGGAAGGATTCATTAATACGATTTTAAAACTTCTTACTCTTGTTGCAGAACTGTTTTACCTGTTTGAGTTTATTAACGGCAGCATCTTCATTCTGGCAGGAGTTGATGATTATATTGCTTCTTCCTGGGAGACGCTCAAAAAAGTATTTATATATTTGTTTATCGGACTTGCTGCATGTATAGTTCTTATGTTTATTCCGTTCATAAACGTTCTTGCATTAATAGTTCTCGTTATTGCTGCTATAGGATCCATCGGTGTTTTAATTTGGGAGTGGGTTCTGATGTTTAAGACAGCACGGGCTCTTAAAAACTTTTAATTAAGTCAGGTAAAAAATGGCAACTTGGAAATCAAGAGGTTTAAGAGGTTCGGCACTTGAGGAACTGATAAACCGTACAAACGAAAAATACAGAGATGAAGGTCTGGCGCTCATTCAGAAGATACCGACGCCGATAACGCCGATAGAAATCGACCAGAGCACCAGACATATCACTCTTGCATATTTTGATCAGAAAAGTACCGTCGATTATATCGGCGCCGTTCAGGGAATCCCTGTGTGCTTTGATGCTAAGGAAAGCGCGAGCGAAACGTTCGCGCTTCAAAACATTCACGAGCATCAGTACAAATTCATGGAAGATTTTGAAGCCCAGGGCGGCGTGGCGTTTTTTCTGATATACTATACTTCGATAGACGAACTCTATTACCTTCCGTTCGAATATCTGAAGATATTCTGGCAGCGCGCCAAAGAAGGCGGAAGAAAGAGTTTCAGACACGACGAATTAAATCCCGCGTATATTATACCCAGGGATTCGGATGTTTTTGTTCCTTACCTTGAGACATTGAAAATCGATTTGGCGGACAGAGAGTGATTTGGAGGATAACAACGGCATGAAGTGGCACAAAATAACAATTAAAACAATTACGGATGCGGAAGATATCATTATCTGCTATATGGAAGACATAGGCCTTGAAGGTGCGCAGATAGAAGACAAAATTCCTCTGACACCACTTGAAAAAGAAAAGATGTTTGTGGATATTCCGCCCGTAAGCGAAGAAGATGACGGAATCGCGTATCTTAACTTCTTTGTAGAGGAAGAAGAGGGCGTGGATATAAATGAGATTGTAACAAATGTCAAAGCCGAGCTTGAAGCCATCAGGGAATTTACCGATATAGGTGAAGGAAGCGTAATGCTTTCCGAGACCGAGGATCTTGACTGGATTAACAACTGGAAGAAATATTTCCATCAGTTCTATATAGATGATCTGCTTGTAATTCCTTCGTGGGAGGAGATTGAAAACCCTGAGCATACAGGGAAAGTGCTGCATATAGATCCCGGAACGGCATTCGGCACGGGGGCGCATGAGACCACGCAGCTTTGCATCAGACAGATTAAAAAGTATGTAAATGAAAATACTGAAATCCTCGATGTCGGATGCGGAAGCGGAATACTCGGAATAGTAGCGCTTATGTATGGTGCGAAGCATGCCAAGGGTACTGACCTTGATCCCTGCGCAATCGATGCTTCCGCAGAGAATCTTGCCAATAACGGAATATCACCCGAAGATTTTGAAATCATAATCGGAAACATCATTAGCGACAAGGCTGTTCAGGACTGGGCGGGCTATGAAAAATACGATATAGTTGTCGCAAACATTTTACATAACGTTTTAGACGTTTTAACGCCCGTAATTTTGCATCAATTAAAGCCGGGTGGTATTTATATCACCTCGGGCATTATCGACGAAAAAGAGGGCTTTATGCTCGATGTAATGAAG
>Ga0247609_10005294_pt1 | contig 12695 bp, 30 predicted proteins | sample 172DNAGHGlowgp2_FD_193487 | JGI IMG/M metagenome (GOLD analysis project Ga0247609, IMG submission 193487) | Sheep rumen microbial communities from Palmerston North, Manawatu-Wanganui, New Zealand - 1728 DNA GHGlow gp2 | ecosystem: Host-associated > Mammals > Digestive system > Stomach > Rumen ...
TGCAAGACTGCTGAGTAGCTAGCTCTGGTAGAGAAATTCAGAGAACATTTGGCGAAAGACCATGTACGTGCTAGAGTGATGAAGAGAAGAATCAGCTGGTAAAGCTCTGGCAAAAGCTCCACATGCTCGTGCTGCAACTACTCCTTTCTGGCAGCATGAGCATGTGCTTTCTATCTTCAGGAGGGCCAAAAAGATGACAGTGACAGTGACAGTGATTATAGCAGCAGTGCTGTATTGCATATGGATGGCGTATGAGATGAAGCATGCACCAACATGCAAGAAAAGTGATAGAGAAATGTGAACAAATTCCTAGAGTCTTGATATAATAATCACGTCAACAACAAAAGGAGAACAACTGCTATGATGCAAATTGAAGAGAATGCATACAGCTCACTGATCTACAATCTGCCTAATATTGCTAAGCAGCTTGAGATTGCTAACAAGCTCAAAGCGATTGAGCTCAAGTTCAAGATTGACAAGTCAGTGAAGGCACCATATGAATGGACACAAGCTGTTGACACTGCGCTGAACAGCTAATCACTTTCAAGAAAGGAAAAATGACAATGAGCACTGACAACCACATCAACTACACTAAGATGTTTGGCACACGCTGGCGCGCTTACTACAAGCATGGCTTGATGAACCAGACAGTCGTCTACGGTGAATCCGAGGAAGAAGCTAAGAAGAATGCACTTGCTGAATATCGCAAGAACTCTATGCTGCTTGACAACTGGACTGCTGACATGGTAGTAGACAAAGTAGTGAAGATAGATTGAGCAGATGAACATATGAATGCCTAGACTGCAGTGCAGAACAGTGCTGCAGTCTAGTAGTTTCATTGCAAAGGAAGGAGTGATGCATGGAAGATGACACGTGTGGACGAATATCTTTTCAAGAACTCTTTGAAGAAGCTCAAAGGAATATGTGAAGTAGCATTCATGGAAGAAGCTGCTAGAGATGCAGCTTTAGCAGAGCTGAATGCTATGATCAAGATCTTAGAGTCAGATCAAGGCAAGAAAAACGACTGACATATTGTATACAATTTCCTAGACTTTTGATATAATGTCTATGTCAACAACAAAAGGAGAACAACTGATGAAGATTGACGCAAAAGTCTCGTTCAACCCTGAAATGACCGAACTGCTTGGCCGCTGCTATGCGACAGTGCCAGTTGACATGGACTATGTCGAAGCTGACAATGAGTCTATTGAAGACTGGGTGAAGAATGAGATTGACAACATGTTCAATTGCAGCTGTGACGCTCATGGTCCTGTGCCATTTGTCATCTCTAACATGGACGACTTGATTGAAGACATCAAGTTTGATGAGTTCAAAGACAAGACGGAATGTTAACTTTTTCCTAGAGTCTTGATACAATCTAGACATCAACAACAAACAACCAAAAGGAGAAATCAAAATGCTCAAGAAAAACCGCAAGCCTGACACTGCTGACATCAAGACGTTCAAGCAGGAGTTCATCTCTGTGCAGTCTAATGTCAACAACATCAAGAAGAGTCTCAAGCAGCTTCGCAAGCTGGCTAAAGCAGTCGCTAAGCGCTCTAGCAAGCTTCTCAAGTTCGCTGACAAGAAGCTCTACAGTGAAGATGAGAAAGGCTACATCAATCCTGCATACAAGACACTTCCTAAGGCTATCACCAAGCTTGAGTGCTTTGAGAACATTGAGATAGACATTGCAACGCTGCTCTCTGACATCTCTTGCTGAAGCTAATGCATTCATCAAGCTTGCAGCTCAGGAATCCTAGGTCTTGAGCTGCAAGCTTTTTAGTCTGTAGAGACTGTATACAAATTCCTAGACTTTTGATATAATGCATATGTCAACAACTGAAGGAGAATGCAATGAGCAAAATTGATCCAAACATTGACTATGAGCAGCTTCTGTCTGACACCAAAGCTCAATGGAAATCTCGCATGGACAAACTTGAAGGAATCTCTAAACTTAAGTATTCACTTATGATGAATGGATATTCAATGACAGATCCTGACTTTAAGAAGCTTGAGAAGCGAGAGTCTGACATCAAAGTGAAGTACCAAGACTGGATCAAGAAGAACATCACTGACCGTGGAATACTTCTTCATGTCAACCATTCTTGGCATGACATGCCATTGAGCTTGAGCATAGTTGTCGCTGGCTGAAAGAAAGGAGAATGAGAACTATGGAAATCGTCAAGTCGTATGATTCGCGCATGAATGACATCTGGAGAGTCATGGATGGCCTTAAGACTGTTGCAATATGCTACAGTGAAAAAGAAGCAGAAGTCTGCAAAGCTGCGCTTGAGAAATACAAAGCAGACAAAGAGAAAGAAGAGAGCTACTGGTGGTGAAACATTGCATCTAGAGAATGTAAACAAATTCCTAGAGTTTTGATATAATGTATATGTCAACAACAAAAGGAGAAAACAATGAATCCACGAAATAAAATCATTGGAATGATTGAAGACGGCTTGCTTGACTGGGAGACAGTCTGCCGTGAGTGCATACAGCGCATGAACTTCGATGAAATTAATGACATGATCCGCGAATGTGACTGGGATGATGACAAGCCGTGTCCTGAGTTCCGCTACTAAGGAGAAAGACAATGCCTACGAAAGAGATGGTTGAGAAGTATGAAGAACTGCGTTCTTCTGGAAGATTCAACATGCTCTCTAGAGAAGCGCTTGACTGGATGGAAGAGAACGCTGGCTGCACAAAGCAAGAGTATCTTGAAATCATCAAGAACTACAGTGCTTTGATGAAGAAGTTCAACATTGAGAGAAAGTAAGGAGAGATGAAGATGGCTTGTGACCAGATTGAGTATTGTGGAAACTGCAAGTACTACTTGAAGTGCAGAGCTCTTGCAGTTGAAGGACGCTTGAACAAGTGCCGTGCAGATGGCAGCAGCAAGAAGAAAGGATCTAAGTGAGATGAAAGAGATCATCAAAGAGATTGCTGGCTGCACAGTGTTCTTCATCATGATGGCAATGTTCATATGGCTGTGCTGCTCTGTAAGCGGCTACCATTGGGAGTGAAGCAGCCTATGGCTTTCCGCAAGCAGACATGGCCTAAGCCTTTTGACTTGTACCATCTGTCTATGGCAGACCATGACGGTGAGACATTCATTCCAAGGCCTATGTCTCCTAGCGATGTCATGGAAGGTGAGAACTGGAGAGCTAAGCGGATATGCGTGTCTGGCACTATAGATGGTGCATTGTCTTCAATAGCTAGCAGCCTAGTGAATCCATTTGGGCAAGAGTACTATGTCCACACAGTCAGCAACAGCCTAGAGCTTTTCAAAGCTGGCAGTGTGCACCAGCCTACGCAAAAGCAAGTGCCTGATGCACCTTTGACTGGTGAACTGTGGCTGAAGAAGCCTGCTGTGATGAAGTGCATTGGAAAGATAGCTGTGACAGGAATAGACGCTGATGCAGACATGTCATACATAGACGATGATGGAGAGCTTGTAGAAGTAGATGCATTCACATGGAAATGGATTGACAAGAAAGACTAGCAGCCTAAGCAATTTGAAGGAGGTACAAGATATGGCAAGAATGACTAGACATCAAGCTAACAAAGAGATTCTGAAGAGACTAGAAGCTCTAGTAGACAAGTTTCCGGACTGGCGGTTCAACCAGATCTTGCAGAACACTTTTGTCACTGTGAGAGACATGGACATGTTCTATGACGAGCCAACTGACACGCTTGAGCGGATGAAAGCAGCGGAAGTCGCTCTAGTGTGAACAATTTCTAGAGAAGATGGTATAATGATCATGCAACCATAAGCTGATGATGGTTGGTAAGCGGACTGCAAATCTTCTTGCGAAAATACGTATAGGAGAAACTGAGTGATATATGTCGCTCTCGGCCTCCAAGTTATTCAGATGCTGTGGAACATTTGAAGCAGCAGTTCTGATTTTAACGGAGTTGCATCGATGATTTATGGGCCGGTGGTGAAATCTGGTTCTAGAGAAGATGGTATAATGATCATGTAACCATAAAGGAGAATCCAGATGAAGAAGTTCATCATATCATATGAAGACAAGAATGGAAATGAAGTCAGAGACACAGTTGTAGCGCATGACAAGACATCAGCTGTGAACGCTTACAAGTACACTCATCCAGACACTGCTTCATGCAGCTTGAGCTGCTATGAAGACTAAGTGCACGCAAGACAGCATTTGTGGTATAATTCATGCTGAAGGAGCAAACAATGGAAAATCTAGAAAACATCAACAAAAGCGCTACAGTTCTTTGGGAAGATGAAGACAACCGTCATTCATTCTTGCTAGTTCTTCCTGACTATGGCTTGAAGCTTGTCAACATCGTAGACATAGATGAAGACACATGTGAAATCACTGTGTATGGCAGTGAAGCTGACGTCAATGAGTTCACTGAAGACCTAGAAGATGGTTCATTCTCTGTCCTTGACACAATGAGCAGCTCTCTAGAGTTTGATGAGGACTATGAAGGATGGCTCAACAATGAAGTGTGGTGGGCGCAGAAGCAACTTGTAGATGGCATTGTTGAAGCCAGTGCTGCAATTTATTCTGCAAATGAGCAGTGAACATTCTCAAAAATAGTGATATAATATAATTGTAGTTAAAAACAAGGAAAGAACAATGGAATCTATTATCAAGTCTTATGATGGTGTCTACTGTCCTGCTTGCTCTAAAGCGAAGTGGCAGTCTTTCATCAAGTCATTGTCAAGCAACAACACTTATCTTCCAGAGATTGAGAGGATCATCTTCAACTTGAAGACGACTGAGACTGTCCCTGTTCTCGATCTTGCTGGCAAGCCTGTCACCGATGAGAAGGGCCGAGTCAAGCGCCAGGCGGTCCCTTGCGACCCTGTCCTTGCTACTGTTGTCAAGTTCGCTGATGGCACGAAGTGCTCTGTCGTCAACTCTGACAAGGACGTTGTCACACAGGAAGAGAAAGAAGTCACTTACCTTGACTGCGACAAGTCTGGCAAGGAGTTCACTGTGAAGACTGGCCGCAAGGTCACTGTCGCTTCTGAGACTGCTAAGGAAGCTGGTGTTGTGTACGCCATCGTCAAGCGTCTCTTCGGCATTGTTGACCAAGATCCTAAGTCTCGCAAGTTCAACCATGTCAAGGGCGATGGCTTTGGCCGCAAGCTCCGTGTGCTTGTCGAGACCGCTGAAGACTGCCAGTATGAAGCAGCTCTGAAGGATGAGTTCGCTAAGCGCGCTGTCAAGGAGCACAAGGAACGTGAGGCAGCTGCTAAGGAGCGCCGTGCCAACCGTGCACCTACGCTTGAAGAGAACATCGCTACTCTTGTCAAGCAGAATGCTGAACTTCTTGCACAACTTGCTAAGAAGTGAGTATAATATATAGTGTCATGCAATAGATTCCTGTAGATATAGTGGTTGATTAATACTAGATATACGTTGTATAGATATACGTTAGTTTGTTGAACATATGTTTGCATGATGCTAGCAGGTCCTCAGAAAAATCTGAGGACCTGTTTTCTTGTTTAACTGTTCAGTAACTGAGAAGATCACTCTTCATCAGTTGATTCTTCATTATTAGTTTCATCATCAGCTGTCTCTTCAGCTGCATTGTCAGCTGCAGTTCCATCATCTGCCATAGCAGCTGGAAGATCTGCAATCAGCAAGTCTGTCAGCTTAGAAATGATCTCTTCATCATCTACTTCATCAAGATCATACTTCTTGCACAGCATGCTGATTATGTCTTTAGAGTCTTTAGCTGAGCCAACAAACACTGTGTTGAATGAGTCATCCTCACCTTTGAACCACTGGAATACGCCATCATTGCGCTTAGCAATGTAGAGCTTTGACTTGTCAGCAGTAGGAGTCAGCTCTACTAGCTTGTCAATAGCTAATGTCTCACCTTCTTCTGCTTCTCTAAGATATCTCTGTGAACTACCTCTGCGTCCAAGACGGTTGTCACCTCTGCTGTAGCCACGCTGGTTTCCAGCTGAAGACACGTGTGTGCACACAGCGTAGAAGATAGGCTTAGGCATTCCAACAGCTGTAGTCTAAGCAGTGCCAACTGCAGTGCCAGGCTGACGCTTTCCATTGACAGCAATCACATTGCCATTGTCATCTAAGTCTATGATGTCGTCATCTGACTGGTCATTGCTGTCTTGCTGCTCATCATCCTAGCTAGCAAGATCCATCTGCTCATCATAGTATCTCTAGTAGTTAGTGTCATCTTGAGCTGGCAACACTTCCATGCTGACTGCTTGCTCTATTGGCATTCCAGGCTGCTGCATAGAAGAACCCATGCCAAGCTAGTCTACAAACAGCTCTTTGAACAAGCTGCATGCTGCTTCTCTTGACACATTTCCATCTAGTGGATTTCCTTTGACAAACACGTAGAATGAGTCTGCTTCCATGTCAATGTAGCGGCGCATGTACATTGGAGCTCTTGCACCAAGTGCGCGTCCTGGAATCACAACAGGCTTGTCAAAGCCTTGGTAGTTTGGAGCAAGCTCTCTCCAAGCTCTGTCAAGCTGTCCTTCAAAATATCTTATGTTCATTTTATGATGTACCTTTATTTATGTTTAAGATGAATTTATTTACTTCAGTAGACAAAAAGTGCACTCAAGCATGCTAATGTGGTATTATATATACATCGTTAAAATGATACTTGCATGTGCAAGTTCAACAACAAAACAAACAAAGAAAGACAAAGACATGATCAAGCGTGACGCTATGGGCCGTTTTGTGTCCACTAAGAAGACTGCTAAGAAGGCAGTTGCTAAGAAGACTACGATGAAGAAGACTGACAAGAAGGCTGTCAAGACTCCTGCTAAGAAGACTGCTAAGAAGTCAGTTAAGCGGAAGGCCTAAGCTTATATCAGCACAAGAACTGTGCCGGAAGCTAGAAGCTTTTTGCTTCTAGCTTTCACAGCGTATAGAGCTTAAAACAATATAATATAGACATGCTTAACAGAAAATTCTTCACAAAGCTTCTGAACAAGAAGTTCAGAGACTAGCTCTTAGCTGAAGGCTAGAGCTGGATGTACAAATTCAACTAGAGCAAGATGGACAAATTCAAAGTACGTCCTTATGCTAAGTACATTATTGATTCACAGACTGCTTAGAGAGCAGATGTGTGGAAAGACTCTAGAGACCATGGATGGGGATATCCAGAGATAAACTTAGTGTGCAGTGTAAGATCAGATGGAAGTGTCAAGCACCGCTTGCTTGAGTTCAAGACAGTGAACCACTTCTTGAAAGACAATGACATTGCAAGTGCGCTTGAAGTAGTGCAGTGCATACTGCTAGAGTGGATTAAAGATGAGCCAAACAAGATATCAAGCTTTGACGTGAAGACCATAGACGACTACTTGGCAGAGCTAGACAAGAAGCTTGCTGAGAAGCAGAAGATCCAAGACAGCTAGAAGAAAGAAGACCAAGACAATGAGCGACCTGTACAACAAGATAAGCAATGACATCAAAGACGCCATGAAGGCGCATGACAATGTCAAGCGCGACTGCCTTAGGACAGTCATGTCTGACATCAAGAACTTGACAGTGAATGCTGGAAAAGAGATCACTGATGATGCATGCTTGAAAGCACTGCAGAAGTCTGCTAAGACACATCAAGACTCTATAGACCAGTTCAAAGCTGCTGGAAGAGATGACTTGGCAAGCAAAGAGATCCAAGAGCTTGACATCTTGAAGTCATATCTTCCTAAAGCTCTGACAGCAGAAGAGACTGAAGTTGAAGTCAAGAAAGTCCTTGAAGGAAGCAGCATAGACCCTGTCAAGAAGAACATGGGACAGTTCATGAAGATCCTGAGCCAAGTTCCTGGAATAGACAAGAAGGCTGCGTCTTCATTTCTTGGAAAGCTGTTGAAGTAAATACAAAATCATGAACAAGACAGTTAAAAGCAGACGGCCTAGAAAGCCAGCTAAGGAAAGCAGCACTAAGAAAGAGCCAAACTACAAGATAATCAGGCTTGAAGACATTCCTAACACTACTTGCAAGCGCAAGATAACAATGATCAAGTTCTATGCTGAAGACGACGATGAAGCATATGACAAGCTAGTAGAGTACAAGAAAGCAGCTAACAGAGCTTACACATACTACATTGACACATACTAGCCACTGCGCGTGTTTGATGAGAAGACCGGCAAAGTCAAGCTGTATGAAGACCATATTGCATGGATTGAAGCTGACCGCAAGCAGACGCCTTGGTATGAGAAGCTCTGGGACAGCATGTCATGGTGGTGCTGGCAGAAGTGGACAAGCAAGCTTGCTGACTTGAAGTGGTGGATAGCTGACATCTTGTACTTCATCAAGTACAGGCAAGACCGCAAAGCTAGCTGGAGCTTAGATTCATACATCTTAGACACTATTGTCCACAATGTCAAGCTGCTGATGACTTCAAAGCATGGAATATCACAGATGTTCATAGATGAAGCACGCAAAGAACTTCACAAGCATGACAAAGAGTTTGACTTAGCTGAGTACAACAAAGAGCACTTCAACATCACTGAAGAAGAAGAGAAGAAAGCTCTAGAGATCCAGAACAGCACATACCAGCAGATTCTTGATGCTATATGCAAGTACAACTACTACAGCTGCCATGGCGTCGCTGACAATGAAGAGACAGACAAGAAGCTCAGAAGCACACTGCCAATAGTCAAAGGCAGCTATGACATGTTTGACTACAAGAAGCTGTTCAGCATGCAGATGAAGCAGTGGAACTTCATCTGGGACTGGATGAGGAAGTATGCTTAGACACTTTGGGACTGAAAAGATGACAAATGAAGAGATAGCAGCTTTGTTCTAGGGCAAAGCATTGACAGAGACACTTGCAGACAGTGACCCTAACAAGGAGCAGCTTCAGCAGAAAGTAGCTGAACTGCAGCAGCGCTACTTAGAAGAGAAGTTCAACAGTGAAGCTCTTCCTGAGTGCACTGAGATAAATGAAGCTATAGCTGTAGTTGGAGAAGCAGTGAACAAGAGCATTGAAGAGCTGTTCAAGCTAGTGAAAGACGCAGATGAGACTGCTAGAAATGACGCGCTCAAGATAGCTCATATGCGCAAGACAGCTATGGCAATGCTGATAAAGAGCATATTCAGCAGCAAATGACACGTCCACGCCGTTTGCAGTTGTGGGCAAGCTAGATGCATGTCTAGTGGGACTAATGCACCCTGTGCGCGCAAGCAAGCAGAACGCATAAATGCATGATTGCAAGCATGCTGTCCTCTAGTGAGGTAAGAGTCTAGAAGATTGATCAGCTTCTAGACTTTTCAAGCATAGAATGTATACAAATTCTTGAAGTCTTGATATAATAGTCTCATCAACAACAAACAAGGAGAAATCAAGATGACAAAGACAGAACGTATTGATCTTGCTAAGTCAATCATCAAAGAGAATGTTGGAAAGTTCATCACAGTAGACTTCATCAAGAAAGATGGATCTCTTCGCCACATGGTGTGCCACAAGTCTAAGGTGCTTGAAGCTTCTTGCACTGGTGGAAATCCTGAAGCTACTGCTAAGCGCAAAGCTACGCTTGCTGCGACTGACAAGCTCTGCGTTGAAGAGATGCTCGCTGACAAGTCTTTCCAGTTCAGGACTATAAACCTTGACACTGTCAAGCGCATTGCTGCTGGTGGCCAAGTGTATGAATTCAATGAAGGAGAGTAAGACAATGGAAACGATCTATGACATTGAGTACACGCTCAAGCATGTAAATGGCAAGACTGCAAGCTTCTACCACTTTCCTGCTCATGCTAACATAGCAGCTTCTTCTGAAGAAGAAGCAGTTGAGAAGCTGCAGAATGAATGGTGGAGCTGGATGGTTGAAGTCCACAGCATTGTCAAGAAGACTGCACCTGCTGAGTCAGCAGAATGACTACAAGGAGAGCATGACATGGTCTACACAAGAGAATTCTCAATAAGCAGCTTTCCTTTCTGGAGCTATGCTGAGGATGTCATCAAGACAGTTGCCAAGCATGGCAAGCTTGATGAGCTTGAGTCACTTATTGAAGAGAACTTCGCTGACAGAGTTCCAACTGCTACTGAAGTGAATGACTTTGTCTGGACAGAACGACAATGGATCATGACACAACTTGACATTGATGAAGAGAATTGATTGTTGACACACAGCTCTGCAGGTGTTCTCCTTCCTGCAGAGCTTTTTCTTTTTCAAGAATGTATACAAATTCTTGAAGACTTGATATTATGTCTATGTCAACAACTAAAGGAGAGTTCAAGAACATGAAGAGCAAAATCTCTACAGATGAATTGTTTTCTAAAGCGGCTATTGGCTTAGGAGCTACTAAGCACTGTGGCTCTGACAGCTATGGGTACTACATCAGCTTCATAGATCCAGCATGCAAGACTATTGGACTGTACCAGCCTAAGCACTGGTTCGCTAACAGCTGGACTGAAGGGTCCATGAAGCATGAAGACTACAAGCCTGACACACCACCTACTATGTATCTTCAAGCTTGGCGCGGCAGCTGGTACTTGCTTGACAACGCTACAGGCGCACGCCGAGGCAGATATCCAATCTGCATTGGCTACTGCAGCTTTTACCAAGATCCTTCACTATAAGAAAACAGAGAGAAATACCATGGACGACACTAGCAACTGTACTATCAAGCCAAATCTTGAAGATGACATCAGAGACATAGTCAACTACTACTGCTTGAACTCTGACAGCCAGCGAATGACAAGTGAGCTGCTTGAAGTATTCAAGAAACATCTTGCATTTCAAGCTAAAAAAGAAGCTTGAAGAATGTGAACATTTTCCAGCAGATGTGTTATAATGTCTATATCGAAAAACAACTCAGAAGGAGAAAACAAATGAACAAGTCGTATCAATTCATCAAGATGACTCGTGGCCTTGAGCATCCTGTGTACTGCAACACCAAGTGTGTCATTCCTGCTGGTGCTGAAGGTGTGCGCATTGCGTTTCGCCAGAGCCATTTGCAGCGTTGGGACGAGAAGCTTGCGCGTTTCGTCAACTTGAACGTCTATCTGTGGCATGGCCGTCTGTACCATGCTTAATATCTAAGCTAATTCTTTGTATCAGTAAAATCCTTATTTGCGATACAGTGGCTCTCCGGATGGAGAGCCATTTTTAGTTTTTTTATTCTAATGAATGTAAATGAAAATGTGAACAATTTCCTAGAGACTTGATATAATACAACTGTCAACAACCTAAAAGGAGAAAACAATGAACGTACGCAGAATAAACACGCCATTCTATGGTGACATTGCATTTGACATTCTTGACTCAGTGCATGGACAGCTGAGCGATGGAATGTGGGAGAACTCTCGCGGATATGACAAGTACTGGACTAACTTGCAGGTCTGCCGTGATGGCGACAACCGCATCTACTTCAAGGTCAATGCTGACTACTATGGCATGTACTGTGGCCGCAGCATTGACAATCCATTTGCAAGGATGTCTGACACTGAGTTTCTCAACTGGTATGCTACTAAGCTGAAAACTGTCATTGTCCAAGAAGGCAAAGACAATGGCTGGACTAAAGGATGGTGGTCTCGCACTAACCACAGCAACAAGTCTGCATATCTCAACCGCTCTGCAGATGTCACTGTCGCTGACGTATACTGCGTATATGATGCATTGAAGGGCCGCATCTTCAGGTCATCTGCTGCTGAGAAGAGCCGTGTCATCAGCGAGCCTCTCACTCGTAAAGCTATTGAAGCTGCTAAGCAGAAAGCTCGTGCAGAGCTCAATGAAGCTAAAGAGCTGCTCAAAGCTAAGTATGAAGCTGACTTGTTCAAGGTAGTCTCGGAGTTCAGCAAGAAGATAAATGATCTTGACTGCAAGTTGAATGTAGCGTCTATAAGTACAATATAGACAGGCAGCCTGAGCCTTTTAGAAGGAGAAGACGAAATGGAATGGGAAATATTTGAAAGCTATGGTGCATGGTGCGCTAAGAACATGTTTGGAAACACTATATGGGCATTGACATATGATGATCTAGTGAACTTGTTCAAAGACTATGGAGCAGTAGTGTCATGCACTGCTGAATCTTGACAGGCAGCCTGACATTTTTGAAAAGAGCTTTGCAGGTCTTCTCCTTCCTGCAAAGCTTCTTTTTTGCAGCCTAAGTCTGTGAACAAATTCCTAGAGATTTGATACAATGTCTATGTCAACAACTGAAGGAGAAAACTATGACTTACCATGAAATAACGACAAAGCTCAAAGACTTGACTATGACGCCATCTGACTGGTCATGGCTTGACAACTACTGCAAGTCTAAGTCTGGAACATACCATGCACTTGTAGAAGCATATCAAGCTAGAGAAGCTAGTGAGCTTCCTGTCTGCGACACTGAATTTGGACTGTGCAGGTTCTGCGGCTATGAGTTCAAGTGTGGGTACAAAGGCTTCTGCGGACATCAAAGAAAAGCAAGCTAGACAATGTAAACAAATTCCTAGAGTCTTGATACAATGTATATGTCAACAACAAAAGGAGAAACAAATGAAACTGAAGAAAGCGCCGCACGTCTACTTTGTCCAGAAAGACACTCCTCGTCGTAGAGATTACCGCTTCGGTTATGAGCATACGCCTAAATCTGCGCTTAAGTACCGCCTTGCTTAGTGGATCCGTGGTGACAATGGCAAGCTCAAGAAGCGCATCTTCTCGAAGGGCTATGACACACGTGAAGAGGTTGAGACGATTGCTTCGAAGTTCAATGAAGAATTAGTCAAGTCTTGC